>VOFB01003408.1_pt1 | contig 33957 bp, 54 predicted proteins | sample 5384141 | NCBI WGS metagenome assembly VOFB01 (sample SAMN12384721, study PRJNA508395) | human gut metagenome | isolation source: healthy gut A | host: Homo sapiens | reverse complement strand
TAGACATCTCAACGAATTGATTAAGTTTCCCTAGAAGTACCGGGAGTTTCCCGAAGCTCTCTTAGTAACCCCTAGCCTGTTCGCCGTTCAGCAGCTTGACCGCACGGGGAGTGTGCCCAGACAGTCTGCGCCCAGAGCGAGGAACTTCCATCAGCTCCAATATCGTGGAAGGTGGCGCCTGCGGTGGAGAAGCCGGTGCTGGTCTTGATGTAGTCAGCGCCGCCGCCTCGCAGACGGTGTCGCACATCTTTTCCTTTTCCTCGTCGGTCAGCAGGCGGGTCTCAATGATGACCTTGAGCACCTTATCGCCCACAGCCTGCTTTCACGGCACACGGATGTCCTCACGGACAGCATCGTATTCCTTGTTCTTCAGGTCACAGATGGTCTGGATGCTGGGGCCAGGTGGCCTCAGGCTTCTCTTCACGGGTCATATTATTTTCCTCCATCAATTTGCTGGCACGGCGGACCTTGCCATGCCCACAGCGCCTGTGGGCAATTAAGCTGTTATGATGTGGTAAATTCAATGATGCCCAGAACAAGACTGAAACCAGGAATGCAAAACCTTTCAGACCACATGCTCATAATCACCGTACCTCCATTGTTTTGTTACTTAAAACTCCCCTCAGTCACCTTTCGGTGACAGCCCTCTGAGGGGAGCCTTGTCGGCAAATGCAAGGTAATGCCTCCTCCCAGAGGGAGGTGGCTGCACCCTCGTAGGTACAGAGGGGAGTTATTTTTCTTAAAGACGATCAGCTTGTTGAACACATAGTTCAGCACAATCACCAGTACATTGGAAAACACTTTCACCACCATGCCCCACAGTGACTGGAGGTCTCCGGTGACAAAAATTGCCGTGGGGCCATCGGCACCGCCGATGACGGCAATGGCTGCGCTGGAATCCGTTGTGTGGACCATTGTGGATGTGAGGCCCATCAGCGTTTCGGGGTTCAGGTGGGTGAACACGCCCGTCAGCACCCCTGCATCTTCCATCCACGCAGCACCCTGCGCGGCCATCAGGTTGCCGCCGATGTCATAATGGCGGCATCCAGTACCATGGTACCCAGACGGCAGGTGACAAATGCACCAAACTCCTTTGCCATCGCTCTGCCTCTGGTCTTGCTGTTGAACACAAAGGCCCGGTTGGTGGCGTAGGCAAAACAGGATGCAGAGGATGTTGTCCAGCACATTGCCCCAGCTGTTGGCGAAATGGCCGAGCCTGTTGAACAGGGCGTACAGCAGGATATTCAGCAGGGTGGTCAGCACACGCCGAAGATCAGATAGGAGATGACCTCCCAGTGCTTTTTAAAAATTTTTATCATGGCTTTAACAAAACAGCCCCGCCGCCGTTACCCGGCAACAGGGCTGCAGTCTGATATTGATGCTTGATGCGGTTCCAGCTCAGCTCGCTGATGTGGCACAGGCCGTCCACACCGCCGATATCGACGAATGCACCGTAAGAGGTCAGGCTCTTGACAACGCCGGTGTAGGTCTTGCCCACCTCGACATTTGCCCAGAACTCCTCACGCTTTGCCTTGTTCTGCTCAGCGGTGACCTTGTTGATGCTGCCGACGATCTTGGGCCGGAGCACTCGGTAACAACCAGCTGGACATGCTGGCCAACCAGAGCAGTGTAGTCCTCGTCACGGCGCATCGTGGCCTGAGAACGGGGAACGAACACCTTAACACCCTTGACGTTGACGACAACGCCGCCCTTGTTGAACTCGGTGACATCGCCCTCGACGACCTCGCCGGATTCAGCAGCCTTGGCGATCTCTTCCATGCCCTTGCGAGATGCGAGCTTCTTGCGGGAGAGCTGGATAACGCCGTCCTGGTCCATAACCTTCTCGACGATGAGGTCCAGCTCATCGCCAACCTTCACCAGGTCTTCGACCTTGGCGGAGGAATCATCGGTCAGCTCGCTCAGCTTGACAAAGCCGGTCTGCTTGGCTCCGATATCCACCTGGATCTCGTTGGCAGAGATGCTGGTCACGATTCCTTTCACAATACTGCCTGCATGAACACGCTTCTCCTCGGATGCGTTCAGCATCTCCTCGAAGCTCATGCTGTCATTGATTTCTGCGCTCATACTGTTAAGTACCTCCTCAATAATAGACGATGGCGTTGAAGCCCCTGCTGTTACGCCCGCCGTTTTACATCTGCAAACCATTCCGGCCGAAGTTCGCTCGCTGTCTCGACCGTCACGGCTTTCGTATGCTTTGCGGCGACCTGTACCAGCTTTTGGGTATTGGAAGAATGATGACCGCCAATGACAACAATGATGTCGCATTGTTGGCTGAGGTCTTCCGCTTCCTGTTGCCTCGCCCACGTCGCATTACATATTGTATCAAAAATTCGGGCGTTTGTATAGGCTTTTGAGAAACTCCGAACTTTCTTGCCATTTGTTACCTGAAATGTGGTCTGTGCAACCGCAAAATGGGCTTTTGGGGGTCAGAAGGGCCTTTCCAGGCCTTCAGCTCGTCCAGATCGCTGAACACAAATACCTCTCCCCGGGTATGGCCCACGATGCCCTGCACCTCGGGGTGGGCAGCATCACCGGCCACCAGAAGCACCGCACCCTCGGCCTCGGCCCGGGCGGCAATGCTCTGGATCTTCTTCACAAAGGGGCAGGTGGCATCGTGGTAAACAAGGCCGCGCTGCTCCAAAGTATCATAGATGGTGCGGGGCACGCCGTGGCTGCGGATGATGACCTCGTACCCGGTGGGGATATCGTCCACGGTATCGGCCACCAGCGCACCGCGCCTTTCCATATCGGCCACCGCCTGCGGGTTATGGATCAGCGGGCCCAGCGTTGCCACCTTATGGCCCTCGTTCAGCAGATTGTAGGTCAGCTCCACCGCGCGGTTCACGCCAAAGCAGAAGCCAGCGGTTTTGGCAAGACGAATTTCCATAGCGTTTCTCCTTCTCTAAACCTCTCAACCTCGCATTCGCTCGGCAGCTCCCCTAATAGGGGAGCCAAGTTTACGCTGTTGTTTTCTTGCCTCCCCTACCAGGGGAGGTGTCACCGAAGGTGACGGAGAGGTTCTCACTTCAGCTGTTCCCAGGCATCCAGCAGTGCCTGCTTATTGGCCCGGAGCACCTTCATATCCCGGCGGCTCTCCATGGCGAACTGGGCGGCGGGCATCGGCTCGCCGTAGATGACGTTCACCCGGCAGAACAGCCGCATCTTCCCGTCCGGCGTATCGTAGCGGATGCGCACCGGCACCACATCCACCCCAGCCTGCGCCGCAATGACGAACAGGCTGCTCTTGGGCGGCAGGAGCCTGCCCTCTTTTTCGCGGGTGCCCTCCGGGAAGATGAGCAGGTCTCGCCCGCCCGGCAGGCCTCCACGGTCCGGTCAATGATCTCCAGCTCCTCCTTGGTGCCGCGCACGCAGAGCGCGCCGCAGCAGCGGAAGAACCAGGTGAGCAGGACGTTGATCTCAAACAGCTCCTTTTTGGCAAAAACGAGCATCCGCCTGCCCCAGAACCGGCTGATGACGATGAACACCGGGTCAATGGCTGAAACGTGGTTGGGGGCAATGATGCAGCCTTTGGTCTGCACCTTGCGCAGGTTCTCGCGGCCACCGGTATGGACCCGGAAGCCGATGTGGAACACCAGCCAGGCCAGCGGCAGCAGTATGTAATATAGTACCATTTAATCAACCTTTTCTGCAATAATCTTTTTCATCGCCGCAAGGCTCTGCTCAAAGTTGAGGTCAGAGGTATCCAGCAGCACTGCATCCTCGGCCTGCTTCAGGGGAGCGGCGGCACGGTGGGTGTCCTGATAGTCCCGCTGCTTTACATCAGCCAGCACATCCTCAAAGGCAACCTCCATGCCCTTCTGCTGGTATTCCAGCCAGCGCCGTCTGGCCCGGGCTTCGGGGGCGGCGGTCAGGAAGATCTTGACCGTAGCATCCGGCAGCACCACAGTGCCGATATCCCGGCCATCCATCAGGACGTTCTGGGTCTTGGTCATGCCGCGCTGCAGCTCCAGCAGGAAGGCGCGGACTTCCGGATTGGCACCCACGGCAGAGGCGGCCATGCCGGCCTCCTCCGTGCGGATGGCGGTGCTCACGTCCTCACCGTTCAGATAGATATGCTGCTCCCCGTCAATGCAGTCCACCCGCAGGCCGACCTCCGGCAGCAGAGTGTTGACCGCCGCATTGTCCTTCGGGTCCACGCCCTTGCGCAGGGCATACAGGCCGATGGTGCGGAACATGGCACCGGTATCCACATAGATGTAGCCCATCTCTGCGGCCAGCCGCCGCGCCAGGGTGGATTTGCCTGCCCCCGCAGGGCCGTCGATTGCAACTGAAACCATTTGATACGCTCCTTTTATAATATAAGCTTTTCTTTCATCGGTCAGTATAAACTTTACGTAATGCCAAGGGCTCCCCTACTAGGGGAGCTGGCATCAAGCGAAGCGCAGATGACTGAGAGGTTTAGTCCAGATTCCTCGCAAAGCTCTGCGCCGTACAGAAAGCGATCTGCAGGTTGTAGCCGCCGGTATAGGCATCCACATCCAGCACCTCACCTGCAAAGTAAAGGCCCAGCGCCTTCTTGCTCTGCATGGTCCTGGGGTCCACCTCCCGCACGGACACGCCGCCGGAGGTGATGACCGCATGGGCCAGGTCGCCCCGGGCATCGATGGGCACGTTCCAGTGCTTCATCAGGCGCACCAGCTCCCGCTTCTGCTCCCGGGTGATCTGGTTGGCCTTTGTGGCAGGATCAATGCCCCAGCGTGCCACCATGACCGGCTGCATACTGGCAGGCAGCAGCTTGACCAGCGCCCCCCTGGGCGGCATGGTTGGCCAACAGGGCAAAATCCCGGGTGATGCGGTCATAAAGCTGCTCCTCGCTCAGGGCGGGCTTCAGGTCGATCTCAGCGTAGTACTTGTGCTTTTTCATATCGCCCAGATGGCTGGACGCGCTCAGGGTCAGCGGGCCGCTGATGCCAAAGCGGGTGAACAGCATCTCGCCCTGCTCCTCAAAGATTTCCCTGCCGTCCTCAAAAGGGTCAGGGTCACATTTTTCAGGGCAAGACCCATCATCTTTTTGCAGTCCGGGTCATGGCTGACCAGACTGACCAGACTGGGCACCGGCTCCACAAGGGTGTGCCCGGCCTGCCGGGCCAGCCGGTAACCGTCACCGGTGGAGCCGGTGGTGGGGTAGCTCACACCGCCGGTGGCCACCAGCACGGCATCGGCCCGGTATTCTTTCCCGGAAGTCCCCGCACACCGACACACCGCAGGGCAGGCCCGGCTTTTTTCTTTTGGGATGGCGCGGATTTTCCGGCACGGCAGGGGCGGCTTCCGGCTCCGGGGCAGCTCTTCCAGAAGCAGCTTTTTGCCCCGTCATAGACGATCTCCGCGTCCTGTGCGTAGCGGAGCAGTGCCTGCCGGATCTCTTCGGCTTTGTCGGACACCGGGAACACCCGGCGGCCGCGCTCCACCTTCAGCTCCACGCCCAGGCTCTCAAACAGCTCCATGGTCCTGGCGGGTGGGAACGCCACCAGCGAGGAGAACAGAAAGCGCGGATTGGTGCGGACATGGTGCAGAAACTCCTCCGCGGTGCAGTCGTTGGTCACATTGCAGCGCCCCTTGCCCGTGACCAGGATCTTCTGACCGGGCTTGTCGGTATGCTCCAGCACCGTTACCTGATGCCCCTGCCGCACAGCGGCCCCCCGCCGCCATCAGCCCGGCCGCACCAGCCCCCACGATCAACACCTTTGCCATTCTGGTTCCTCCCGCAATTCACTGCCTGTCGAAATTTGTTCTAGTTTATCATACCAGAATCGGCCCGCAATTGCAATCTGCATTCCTTTGGAAAAGCGCAGAAAAGCGGCAGACGGTCGTGTCTGCCGCTTAGGGTCACTGCATCAGTTTTGCGGGGTCAAGATAACTGTCGTCCTGCTTCACTTCCAGGTGGATATGGCTTTCCTCGGCGCATTCGCAGCTGACGCTGCCCACTTTGCCCAGTGTCTGCCCGGCACTGACCGTCTCGCCCTCTTTCACCGCCGGGCTGGCCACGCCGCAGAGCCGCCAGACACGGCCCGCACTGTCCTTGATTGCCACAGTGGGGCCCCAGCTGCCATCGGAACCGGCCAGCACCACCGTGCCCGCCGTAGGACTCTGGACGGCAGCATCCTTTGCGCAGGCATAGTCGATGCCGTTGTGGGTGCGCCAGTCGCCCAGGGTCTTGTTGTAGACCAGCTCATCGCCGCTGTATCCATTGAGCACCCTGCCAGAGATCGGCTGCGTGGAAGCAGGCGCTGCCGAACTGCTGGCAGGCGAGGATGCACCTTGCAGCGCGGATGGTTCGCGCACCGAGCCAGAGCCAGCCTGCGGCGCAGAGGAGGCCGAAGATGCACTCCGCGATGCCGAGGAGGCCGCCTTGGGCACATTGCTTACACTGTTTGCGGCGGGTTCGGTCGGCCATTCCCATGTTGTTTCGTCCTCCTGTGGCGTGGTGGTGGAAAGCCCCTCATCGATGCCGGGGGCCGTGGATGTGCTGTCCGGTGTCTTCAGGCCCGAAAGGTTCTTGTCCAGCTCGTCGCGCACGGTGCGCACCGCCCAGACCCCCGCCGCCGCTGCCGCCACCAGACAGGCCAGCAGTGCCAGTGCAAACCCTTTGTCCCGCAGAAATTTCCTGATCTGTTCCATGTTCGTTACTCCAATCCGTCATGGTTTCGCTTGATTTTCTGATTGCAGTATGCGATTTCGGAACCGGGTTTATACACATTTTATAAAAAGAAAGCCCTCTCCGTCAAAGCCTGAGGCCTTGACGGAGAGGGCTGAAATACACAGATCAGCTGCGGCGGCGGTTGTTGCCCATCAGGCGGACAACATACAGGAAGATGTTGATGAAGTCCAGATACAGGGTCAGCGCGCCATAGATGGAAGCCTTTTCGGCCATCTCAGCATCAGCGGAGTAGTAGCTGTACATCTGCTGCAGCTTCTGGGTATCGTAAGCGGTCAGCAGCATGAACACCACCAGACCGATGCCGCAGTAGAGCACCGAGCCGCCAAAGCCGAAGCCGAACAGCATCCCCACAAAGCCGGTGATGATCATGGCAACCAGAGCCATCATCAGGCGGGGGCCCCAGCCGGTCAGGTCCTTATGGGTGCGTTGCCAGCAGCGCCATGATCAGGGTGCTTGCCGAGAAAACAAGGAAATAGTAGCTCAGCACCATGCCGTTGAGCAGTGCATAACCGAAAAAAGGCCGCGCGGGCAGCTCCCACCGACATGGTCTGCACCCGGGAGCTCAGCACGATTCCAGCGCCAGCTCCGCAATGGTCAGCACAAGATAGAGCGAATCGACCAGATAGATGAGCGAGGTCGTTGCAGTGAGATAGGCCATGGCGAAGGTGATGAGCAGGCCGCAGGCCATCCAGCGGTAGGTGCGGGTCATATAGTCCGATGCGCTCATCGTGGGCTCCGCATAGCCGCGGTCATAATTTCTGTAATCCATTGTGGAACTCCTCCAGTCTTTTTGCCGGGGCGGGCATTCCGCCTTGCTCCGGTCTACGTTTTATAGTATACTGCATAGAAATGAACGTTTCGTGAAAAAGGCTGTGATATTGTATGTCTCTTGGACTTTATCTGCATATTCCCTACTGTTTTTCCAAATGCCGGTACTGTGATTTCTATTCTGCCCCCGGCCAGCGCGGCGTGCCCACCCAGTATGTGGATGCCCTTCTGCGGGAGCTTGCCCGCTTTGCGCCGGAAGCGCTCTTCACCCGGACACGATCTATTTTGGCGGCGGCACCCCAGCCTGCTCTCCCCTGCTGATGCCGCCCGGCTCATTGCGGCGGCAGCTCCGGTACCCGGGGCGGAGATCACGCTGGAGGCCAACCCCGAGACCGTGACCGAGCAGACCCTGTGCGGTTTCCGGGAAGCTGGGGTGAACCGCATCTCTTTCGGGGTACAGTCGGCCCGGGACAGCCAGCTGAAAACGCTGGGCCGCCCCCACACTGCCCGGCAGGCCCGGGCTGCTTTGCGGCGGCACGGCGGGCGGGCTTTACCAACATCAGCGGCGACATCATGCTGGCCCTGCCCCATTATACGCAGGCCGAGTTTGACGAGACACTGGAGCTCATTGCGGAGGGCGGGGCAACGCACATCTCCGCTTACCTCTTAAAGATCGAACCGGATTCCGCCTTTGGCAGGCACCCGCCCGAGGGCCTGCCCTCCCCGACGAAGCAGCAGACTTTTACCTCTACGCCGTGGAACACCTGGAGCACCACGGATACCGGCAGTATGAGATCTCGAACTTTGCAAAGCCCGGCTATGAGGGCAGGCATAACCTCATCTACTGGGACTGTGGGGATTACCTCGGCCTTGGCGCGGCGGCGCACTCCTGCATGGGCGGCAGACGATTCTATTATCCCGCCGACACCGAGGCCTTCCTAAACGACAAAGCAGCCCCCCGTTATGGACGGAGGCTGCGGCGCAGAGGACTATCTCATTTTACAGCTGCGGCTGCGCAAGGGGCTGGATCTTTGCCGCCTATAAGGCCCGCTACGGGAAGGAGTTTTCCACCGCCCAGCTCGCCTTTGTGAAGAACTGTGTGAAGTCCGGCTATGCCACCTTCGATGGCAGCACCCTTGCCCTCACCCCCGCCGGTCTCATTGTGCAGAACAGCATTCTGGCGGAGCAGTGACTTTTGCTTGACAATTTACGTTGAAACGTATATACTGAAATTACAAAAGGTGCTGCCCTCCAAACGGCTAGCCCTTACGTTACTCGTATCAAAAAAAGATTGACCGATTTGCTTGGGAAGCATAGATGGCGGTCAGTCTTTTTTGTTTTTATATCTTTTGTCGTCATGGCTGATTTTCCATGTGATGTCAAAAACACCATATGCTACGCTGGAAACAAATGTCAACAGCAGCAGCACTTCTGACAAAGTCATGCGCATTCCTCCTTTCGCCAAAGCGTCGGGATTGTGCGCCCAAAAGCCGCCCTCCCGATGCCTGTTTACCAGTAAAACCTTTGCGGTTCGGTAAGAGCGTTCAGCCGCCTACGTTTAAGGCAACACCTGATGACAGCTTAAAAGCTGTATTTTTAGGATATCATATTTTCTGACAAAATACAATCACTTACGTCAGGTCAATGACCCTCCACCCCAGCTCCCGGATGGCTTCCCGGTCATGGGTGGCCAACAGAACAGCCGTTCGCCGCGGCGCTCTTTCAGGAGCGCTGCGGCTTTTTTCATGGTCTCGGGGTCCATGCCGGTGAAGGGTTCGTCCAGCAGCAGGGTATTGCACCCGGCCCAGAGGGCGCGGAGCAGGGCCGCACGGCGCTTCTGCCCGCCGGAAAGCTTCCGGGCAGGCAGGGCAAGCGCCTGCTCATCATATCCAAATCGTTGAAAATCCGACACGATTTGCGTCTTGTATTGTGTTTTTCCTCCGGAAGCACCAGTTCCACGTTCTGCACGGCGGTCAGCTGCGGGCAGAGCCGATCCTCCTGAAAGACAGCACCGACCCCGCCCACGCCCTGCACCGTGCCGGAATCCGGCGCTTCCAGCCCCATCAGGATGCGGAGCAGGGTGGTCTTGCCCCAGCCGCTGGGTGCCCAGAGAACGGCAGGCTCCGCAAGGGTCGATCCAGATCCTCAAAGAGCGTTTTTCTCCAAAGCGTTTTGTTAATCCGCAAATTTCCAGTTTGTTAATCATTTTCTGCCACATCCTCTCCCAACACGCGGGCCACTGCCTTGTCCAGCAGGGCCAGAAACAGCTTCTCAAAGCCTGCGCTCAGCAGGATGATGACGAACGTCCAGGCGAACAGCTCCCCGGTGGAGAGTGTGATCTTTGCCCGGTAGAGAGCATCTCCGATGCTGCCATCGGGCAGGCCGATGACCTCGGCGGCCACACCGCTCTTCCAGCAGATGCCCAGCGCCACGCTGCACCCCCTGCCGGAAGGCCGGCAGAATGGCGGGTAGCCAGATGGCTTTGACCCGCCGGGCCAGCGGTAGACGGAACACCTGTGCCATTTCCAGCAGCTGCGCGTCCGCGCTCTCAATGCCGGTGCGCACGGCACTGTACAGCACGGGCAGGACCATCAGAAAGCTGATGAGGATGGAGAGCGACCGCCCGCTGACCCACACCAGCGCCAGAATGATGAAGCTGGCCACCGGCGTGGCCTTGACCAGCTGGATGACCGGGGCCAGCAGCGTGTCCACCCAAGCCCAGCGCTCGGCGGCGGCCGCCAGCAGAACGCTGACCACCACGCCCAGCGCAAAACCCAGCAGGATATGCCCGGCGCTGAACCCCACCCGCGCCAGAAATCGACCTGCGGCAGCAGCTCCATCAGGGTGCCCGCCGCCTGAATGGGTGACACCAGAAAGACCTCCTGCCCGATGGCCATAGCCGCCGCCTGCCAGACGGCCAGCCAGAACATGGCCGCCGCCAGCAGCCCCTGTGCGGCGTTTTTTGTCTGTTTCATTTTACCTGCTCCGTTCTCACTCAAAAGAGCCGTGCGGCTGCACGGCTCTCCTTTTTACCGGTTTACTGGAAGCTGCGCTGGACGCTTTCCAGAACACCTGGCCGGGCGTGGCCTTGGTGTAGTAGAAGTTTGCATCCGGCAGCTTGCCGCCCACTGCAGCGGGGGAAGCATCATACAGCACCTTGAGGTAGGCGTTGACATCGGCCTTCATCTCGTCCCCCACACGGTAAACGATGTTGCACTGGGGCAGCGCCTTCTGGGCAATGGCCTTTTTGGCCACCACGCCGGTCTCCTCACAGAGAGCCGCCGTACCGGCAACATCTGTCTGGGCGGCCTTTGATGCTCTTCTCGTAATCCCGCAGGAAATTTGCCACGATGTCCGGGTTCTCTTTGGCGTACTCGGTGCGGACAACGGTGACACCCGTGATGAGCTGGGTGTCACAGACCTTGTTCCACTCCTTGGTCAGGTCCAGCACCACCCGCAGACTGCTGTCCTTCAGCTGGGCGGCGGTCACATAGGGCTGGGGCAGAACAGCAATGGCATCCTTTTGGAGGCGGCCATCTGGGCAGTCACCTCGGAGGCCTCGCTGTAATACTCGATCTTCACATCCTTGTCGGGGTCCAGGCCATTCTTGGTGAGCAGGTAGCGCAGAACATACTCCGGCGTAGTGCCCTTGCCGGTGGACAGGATGGTGCGGCCCTTCAGGTCGGCAAAGCTGTGGACGCTGTCGCCCTTTTCCACCACATACAGCACGCCCAGCGTGTTCACTGCCATCACCTGGATGCCGCCATTGGTCTTCTGGTAAGGGTCGCGGCCAGGTTGGCGGGGATGGCGGCCATATCCAGCTCACCCTTGATGAGCTTGGGCACGATCTCGTCCGCTGCACCGTAGAGCTGCAGGTCGTAGTGCTGGCTGGCCTTGCCGCTGCGCTCCATATCCAGCAGATTGACCAGGCCCATGGTGGTGGGGCCCTTCAGGCCCGCAATGCGCACGCCGCTTTTTGTTTTGGCGGCAAAAAGCCCCGCAGGCCAGCAGGCTGATCATCAGCGCCGCCGACAGCAGCAGGGAAGTCAGTTTTTTCATCATGGTTCAGATTCCTTCCTCTCTTTGTTGTTCCAACCAGAAACAAAATTTGCAAATTTTGCAAAATCATTTGCTTTACGCGCTCAAGTTTACTATAATGGAGCTAAAAAATACCGTTGCCCATGCAACGGAATTGCAGAAAGGGCGGTGAGGGCCCGGGGAAAACCTCACGGAACTGACATGGAAAACTATCTGCCGCTGTTACAATCCACCTCTCTTTTGCCGGGATCTCTGCCGGGGAACTGCGCCCCCTGGCCGGGTCGGCGTTGTGCTGACCGGAAGCATTGAAGCCTACCGCCCGGCACCGGGCGGGCACGGATCCCCATCACCCACATGGGGCCGGGGGGCGTGTTTGGTGACGTGCTGGGCGGTTCCAGCCTGGACAGCCCGGTCACAGTGGTGGCATCCGCCCCCTGCGAGGTCCTGCTCTTCCCCTACGAGAAGCTGCTCCAGCCGGACGGCTCCGCTGCCCGCCAGCGCCTGCTGCAGAATCTGGTGCGGACCATCAGCGATAAATATTTCCTGCTCCCCGCCGGGTGGACCTGCTGGTGATGAAGACCCTGCGGGCCAAGGTCTGCGCCTACCTGCTCAGCGAGGCCGAGCAGCAGGGCAGCATGACCTTTACCATCCCCTTCTCCCGCATCCAGTTGGCCGATTACCTCAACTGCGACCGCAGCGCCCTTTCCCGGGAGCTGAGCCTGATGCAGCGGGACGGCCTGCTGGATACCTACCGTTCCAGCTTTAAGCTGCTGGAGCCGGAAGCTCTGCGGCAGATGATATTATAAACCTCTCAGTCTCGCTGCGCTCGCCAGCTCTCCTGACAGGGGAGCCCTTGGCAGGCCGGGCAAGTCCGAGTATTTCGCCTGCGGCTCCAAAGGCTTTCGGCCCTTGCTGTTTCGGGTAGATTTCTATAAGATGAAAGTGATATGTAACTATGTCTAAACCAATTCTCTGGATCGCATCCCCTGCTACAATGAGGAGCAGGTGCTGCCCATTACAGCGCCGATGTTCCTGCAAAAGATCACCAGCCTCACCGAAAAGGCATGATCAGCGACAAGAGCCGGGTGCTGTTCGTCAACGATGGTTCCCGCGATAAGACCTGGGAGCTCATCTGCGGCTTTGCAAAGCAGGATGCGCATTTCATCGGCATTTCCCAGAGCCGGAACCGGGGCCATCAGAACGCCGTGCTGGCGGGCCTGATGGAGGCCCGCGCCAACAACTGCGACATCACCATCTCCATTGACTGCGATGGTCAGGATGACATCAACGCCATGGACGAGATGGTGCAGAAATATCTGGACGGTGCCGAGGTGGTCTACGGCGTGCGCAGCCGCCGGGACACCGATACCTTCTTCAAGCGGTTCACCGCCGAGGGCTTCTACCACCTGATGAATGCCCTTGGCGCGGATATCGTGTTCAACCACGCCGACTACCGGCTCATCAGCGCCCGGGTGCTGGACAACTTTGCCGACTACAAGGAGGTCAACATCTTCCTGCGCGGCATGGTGCCGCTGGTGGGCTTCCAGAGCGAGCAGGTGTTCTACGAACGGCACGAGCGGCTGGCCGGTGAGAGCCACTATCCCCTGCGCAAAATGCTGGCGCTGGCCTTTGATGGCATCACCAGCCTTTCCAACAAGCCCATCCGGCTCATCACCGGGGCAGGCATCGTCATCAGCTTCATCGGCGCGATCTGGGCCATCGTGCAGGCGGCCATGGGCAGCGTGGTGGCCGGCTGGGCCTCCACCATCTGCATCGTCTGCTTTGTGGGCGGCGTGCAGCTGGTCTGCCTGGGTGTCATTGGCGAATACATCGGCAAGATCTATATGGAAACAAAGGCCCGCCCGCGCTACATCATCTCGGAGCGCACCTGGGCCCCCTATGAAAGGAAGTATCACGGATGAGCAAACAGAGCTGGCGGGGCAGCACCCTGCTGAACCCGGAACCGCCGGTGCTGGTCTCCTGCGGTGGGCTGGAGCAGCCCAACCTCATCACCATCGGGTGGACAGGCACCATCTGCACCCAGCCCAGCATGGTATCCATCAGCGTTCGCCCCGAACGGTACAGCCACCACCTCATCAAGGAGAGCGGACAATTTGCCATCAACCTGCCCACTGAACAGCTGGTGCGTGCGGTGGACTGGTGCGGCGTGAAGAGCGGCCGCGACAGCCGCCCACGATATCGCCGGTGTTGTCGTTGGGGGACATGGGCCTTCAGGGTATGGATGGGCTCCAGAATGACAGAGGGCCTGCCTCGGGCATTGCAGCCTTATAGGCCAGCTTTTGCAGCCATGATAAAGGCCATCTCGGAGCTGTCCACGGGGTGGTAGCTGCCATCCAGCAGGGTGGCACGACGGGATAACCGGCCAGCACGCCCTTTTCGGCGGCAAGGCGGACACCCTTTTCGACAGCCGGGAAGAAGTTCTTGGGGACGCTGCCGCCGAAGACCTTTTTCCTCAAAGACGACCTGCTCGCTGTCGCAGGGCTCAAAGTTGATCACGACATCACCGAACTGGCCGTGGCCGCCGGTCTGCTTCTTATGGCGGCCCTGCTTCTGGCAGGCCTTGCGGATGGACTCACGGTAAGCGATGCGGGGTGCTTCCAGGCCAATCTCCACGCCGAACTTGTTCTTCAGCTTGGCCTTGACGACATCCAGGTGCTGCTCGCCCAGACCACCAATGATCTGCTGGTGGGTCTCGGCATTGTTAAGATAGCTCAGGGTGGGTCTTCTTCCATCAGGCGGGCCAGCGCGCTGCTGATCTTGCCCTCGTCGCCTTTCTTGGTCACGGTGACAGCCATGAACAGGCTGGGCAGCGGGAAGACGGGAGCGGGCATTTTGACCACACGGGAGGCGTCGCAGAGGGTGTCGCCGGTCTTGGCGGAGACCAGCTTTGCGACCGCGCCGATATCACCGGCGCCGATGCCATCCGCGTCCACCTGCTTCTTGCCGATGACGGTGAGCGGCTTGCTGATCTTCTCGACTTCGCCGGTGCGGGCGTTGGTCAGGGCTCACCAGCCGTCACTTTGCCGCTGATGACACGCAGGTAGCTCAGTTTGCCCACGAACGGGTCGGCCACGGTCTTGAAGACATAAGCGGCGGTGGGCTCGGTCTCATGCAGTGCAGCTCCACGGGCTCGCCGTTGGCGTTCTCAGCCAGAATGAAGGCGTCATGCTGCCGGGCTGGGCAGCAGCTTGCATGTTGTACAGCAGCATATCCAGTGCCTGCAGATTTGACGGCGCTGCCGCAGAAGACGGGGTGATGAGGCCGTCCTTAACGCCCTTTGCGCATTCCCTCAACGATCTCCTCGGTGGTGAACGGGCTCGCCGCCGAAGAACTTTCCATCAGCTCATCGTCGGTCTCGGCAATGCCTCGCTCATGGCTTCGATCAGGCCCTGGAAGCGGTGGCCGATGTCGGGCAGGTCCACCTGGATCTGCTTGCCGCCCTCATACTTAAAGGCTTTCTGGCTGAACAGGTTGATGTAAACGGGGGTGCCGTCGTCCAGCTTGGCCGGGACAACGCAGGGGCAGACGGTGGAGCCGAACTTGATCTTCATGTCCTCGAGGATCTTGAAGTAGTTGGCGTTTTCCAGATCGCACTTGGAGACGAAGACCATGGTGGCCTTGCCGTTCTTGCGGGCCAGCTGGAACGCCTTTTCCGCGCCAACGGTCACGCCGCTGCGGCCGGACACGCAGACCAGCACGCTCTCTGCCGCGCGGATGCCCTCATACTCGCCCGCCTCAAAATCGAACAGGCCCGGCGCGTCGATGAGGTTGTACTTGATGCCCTCATATTCCACCGGAACGACCGATGCCGACAGGCTGGCTTTGCGCTTTGCTTCTTCAGGGTCAAAGTCCGAAACCGTGGTGCCGTCCTCGACACGGCCCATACGCTCTGCCGCGCCCGAAAAATAGACCAATGCCTCAGTCAGCGTTGTTTTGCCGCTGCCGGCATGGCCTGCAATCAAGATATTGCGGATGTTGTTGCTTGCGTATTTCATATCGGTTTTTCCCTCTTTCCGCCGCACGGAGCATTCTCTCCGCTTTTGTGGCATATTTTACAAAGATAATACCACACTCAAATGATTTTCAAATAGATTGCTTGAAAAAATCTTTCTTCTCCCTGCCAAACTTCCAGAGATGGTTTTGTGCATATTGACTGGACGTGGCGAAAATTGATTGTAAAACGTTGGATGATACGTTATAATAAAGGCGCTGAAAATGATTTTGCAAGGAGACATGTTATGAAACGCACCGATTACATCAACTGGGATGAATATTTTATGGGCATCGCTCTGCTTACCGCCATGCGCTCCAAGGACCCAAGCAGCCAGGTGGGGGCCTGCATCGTCAGCCCGGAGAACAAGATCCTCGCTGGGCTATAACGGGATGCCCATCGGCTGTGATGATGACGCCATGCCCTGGGAGCGGGAGGGCGACCCGCTGGACACCAAGTATATGTACGTCTGCCACGCGGAGCTCAACGCCATCCTCAACAGTGCCCACAACAACCTGAAAGGTGCCCGGGTGTATGTGACCCTCTTTCCCTGCAACGAGTGCACCAAGGCCATCATCCAGTCTGGTATCTCGGAAGTGGTGTACTACAGCGATAAATACCACGATACGGATTCCAGTGTGGCAGCGCGGTTCATGTTCAAAAAAGCGGGCGTCCGTCTGACGCCCTATCAGGCCAGCGGCCGGAAAGTGAATCTTGACCTGTAATCTTACCTGATATATAATAAGGCATAACGCTTCGCATAAAAATTCATAAATTTGCGTATAGAGAGGTAAATATACAATGAGCCTGAAAAATCGCTGCTTTCTGAAGCTTCTGGATTACACCCCGGCGGAGATCGAGCAGCTGCTTGATCTGGCCGCGGACCTCAAGGCCAAGAAAAAAGGCCGGCATCCCCCATGATAAACTCCACGGCAAGAACATCGCGCTGATCTTTGAGAAGACCTCGACCCGCACGCGCTGCTCCTTTGAGGTCGCTGCCCATGACCTGGGAATGCAGGTCACTTATCTGGACCCGTCGGGCAGCCAGATCGGCAAAAAGGAGTCCATTGCGGATACCGCCCGGGTGCTGGGCCGGATGTTTGACGGCATCGAGTACCGTGGCTATGGGCAGGAGATCGTGGAAGACCTGGCAAAATATGCAGGTGTCCCGGTCTGGAACGGCCTGACCAACGAGTTCCATCCCACCCAGATCCTCGCGGACTTCCTCACCATCCGGGAGCACTTCGGCAAGCTGAAAGGCATCCACTTTGTCTACTTCGGGGACGCCCGCTATAACATGGGCAACAGCCTGATGGTGGGCTGCGCCAAGATGGGCCTCCACTTTACGGCCTGCGCCCCTAAGAAGTACCAGCCGGACCCGGCTCTCGTGGCCCGGTGTGAGGCCATTGCGGCAGAGACGGGTGCGACCCTCCGCTTTGAGGAGGACCCCGCCGTGGCCGCCAAGGGGGCCGACGTGCTGTATACCGACGTCTGGGTCTCCATGGGCGAGCCGGTGGAGGTCTGGGCCGAGCGGATCAACGACCTGGCCGCTTACCAGATCAACCAGGAGCTCATGAAGATTGCAGGCTCCAAGGCCGTGTTCATGCACTGCCTGCCCGCTTACCACGACCACAAGACCACCGTGGGCAAGGAGATGGGCGAGCGTTTTGGCCGCGACGCCATGGAAGTGACGGACGAGGTCTTTGAGGGTCCCCAGAGCATCGTCTTTGATGAGGCGGAGAACCGGATGCACACTATTAAGGCCGTTATGGCGGCGACGCTGGGCTACGAGGCCTGATGGGCGGCGGACATGTCTCCCGGCCGGATTTCGGGATGCCGCAGCCGGACCCGAACCACCCGCTGACCGAGTTTTACCTTGCGTTGCAGCACGCGCTGGACAAAGAGGGCAGCTTTGCGCTGCCTGCCCTGTACGCGGGCTTTCAGGCCCCGGCCCGGCGCGTTTATGCGGATGAGGCGGCGGAGTACCTGACCCTTTCTTCCACGGCAGGGGAGGGCATGACCCGGCTGCTGGCCCCGGGGGCATTTGCAGCTGCTCTACAGCAGCCTGCATGTGATGCCGGACGGGGCCCCGGCGGCCCTGCTGCTGACGGAGGAGTGCACCCGCACCGTGGTTGCGGTACAGCTGCTGCCGCCCTTTGTGTGGGAAGACCCGCTCCCGCCGTTGCCGGACACCCCGGCGGCACTGACGCTTACCCTGACCATGCAGGACGTGGAGGCCATCGACACGGACCCCGCCGCGCTGGGGCGGCGGCTGGTGGAACGGACGGAGGGCAAGCGCTGGCTGCACCACCCGAGAGTGGAAACATTCCTGGCGGAGCGGGTGGCCTTGTTCCAGCGGGTCTACCGCCGCTGAGGAGAGCGTACCCTAAAATCTACCAGAGCCATTTGTTCGGAATTCGGACAAATGGCTCTTTTGTTTTGCGCGTGTTCATGTTATACTTTGCGTACCGGGCCTGCCGGAGAATAGGGGCGGGCCGGGGCGCACTGGAAAAATTTTGTGCGTTTCCTGCAATAATCGGGGCCGCTCAACCGTGTAATGAGCGAAATGTCCCCCAAAGTACCGAATCAGAATCCATCGAGCCCCGGGTGCCGGGGTGTCAAAGGAGTATGCGAATTATGGGACAGCTATCCAAAGATGAAGTTTTTGCGCTGGCCGTGCAGCGATACAGCGACACGGTGTTCCGTGCCGCCATGCACAATTGCAGCTGCACCGCCGATGCGGAGGATGTGGTGCAGGATGTATTTGAAAAGCTGCTGAACTACAGCGGCCGCTTTGAGAGTGAGGAGCATCTCAAGGCCTGGCTGCTGCGGGTGGCCATCAACCGCTGCCACGACCTGACCCGCGCTGCCCACCAGAAAGACACCGAGCTGGACGAGAACCTGCCTGCCCCGGATGCCTTTGAGGATGGCAGCGTGCTGGACGCCGTGAAGCGCCTCTGCCCGAAAATTACCGCAACGCCATTTACTTCCATTATTATGAGGGCTACACGGCGGCGGAGGTGGGGCGGATGCTGGGCGCCCCCACCAACACGGTGCTGAGCTGGCTGCGGCGGGCGCGGGCACAGTTACATACGATGCTGAGGGAGGAGATCGAAGATGAGGTGGTTTGAATATAAGATGGAGGTCGATGACCTCCATGCCTCGGATGATTTAAAGGCAAAGCTGCTGGCCATGCAGAGCCAGCAGGCCGTCTCGGTTCCTGCTGCAAAAACCGTCACGCGGAAACAGCCGGAAGTGCCTGCCCACAAAAAGGCGCTCCACTTCCCCAGCAGTCGGTGTGGAAAGGGCTGGCTGCCTGCGCGGCGTTCTGCGTGGTGGCAGGTGGTGCGGCTTCCGTGCTCCATCTGGGAGTCATCGGGGTGGGAGGGCCAAATCGTCCGGCCCGGCCACATTTTCTTCCCGGGAGGCCACCGGTTTCAACATGGAAAACTCTGTTTCTTCTTATGCCATGGCCAGCGCCCCGGCCGTGGCCGACGATACCATGAACGAAAGCAGCGCCGCCGCAGGCGGCGCGGATACCGGCACGGCGGTGCTGACCAGCGGGGAGCTGGAGAGCGCTGGGGAGAGTGCTCACGCCGCGGAGAACAGCAAGATCATCTACACGGCCAACCTGACGCTGGAAAGCAAGGATTACGACGCAGCCCGCGCCGCGCTGGATGCCGCACTGGCGGAAGCCGACGGCTATCTGGAGTCCAGCGACGAGTACGCCGACAGCGGCAGCCGCCGGAGCCTCAGCCTGACCCTCCGGGTCCCGCAGGAAAATTATGAGAGCTTCCTCGCTGCCGTGGCTGCAACGGGCAATGTGACCTACAAGAGCCAGCAGGCCGAGGATGTCACCACCCAGTATATGGACATCGAGGCCCGGCTGGACAGCCTGAAAGAACAGCGCGCCCGTCTGCAGGAGCTGAAAGCCAGCGCGGAGAACCTCTCCGACCTGCTTCAGATCGAGTCCTCCCTGAGCGATGTGCAGTACCAGCTGGAAAGCTATCAGAGCCAGCTGGACTGGTACAGCCGCCAGGTGGAGTGCTGCACCGTCTACCTCTCGCTGGAAGAGGTGCAGACTTATACCCCCGTGGAGGAGGGCTTTGGCTCCCGCATTCAGAACGCCCTGCGGGAGGGCTGGTCCGGCTTTGTGGAGACGGTGCAGAGCGCGGCGGTCTTCCTGGTGGGCCACTGGCCGTTCATCGTAGTGGGCGCTGTCTGCGGCGTGATCTTCTATAAAGTGCGCCACCCGAAGCACAAAAAGCAAAAGTAAGATTTTTCTTTTCAAAAATGCTTGACATCCACCCGGTGTTGTGGTATTATACTTGAGCAGTCAGCGAGCAGCTGACGCGGACAAGTAAATATCGCGGGGTGGAGCAGTCTGGTAGCTCGTCGGGCTCATAACCCGAAGGTCGTTGGTTCAAATCCGGCCCCCGCAACCACCAAGCGTCTCGGAATGATCAGGGACGCTTTTCTTTTGTCCTTTCTTCCCCAAAACCAAAGCCAGCCTCTGACCGGGACGTTCCGGCCGGGGCTGGCTTTTTGTGCGTCTTATCCCAATTTTTGGCATTCTTTTGGGCAAAGAAGAAGCCCACGGCGCTCACGGCCACCACGACATAATAGGTCGCGATCCGGAAAAGCATCAGGACGCTCATCGTCTCGCCCCGGGTGAGGAACGCGCCGAATACCAGCAGGAATGCCGTCTCAATGGAGCCCATGCCGGCCACATTGGGCAGAGCGTTGGAGAGGAAGAGCATCAGCGCGGTGAGCAGCTGCACCTGCCCGAAACTCAGAGCGCTGGAAAGCCCCATGAACCGCAGGCAGAAGTAAGGGATGGTGTACATCAAAAAAGCTTGCAGAGATGGACTGCGAAAATTTTCAGGCAGCGGGATTTTTCTGTCAGCAGGTGGCGGCTCTCTTCGCTCAGGGTGTCCAGCTGGGTCTGCCAGCTCTCCCGGCGGGCCTGCCATTTCTCCGTCTTGGGCAGCAGGCCCAGAGCCCTGCGGGCAAGGCTCTGCACCAGCGGGGCGGTGCAGAGGAGCACCAGCCCCAGAATGACCCCGGCCACCACCGTGTAGGCGGCGGGCAGGTAGCTCAAAACGCCAGTGGCGTGGGCCGTGAACCACTGCCGGTTCCAAAGCAGCAGTACCGTGGCATACACCAGAACGGCAGCCTTATGGAAGACGTATTGCAGGGTCATCAGCCCCACGCCGGGGCCGAGCCCCAGCCCGCAGCGGTGGAGGTAGTAGGTCTGCATGGGCACCGCTCCGGCCCCCAGACAGATGACGTTGCCAAACGTGCCCATCCATGCGTTGTCGATGCCGTGCCGCAGGGTAAAGCCGGGCAGGCGGCTGCGCACGATGAGCCAGCTGGCCACACCCTCCAAAAGCGGGTAGGTGATGCCCAGCGCCAGTACCAGTGCTACCTGTCCGAGGGAAAGCTGGGCCAGCGCGGCGGAAATCTCGGCCCAGTGATCCTGGAACAGCAGGATGAGCACGCCCGTCAGGGCCAGCAGGATGGCTACGGAGAGCAGGGCTTTTTTGCGGGAGGGCTGGTTTTGGCTTTGCCGGGGCATGGGACACGCTCCTTTCTCAACGGGATTTGAGGACAGTATAGCATATCCCTGCAGGCTTTTTGTGAACATGAGACAAATTTTTCTTGGCAAATACAGCAATATGATAAAAAGGGACAGGCGTCTGCCTGTCCCTCGAGGGTTATTTGTTGTTCAACTGTTCCACTTTTTCGGTCAACTCTTTTACCGCCGTGGTCAGCGTCCGGGCGAACGCTTCTTTGGAATAATAGCGCTCGTAGAGGGCGCGGCAGTCGTTGTGCATGGCGGCCAGCTCGGCGGGGTGCTCAATGGCCCAGCAGAGCAGCTTTTCCAGCTGGGCGGGGTCATCGTCCCGGTAGACGAAGCCGTCCACACCCTCGGTGACAAGGCCCGCCGTGCCCGTGTGCTCCGACACGATGGAGGGCTTGCCGAAGATCAGGCCCTCGGTGACGAAGGTTGGCATGGGGTCATCGCGGGAGGCGCAGACCAGGCAGGTGCACTGCTGCATCAGGGATTTGATCTCGTCCCGGCTCAGCCGCTTGCAGTAGAAGACATTGGAGGGATAATCGGCCGTCAGGTTCCGCACGGCGTCCATCATCTCCCGGTCGGCTGCCTTGCCCACAAAGAGGAACGAGGCTTTCTGCCGTACCTCGGGGGGCAGCAGCCGGATGGCCTTGCAGAAAATATCCTGACCTTTGCGCCGCTCAAACGAACCCACGGTGACGAAGAGCGGGCGGCCATTGGCGTAGCCCAGATCGTAGACCGGGAAGTCTTCTTTCGAGTAGTCGGGCAGGCCGTAGATGAGCTGTTTGATCTCGAACTCGGGCCGGACGGCGTGCATGGCCGCCGCCGCGTGCTTGCCCACGGAATAGACCTCCACATTCGGGGCAATGGTCTTGGGGATCTGGTGGGCAATGTGCGGGTAGCCCGCAAAGGCATCGTGGAGCCACCAGAGCACCGGCACGCCGGTATCGCTCAGGGCCCGGAGCACCCGCCCGCTGACCACGGTGTTGACAATGACGAAATCGGCGCAGAGGGCCAGCCCCCACAGAGCCGGGGAGGAAACACACCCTGCCCGGGTGATGACGGCGGCACCGGCGTCCCGGAACAGCTGCAAAGAACCGTTGTCACTGGGGCCCAGCACCGTCACTTCATAGCCCATGCTGCGGAGCACGGGCACGGCGCTCACCATCACGATGGGAGCACCCGTCATATCCAGCACATGGCTGATGAGGAATGCCCGCTTGCCGTGGAGAGAATAGGCGTCCTCGGCGCAGATGTCTCGCTCAAAATGGAGCAGAGCCTGCGGGACGCGGGTGCACCGCTCGCTCAGGCGGGCGGCAGCGTCCAGCAGTTCGCTGACGCTCTCCGGGTCCTTTGCGGCGGCGCGGCAGCGGTCCAGCAAAGCGCGGGACACCAGCGCGCAGCCGGTGCAGGAGATGTGGGCGTCGCTCTGGTAGAGGGCGGTGGCACCGTTGTAGCCGAACACGGCGTCGCTGAGGACGAGATCCGCCCCGTCTTTCAGGGCGGCGGAAAAGTAGTTGAGGGCGGTGGACATCAGCTCCACATCCTCCCGCACCAGCAGCACACCGGCCACGGCGGGGGTGAGAGCGTCAGCCAGCGAATCCACCAGCCGGAATTTCTGGTGGAGCTGGTCGCGCAGGGTGTTTTCCAGCGCCACCCGGCGGCCCGGGGCATAAACAAGAAGATAGAGGCTCTGCGTATCGGTATAAACCTGCCCGGACAGCTGGGTCCGCTGCAGGGGACTGTAACTGCTGTACATGAATGTTGTCGCTCCTCTGTCAGTGATGAGTGCGCTCAGCGGCTGCGGTGGAACCAGCCCAGCAGACGGCGGAACGGTGAGGTGATGCGCCAGCTGCTGCTGGACAGCACCCTCCAGCGATTTTTCATAGGCCTGGCAGCGGGCGGTCAGCTCCGCGTTGGCCTGGTGCAGCTCGGCAATGTTCTTGTGCAGGGCGTCCACAGCCTGCTGCTGCCCGCGTTGGCCTGCTCCAGCTGCTGGATGTGCCGGGCCTCACTGTTCCAGGTCTTCTGGAAGTGCTGCACCCCCTCCAGCACCGCGTTAAAAAGGGGCTCGCCCGTCAACGTCTCCAGCGGGAAATAGCAGTAGGAGACCACCAGCTTCATCCCGGCGGGGTAATGGGTCAGCCCCTCCAGCCGGAAATTGGGGTCATCGCCCAAAAACAGGATGCTGTCGCCCGGCAGTGTCAGGCCGTTGGCGGGCACGCAGAGCAGCCGGTCGTCCGAAAAGCTCAGGTTGGTGATGCAGCAGGGCAGCTCACCCGGGTCAAACCGCAAAGCCTGCGCGGCGGTAGGCAGCTCAAAGGTCGCTGTCACGGTACCGGTCAGCTCGTCGCAGACATAGTCGGGCGGTCAGGGTGTCCCGCTCGGAGAAGCCGAAGCCTGCATCAAAGTAGAGCAGCGGCTGCAAAAGGGTGGGGGAATCGGTGTGCATCTCGCGCTGGGGGTGGGCCGCCAGATAAGACTGTACCTCTTTTTCCAGGTCCAGGCAGCGTGCCGCCAGCCGGGAACACCCCTCGTCCGAGAGTTTGAGCTGCTGTTCCAGGTCCGCAATGCGGCTGCGCAGAGCCGCTTCAGGAGTTTCGTTGTTCATAGCCGGATTCTCCTCAGTTTTTATTATTCAGCGGCAGAGCCGCAAAAATTCAATGTTTTGCCACATACCGCTGGTGTTCCGCAAAGTGTCTGCGGCGAGCAGGGAAGAACTTGAGCATCACGTCCCGGCGGCGCAGCAGGATCTCACACAGGAGGAAAATGCTGCCCAGCGAGACGGCATACTGCAGCCAGAGGCCTTTGGTGGGGGCGGCAGCGTATTTCTGCACCATCAGGTACCAGGGCACTGCCGTGAGCTCCACGGTGTGGATGCAGAAGATATACAGCGAGCGGCGGCCCACCGCCTCAATGAGGTGGGTGACTGGGTTGTCCAGCAGCCGCTGCACTTTCATAAACAGGACGATGAAACCGAGACCCACAATGCCGTCCAGCAGGATGCTGACCGGGCCCATGGTCCACTCGCCCAGGGAGACGCAGTCCGTTTTGCCGGTCAGCAGCACACCCAGGGCGACGCCCAGCGCCGCTGCCAGCAGGCCCAGGATGGCCAGAGGCCGGAACTTTTTCTCAAACAGGCGCTTTTTCTTGGCCAGGAACCCGATGTACAGGTACGGCACCGTGACCATGCCCTGCGCGATGCAGAACGGGGCCTCCCACACAAGAGAGATGCCCCAGCCCAGCAGCATGGTGCCCAGTACGGCCCATTTTATGTAGCTCTCGGGGAAAATATTCAGGATGACGTCCAGCAGGATCCATCCGATCATCAGCGCCAGCAGATACCACATGGGCCCGCAGGAGAAAAATTCCTGCCCGAAATAGGTTGCGGTGTGGGGCAGGCCCAGAAGAAAACCGCCCAGCACTTTATACGTCTCGTAAACGGCGTTGTTCCAATTGCCGAATGTCTTATAATGGATGACAAAATGCGCGATGGTAGTGGCAAGCCCGGTGTAGGCGTAAAGGCTTGAACAGGGTCTTGAACTGCTGACTGATGCATTTGCCAATGCTCCGCTTGCGGAAACCGTAGCCGCTGGCGATGTAGAACGCCGCCATCAGCGATTCGCGGTAGGCAAACAGAAAAAACGTGACGGGCGTGATGGTGGAAATATCGCCCACGGGGTAAAGCTCCGAGGTGTGGGCAAGGACGATCAGCAGCATACCGACGCCTTTCAGCAGGTCGAACATGCCCAGTGAGCTTGCAGTACGAGGTTTGGTACGCTTCCATGAAAGGGCTCCTCCTTTGCGCCGCAGGATCGCCCCGGATGGCAGAAAGCCGCCTACTTGGCGCAAAATGATAAAAGTTGGATTATTTTGTGGGACTAGTGTTGTTAAATAGTATAATGCTTTTTCCTGTGGCTGTCAATTTGAATGCGGCAGGGCGATGAACAAAGTGTACCACAGGGTTTCGCCCCCTCGCAACAAAAAAGGAAGGGATTTACATGCAATTGCACAAACCGGAGTGTAACTTTTGCTTGCATATTTGTGCAATGAAATATTGCGCTTGCGGCCTCTTTGCGGTATACTGATGCCGGGGGAGTTTTTTCCAGCGTTTTCCGTGATATCCCAAAATCAGACATTCTGACACAAAGGAGAAGAATACGAATGGCAGAGAAGATCAAAGTTCCCGCTGGTGTGTATGATATGGTCACCCGCTGCATGGAGCAGGAGTTCCCGGACAATGTGGCCATCCGTTATGTGGCCGAAGACGGCAAGACCGTGGTGGAAAAGCACTACCGCGAGTATGCGCGGATATCCGCAAGATGGTCACCTACCTGAAAACGAAGTGCCGGATCTCAAGGGCCGCAGTGTGGTGCTGCTGAGCCGCAACTGCTATGAGTTCTGCGTGGCGTCCTACGGCATCATTCTGGCCGGCGGCGTGCTGGTCACGCTGAACCAGAAGAAGACCTGGGACGAGCTGGAATATGAGCTGGGCCAGGTGGAGCCTGCCCTGATTTTGAACGACGGCATTGATTACGGCTGCCGTGCCCAGCTGGAAGCCGCTTACGGCCCGCTGCTCCGCCCCATGGACTGCTACAAGGATTCCACTCCCGGGGAGCTGACCAACTGTGTGGACCACGACGGCCTCATGATGCTGATGTTCACCTCCGGCACCACCGGCCGCAGCAAGGGCGTCATGCTCTCGGAGCGGAACATGTGCTCCACGCTGGTCACTTACTCCGAGGTGGCCGAAAACTGGATCACCAACCGCCTGCCCGCGGGCCAGAAGCTGCCTCTGAGCCACATGACCCTGCTGCCGCTCTTCCACATGGCCTGCTTTGTCTGCGTCATGTCCTACCCGCCGGCAGGCTGGGCCCTGAACCTCTGCGGCGATATCCGCGATTTCTACCGCGACCTTGGCCTGATGCACAGCGACGTCATGGCTTCGGCCCCCATGCTGGTGGAGACCATTTACAACGATTACAAACGAGGCCGCGTGGAGCGTCTCAACGGTCTGTGGGACCTGTGCTGCTCCTCCGCCGCCCTCGACCCCAAGATGCTGGAAGAACTGGCCGCCAACGGCTTTGTGGTCAACCAGTGCTATGGCATGACCGAGACATTCGGCGACGGCATCCTCAACTTTACCCAGACGGCTGACCACATGAGCGCCGTGGGCAAGCCGGACGACCACTGCGAGTATCAGCTGGATGAGACCGGCGAGATCTGCATCCGGGGCAACAGCGTCATGCTGGGCTATTATAAAGACCCCGAGGCCACTGCTGAAGTCATCGACAAGGACGGCTGGTTCCATACCGGTGATCTGGGCCGCATCGACGAGGAGGGCTACTATTACATCACGGGCCGCAAAAAGAACCTCATAATCCTGGCCAACGGCGAGAACGTCAGCCCCGAGGAGCTGGAGCACAAGCTGGCTGCCTGCCCGGCGGTGCAGGAGTGCATCGTGAAAGAAAAGAGCCAGAAGATCTGCGCTGTGGTCTACTGCGCGGAGGAGCAGCAGGCCGAAGTGAAAGACTTTATCACCGAGTGCAACCGCACCCTGCCGCTGTACAAGCGGATCAGTGCCGTGGAGTTCACGGCGGAGCCGCTGCCCCGCAACGCTCTGGGCAAGCTGCTGCGCAGGTGCCGGGACCTGGATGCAGCAAAATAAAACAATTGTAAAAGACCGCGCCGCGCGGTTGCAATTCCCTGCCAAAACAGGTATTATTAAGGTATTGGCAGTGCTTGCAGCTGCCGGCGTGTTGTTGCAAAAAAGAAAAAGGCAAGGAGCAAAAGAATGATCGATAACGCGTTTGAACTTGTAACGCAGACCATGGAGCGGCAGTACCCGGATCATGTGGCGTTTCGCTATGTGGCCGCCGACGGCGAGACCGTGGTGGAAAAAGACCTATGCCCAGTATGTGCAGGACATCCGCCGTGTGGTGACTTATCTGCGCGGTGCCATCCCCGATATCAAAGGCAAGCGGGTGGCCCTGCTGAGCAAAACTGCTATGAATACGGCGTCAACGCCTTTGGCATCATCCTGGCGGGTGGCGTGGTCGTGACCCTGAACCAGAAAAAGACCTGGCCGGAGCTGGAATATGAGATCGGCCTGGTGGAGCCCAGCCTCATCCTGAACGACGGCATCGACTATGGCTGCCGGGATCAGCTGGTGGCCGCTTACAGCCCCATCCTCCGCCCCATGGACAGCTTCCAGGACAGCGAGCCCGCCATGGACATCACCAACACCCGCGGCCACGATGACCTGATGGTGCTGATGTTCACCTCCGGCACCACCGGCCGCAGCAAGGCCGTCATGCTCTCGGAGCGCAACTTCTTCACCACCGTCGGGGAGCAGGTGGTCTTCGGCGATGCCATGCTGGATTACAAACATACCCACATGCCCGAGAACAAGAACGATGTGTTGAGCAACTTCTGTATCCTGCCCCTGTTCCATCTGGGCACGTTCATCTGCCTGTTCGTCTGGCCCTGTAAGGGCTGGGCCCTCAACCTCTCCAGCGACCTGCGGGATTTCTACCGCGATGTCCGGCTGATGCACAGCGACGCCATGGCCGTGGCTCCCATGCTGATGGAGTCCATCTACAAAGATGTCAAGCAGGGGCCGCCGGGAGCGTCTCAACGGCCTGTGGAACCCCTGCGGTTCTTCCGCCATGTTTGATGGCAAGATGCTGGCTGAGCTGGCCCGGGAGGGCATGATGATCACCCAGGTGTATGGCATGACCGAGACCTGCGGCGACGGCATCATCAATTATGCCCAGGATGAAAAGCACATCCGCTCGGCCGGCAAGCCCGACGACCACTGCGAGTATAAGATCGCCGAGGACGGCGAGCTCTGCAGCCGGGGCGGCTGCGTCATGCTGGGCTACTATAAGGACCCCGCGGCCACCGCGGAGGTGGTGGATGCCGACGGCTGGCTCCACACCGGCGACCTGGCCCGTGCCGACGAGGAGGGCTATTATTACATCACCGGCCGCAAGAAGAACCTCATCATCCTGGACAGCGGCGAGAATGTCAGCCCGGAAGAGCTGGAAAGCCTGCTGGCCAAGTGCCCGGCGGTGAAAGAGTGCGTCGTCAAGGAAAAAGGGCAAGAAGATCTGTGCCGTCATCTACTGCGAGGAAGCAAAGCAGGAGGAAGTGCGGGAGTACATCACCGCCACCAACCGCACCCTGCCGCTGTATCAGCGGATGAGCGCCGTGGAGTTCAGCACCGAGCCGCTGCCCCGTACCGGCACCGGCAAGCCCTGCTGCGCAAATAAACAACAGGATAAACCAGCCTGCTGCGGGGCACACTGTGTCCCCCGCACGGATTTGTAAACGGGAAAGGAAGCTAATCACTATGGAAAGATCCGAAATCGTATCCCAGATCCTCGCCATCCTGGAGGATGTTGCTGAAATTTCGCCCGAAGATGTCACCGAAGACAGCGTCCTGATGGACGACCTGGATCTGTCCTCCATGGAGATCCTCACCGTGGTGGCAGACCTGGAGGAGACGTTTGGCCTGCGCATCCCGGAAAAGGAGCTGCGCAACTTTGTCACCATCAGCGACCTGGCAGATTACCTGGCCGCCCACGTGGGGTGAACGCCCATGAATGCGGAACAGCGCTCTGTTTTTCAGGGCATCGTGTATTATTACCGGGAGCATACGGTCCTCTGCCGCTATGAGCTGACGATGAAAGACCCGGTGGATGCGGAACTGCTCCAGCAGGCTTGTGACGAGGCCCGGCCCCTGGCGGGGTATTTCTTCCAGAAAGTGGTCTGGGAGAAGCGGGAGGCCCACCTGGCCCCCAACGACGCGCCGTTCCGGGTCCGCATCGGGCATGTACAGCCCCACATCCCGGAGGATACCGACGACTATCAGCTGGCCTGTAGCTGTGAGGGAAACCAGATCTTTTTCGACTGGTTCCACTTCCTGGCCGATGGCCGGGGCGGTTCCCAGCTCATGACGCTGGTGCTCAAGCTCTACTGCAACCTGCGGTATGGCACGGCCTTTGCCTGTGAGCCCCTTTGTGTCGGACCCGCCCTATGACATTGAAGACATTCTGGCCCGGTACCCGGAGAGCCAGGTGGAGAACGACATGCAGAAAGAGGTCACCCAGACCAGCGAGGCAAAGCCTCAGCTCGTCCGGGTCCGGCTGGACAAGCAGAGCCTGCTGGATGCCGCTCTGCCGCTGGGGGTCAAACCGTTCAGCGCGCTGATCACCCTCTTCTGCAAGGCGGGCCGGGAGTACTTTGGCCGGGATGACCTGATGTACAACTATTCCACCGATGCCCGGGATGCCATGGGCACGCCCAAGGCCCTCTTCAACTGCGTGGCCTCGTTCCAGCGGCCGGTCACGGTGACGGAGGCCGATACGCTGGCCACGCTGGTGCCTGGCGTGGAGGCCGACATCCGCCACAACCTGACCAAAGAGCCCAAGCTCTTCCGGGTGGCGGAGCAGATGGGCTGGGTGTACCAGGTGTACCGCCAGCGCGCTTCCCTCAAGATCAAGAAGCGCGTCTTCCAGATGGGCGAGTACATCAGCGGCTTCCCCTCGGATTTCTGGGTCAGCTATCAGGGCGACCCGTTCGTCCCTGCCGACCCGGACTTGGAGAAGTATCTTACCGATTTCCAGACCTGGGTGCCCGCCGATGGTGCTTCCATCGGCGTGGAGTGCACGACGCTCCACGGCGTGATCACCATCTGCATCCAGAACAAGGCCCAGAAGCCCGGCTATGCCGCCGCCCTCCGCCACGCGTTTGAGTCCGCAGGCGTCAAGGTGCTGGAAGCCGCCGAGCTCGGCCCCTCGCCCTATACATCCCCCTACATACCGTAAACAATAGGAAAGCTCTCCCTCCGAAAGACTCCCTCCGGCCGGAGGGAGATGTCGCAACGCGACAGAGGGAGGATAAGCTGGCGCGAAGCGCCTGAGAGGGCGAGCCCGTTAAAATTCAACATACAAACACAGCGATACGATGCTTCTGACAAACAGAACTCGTATCGCTGTGTTTTTACTCGGTTTTCGTTGGTCTTATGCTCACCTCGCCGTGCTGCAGGGCGGCCCGGCGGCCACCCTCCCGCTCCACGAGGAGGGGCACCATTGTCATCAATGGCGATGGCCCGGGCCGCGTAGGTCTCGGCGGCGGTGCAGACGGTGACCCAGTGCCCCGGCACAAAGCAGCGGGAGCGGTACTCGTCCAGGCAGTCGAAGGCCGGGCAGAGGGCCAGCAGCTCCCGGGCAATGGCCCCGGCCAGCGCCGCCCGGCCGACAGGGGCTGGCCCGCCCGGGAAGAGACTGCCCGCTGTACGGGCCAGCTCTTCCGGCCAGTCGGCGGGGGTGGTGGTCAGGTTGAGCCCAATGCCCACCACCAGCCATTCCAGCAGGCCGCTCTCCACGCTGGTGCCGGCTTCCGTCAGGATGCCGCAGACCTTTTTGCCCTGATAGTAGAGGTCGTTGACCCACTTGATGCCCAGCTCGATGCCGCAGAGCTTCTGCACAGCCCGGGCCACGGCCACGGCGGCCCCGACGGTGACGCCCAGCGCCTTGGAGGCAGGCACCGGCACCCGCAGCACCAGAGAAAGATAGATGCCCTTGCCCGCCGGGCTCTCGAATCGGCGGCCCATCCGGCCCCGGCCCGCGCTCTGCTGGCCCGCCAGCACCAGCGTGCCATGCGGGGCCCCGGCCAGTGCCAGCCGCTTGGCCGTCTGGTTGCTGCTGTCCAGCCGCTCGTGGACATAAACCGGTGCGGGGTACTCGCCCACGGCGTCGGCACAGAACGGGTCCCCGCCCAGCAGCCGGTAGCCCCGGCGGGGGGCGGCTTCCAGCGTGTACCCCTGCGTTGTGAGGGGCGGCAGCCGCCTTGTGGATGGCCGCCCGGCTCACCCCCAGCGTCTGGGCCAGCTGCTCGCCGGAGATGTAGCGCCCCTCCGCACCCGAAAGTGCCTGCAACAGGGCCTGTTTTGTGGGAATTGCCATGGCGGTGGACCTCCTTGTGTGATATAGTAAGTATACCACAGAAAATTTTTTGAGGAAGCTGCAGGAAAAAGCTTTCCCGGCTCGTATTCAAAAGCAGAGGGGCGCGAAAAACAGCACCCCGCACCACGGGAAAGGAGGCGGCGCGGACGATTGACCACATTGGAATTTGACCGGCTCGTGCGGCAGTATCAGGGCCTCGTCTACACCGTCTGTCACCAGCTGGTGCCGGATGTGGGCGAAGCCCAGGACCTGACGCAGGAGACCTTTCTGGCGGCCTGGCGGAGCATCGACCGCTGTCCGCCCGGGTTTGAAAAGCAGTGGCTGGCCCGCATCGCCTCCAACAAGGCGAAAGATTACTTACGCAGCGCCTGGGTCCGGCGGGTGAACACCCCGGGCGACGAGGTGCTGGCGCTGGAGGGCGCTCCGCCGGAGTCGGACCCCGAGCAGCAGGTGCTGGAGACGTTGGGCGAGGAAGAACTCACCCGCCGCATTCTGGCTCTGCGGGAGCCCTACAAAACGCCCTGCCGCCTGATGCTGCTGGAGCAGCATACCGCCGTGGAAGCGGCCCGCCTCTGCGGCAGGCCCCAGAAAACCGTGGAGGCCCAGGTGTACCGGGCCAAAAAGATGCTGGCCGCCCAGCTGCGGGCCAGTGGGGCGGAAGCCCCGCAGAAACCGGAAAGGAGGAACCAGAATGGATGAAAAGAACTGGAATTGTTCCGGGAGGACGGATGCCTGACCGATGAGGGCTTACAGGCCCTGCGGGATGGGCAGCTGGACGAGCTGGGGCGGCTGGAAGCGGCCGAACACCTCTCTTACTGCGACAAATGCATGGACCGCTACACGGCCCTGTTGACGGCGGACGTGCTGGAAACGCCGCCCCGCGGGGTGCATGGCACCATCATGACGACGATTTGGGTGCGGCTGATGCAGAGCACCTATGGCCGGGTGGCCGTGGCAGGCGTTGCTGCCGTGCTGGCGCTCAGCCTCTGGCGGTCCGGGGCCATCACGGCCATGCTGGGCCACAGCTGCGACCTGAAAACCATTCTGCCCTCCCAGACCATGAGCACCCCGCCGCAGGAGCTGACGGGCAAGCCCATGGAGACCCGGCAGGAGTTCTACCACAAACTTTCCGGCGTGCTGGAAAATCTGCTCCCGGGCAAAACGCCCGACGCCGGAGCAATCCCGACCACACCCAAACAAAGTGTAACCTGAGAATGTGAGGATTTGTTATGCTGAAAAATGGTTTGCTGACCCTGCTGTTTGCGTTCATCCCCGGCGCAGGCCAGATGTACCAGGGCTATATGAAACGGGGCCTTTCGCTGATGCTGATGTGCTGTGTCATCGGCGTGCTGGCGATGCTGTTTGCCCCCATTGCGCTTTTTCTGATGCTCGTTTTATGTACAGCTTTTTTGATACCCTCAACCTCCGGGCGCAGATCGCCCTGGGCAATGCCCCGGCGGATGACTATTTGGTCCACCTGGACCCCAAGGACAAGCGCCTTGCCCGGCTTCTGCTGGACAGCCACAAGCTGGTGGGCTGGGCCCTCATCGCCTTTGGCGCGCTGATCGCCTACGAGAACATCATTATGAATCTCTTGAACGATGTTCTGTGGCGCTGGGGCCGGGACAGCGTGGTGTTCCGGGCATTTTATCTGGTGATGGATCGGCTGCCGGATGTGGTGCTCTGCGTGGCCCTCATCCTCTGTGGTGTCTGGCTGGTGCGCGGCCCCCAAAAGGCCGGCAAAAAGCAGGCCGAGGTACAGGAAGACGCTGCCGGGGATGCCGACTTCCAGGAATACCATGCCATGCCGGATGCGCCGGAGATGACCCTGTCGGATGACACTTCCGCAAAGGAGGAAAATGGCCATGACGAATAACGAACCGGATATTTCAACAAAAACTGTCCAAAATGGAAAGGAAACGACAGCGGATACCGCCCCGGAAACGAGCTGGGTCCCGAAAAATCCGCCTCCTGCCGCCGCACAGGCAGAGCCTGTCCGGCGGGTGGGCAGTGTGACGCTGGGCATTTGCCTGATTACTGCGGGGATATTTTTCCTTGCTTATCACTTCCTGCCGAATTTTGACGCGCTGCTGGTGCTGAAGATCGTTCCGGCAGCAGGTCTCGTTCTGCTGGGGTGCGAGGTGCTGTATTACGCCACAAGGCCTCAGCGCGGCAGATACGATTTCGTCTCGGTGTTCGTCTGTCTGGTCCTGATGGCCTGCTGCTTTGGCCTGACCCTCCTGCCGCTGGTGGGAACAGGTGAATCCAGAGGTCCAGCAGCAGGAACAGAAGCTGAGGGATGCCTATCAGCAGAGCGTGTACGAAAAGTTCCAGCAGGAGGCATCGGACATCCGCCTCAAGGACATGGGCTGCTGGGTGGAGCTTTACGGCTATCACAACGATGTGGAAAAGCTGACACCGGACAACACCGAAACGCTGGGGCTGAACGTCTGGCTGCAGGGCCCCTATGACAGTGCAGAGGCCTTTGCAAAAGACTGCCGCCGCCTGACCAATGTGGTCCAACAGATGGAAGTGCAGCCCAAACAGATCGGCTTTTTCTGCAGGGGATTTTCGGATGCGGACAGGGACCTGTCCTCCGGCAGTCTGGCGCAAAAAGAAAACTATGAGCTGGAACTGGACGGCACCGTCCAGCTGGACTGGACGGCCGAGGAAATGGCAAAGGCCACCGATGTGGAGTCGCTGCTCGAGGAAGAGAATGAGCAGTGACTGCTGGCTCAGAAAACGCCCGTTCCCTCACTGGCGGGAGGCAAAGCTCCCGAAGCCTGATCGGATGCAGCCATACAAATTTTGTATTTCTGCAATACCAAACAGACCTTTACAAAGGGCTTGTCTCGGTACAATATAGATGCGTTCTATAGAGGGACGACGG
>VOFB01003493.1_pt1 | contig 33960 bp, 71 predicted proteins | sample 5384141 | NCBI WGS metagenome assembly VOFB01 (sample SAMN12384721, study PRJNA508395) | human gut metagenome | isolation source: healthy gut A | host: Homo sapiens | reverse complement strand
TATTGTATATTTTAAATTATGGATAAACATTAGTCTCTTAGCTCCTTTCCTGTAAGCTTTAAAAGACATCATTTAATGTTGGTCCTACTTTTTCTATTTTTTTCTTCTATATTTGCTTGTTTTTTTTAATTCATCACTTGTACCTCAGCAATTATTTTCCCTTTATCTAATATAATAATTCTGTCGCAAAGAATCTCTACCTCTTCCATATAATGAGTTGTATATACGATGGTTGCCCCATTGTCTCTTAATTGTTTGATACCATCTAAAATGTTATTTCTACTTTGTGGATCTACTGCTACTGTTGGCTCATCTAAAAAATTAATTCTGGTTTATGAGCTATTCCACAAGCTATATTTAATCTTCTTAGTAAACCACCTGATAATTGTTTTGGTAAATATTTTTTAAATTCTTTTAATCCAACTAATTCAATTGCCTCTTCTACATACTTTTTTTCTAATTTCCTTGTCTTTTATATATAATCCACAAAAAATAGTTTATATTATCATATACGTTTAGTTCATTTAGAACAGCTACCTCTTGAAAGATAACTCCTATTTTTGCTTTATATCATAAGAATCTGGTTTCATTTCTTTTCCAAATATTTTTTATACTTCCTTTTTGATATTTTAATAATGCCAATATCGAATTTATTGTTGTGCTTTTTCCTGAACCATTTGGCCCTAGTAGTCCTAATATTTCTCCTTTATATACTTCAAATGTCAAATCATCTATGGCCTTTTTTTTCCTTTATATTCTTTTGTTAAATTATTAACTTCTATTACCTTTTCCATAAAAACTTTTTCTCCATTTCTATATTTATCTTTCTCGGTCTTCTGTAAATTCTTTTAATATTTGTGCTTTTCCTTGTTTTTGATTTCCAATATTCCTTCTTCATTTCTATGTAAATTTAAAAATTCTGTAATGTTATAGTCTTCTATTTCTAGCTGTTTTTGTAATTTTTTTTAAGGATTTTCTTTGTTTTTCTGAAATTTCATTTGGCATATAAAAAATATTCCTGTTTTATATGTTAGAGCTGATGTATTTTCTGCAAATGCAATATGTCCTAATTTTTTATTTCATAAAATATGCTGTTTACATCATGTCTTTCTTTTTACTGATTTTTGTACCTCTTCTTCATTCTTAAAATGTTCTTTAAATATTCTTTCATATAAAAAATAATGTGCTGTATCATCCTCTTCTACTGGTATTTTTTCTATTTGCCCATCTCTTTAATTGACCATCTACTTTTTTCTTTCCAAATATAAGTATTATTTTTAAATTTTCAATTAAATCTTGTTTCATATATAATTCCCCCTTTTATTTTTGATTATATCATATCATTTTTCAATTAAAAGTTTATTGATAATCTTTTTTTATGTATGCATTATTTCTTGATATCTTTTATGCCTTATGTTATTATAGAAATGAATGGAGGATTGTACATGAATAGAAATTATTTTTCACATCTGAAAGTGTAACAGAAGGACATCCTGATAAGTTATGTGACTATATTTCTGACTCACTATTAGATGAATATTTAAAACAAGATAAAAACTCAAGAGTAGCAATAGAAACATTTGCAACCAAAAAACAAAATAATAGTTTCAGGAGAAGTAACACGTACAGCTAATATTAATATTGAATCAATCGTAAGAAATGCAATAAAGGAAATAGGCTATGGAAGCGAGCTTCTTGATATAAATCCAGATACATGTGATATTGAAATTTATATTGTAAAACAAAGTCCTGATATTGCACTAGGTGTTGATACAGGTGGTGCCGGAGACCAAGGAATTATGTTTGGATATGCTACTAATGAAACAGAGAACTATATGCCTTTTTGCTATAAATATGGCACATAAGCTTTCTAAAAGATTAAGTGAAGTGCGAAAAATAACACTTTGCCATATTTAAGACCAGATGGAAAAACACAAGTAACTGTTCAATATATTGATGGTATTCCAAGTAGAATTGAAAATATCTTGATTTCTAGTCAATATGAAGATGGAACTGATATTTATAAAATGAGAAATGACATTATTGAAAATGTTATTTATTCTGTTATACCAAAAAAAGTATATTGATGAAAATACAAAAATCCATATTAATCCTACTGGAAAATTTATTATTGGAGGACCTTTAGGAGATACTGGTCTAACTGGTAGAAAAATCATTGTTGATACTTATGGTGGATATGCAAGACATGGTGGTGGTGCTTTTTTCTGGAAAAAGATTGCACTAAAGTTGATAGGTCTGCTGCTTATATGATGAGACATATTGCAAAAAAACGTTGTTGCAAATGGTTTTGCTGATAAATGTGAATTGCAAGTTTCTTATGCTATAGGTATGAAAGAACCATTATCTGTTTTTATTGATACATTTGGTACAAATAAAATCTCAGAAGATGAAATATTGAACAAAATAAAAAATAAATTTGATTTAACACCTTTAGGTATCATAAATTACTTAAATTTAAGAACTCCTATTTACAAATCAACTACTAATTATGGACACTTTGGTAAAGAATTTTTAAGTTGGGAAAAAATCATAAATTTAGAATAAAATCTGACATTAATTACATTATCTCTTGTTAAAACACTTTAATTTGTTACAAATGTTACATTTTTATTACAAAATTATTACTTTTTGTTACAAAAAGTGTTGACAACCTTATTTTTTTGTCGTAAAATTGAATTATAGATAGTTTTACATAAGAATTTTTAATTTACACAAGAATAAGGAGTTGATTACTATGAACGAAAATCCAAAAATGATTGTTTAGCTTTTAGCTATTAGAAAAAGAACATAGATTGATGGTTATTAATAAAGTAAAAGAAACAACTATTAGAATGTCTATAAAAAACTTTATTCTATGCTTTATTTCTAACTATTGTAAATATAGTTATTTAATACATATTATTATGAATTATAGCCTGACTCAACAGGAACAGAGAAGATTGAATCCAATCTTCTCTTTTTATATTCTAAACAAGTTATAATGCTATTAATGTTCACTTTTGTCCTATTCTATAAAAGTTTTCCGAACTTTCTAGAATATTAAAAATATTTTTTAAATTCATTCTAGTTTTATCTTCTATATGTTTCAAAACAAAACACTTTTTTCAAGTTCACTTACAGCATCAGCCTCTTCCTGAGTATCAATATAACTTTTAAGTCCAATCAAATTCGTATCAACTTTTTCCAACTCATCATGTTCAATATAATATGCCAATTTTTCAAAACTATTTCTCCACTCTGTTTGCAAAACAGAAAATTTTTCTTTAGCATTATCCCAATCTATATCTTCATTTGACTCACTTAATAACTCTTGTTTCAATTCTTCCAGTTCAGTGGTAGTATTTTTAACAGATTTATGTGTATAATTTTGCGTTACCACATTTCCTACAACAACCACAACAACTATGACTATAGAGAAAATTATTTCTTTATACAAAACACTCACTACCTTTCTTTTACACAGTTCTTACATAAAATTTCATAACCTAATCTTTCTTTTCTTTTTTTTCTTGGCAAAATATTTGACCTTTTCCATCAATTGTCACTACTAATGCCTCTTCTGGTCTTATATTAAATTTTGCAACTTGATTTTTAACCATTGATAATTTTTTACCAAGCTTTTTTCAAATTTTTATCCATGATTTTACCATCAACAACTAAATCATAAGAAATCCTTCATAATCTGGAACTATATTAAAATCTTCTGAATTGTATTTTTTTTTTTCTGGTTTTGAATAACTGTAATATTTCCACTTGTTTCTAATATTGCATATTCTACATCACCTAAATTTACAACATTATTCCCTCTAAGCCTTTCCTCCAATTCGTTAATTGTAAATCTTTCTTTTTTCAGGGCTTTTTCATCAATACGCCCTCTATATATTAAAATTCGAGGTTTTCCACATATTATTTCTCTTGCCTTTATACTTTTAAATTTATTATTGATATTAATAAATGCATCACAAGTAATCCTAATATAGGTATTATTCCATTCGAAATAGGCACACCCTGTATCTGTCATAGGTATTGATGCCAAATCTGCTATCATTATTGAAATTGCAAGCTCAAATGGTTGCAATTGACCTATTCCCTTTTTCCCATCAATCTCATAACAATTAAAACTATTGTATACAATAAAATTGCTCTAAAAAAAGTAACTAACAACTTTAATCTTCCTTTCAAAATTTTATTCTTCTTTTTTATTTTTTTTTCAAAAAAATTTTTCTTTTTATACATTTTTAATAATTTTTATGTATAATTTTATTTTTTCAAATTTTTTGTCCATAATATGATTAGAACCTTTAAAAAAAAAATGAATTAATAAAAAAATTTTTATGTCTTATTCACATTTTTAGGTAAGGAGGTTATTCATCATGTCAAACACACAATCAAACACCCAAAAGTGGTAGTTCTACTGCATGGCAAATAATAGGAAGATTAATTGGAGCAGCTGTTGTTTTAGCAATCACAGCTTTTTTACTCCTGGATTTTCTATAAACAACATTTGGACATTAATCATAGCTGCTGTTGTTCTAACAGTTTTAGACTATTTAGTAACAAAATTTACTGGTCTACATGCTAGTCCATTTGGTAAAGGCTTTGTAGGATTTGCACTAGCTGCTATTACTTTATATGTAACACAATTCTTTGTTGCTGGATATACATTTCATGGATTGCTGCTATTATAGGTGCTTTAATTTATGGTGTAGTTGATTATTTCATTCCAGGCGAACAAAAAAATGTAACAAATTTTGCACATTAAATTTATTTTAGATTTGATATGCAATAACTCTATATAACAAATTTGTTTATAGAAAAAAAGAAGATTTAAGTTTTTTAACTTAAATCTTCTTTTTTTATAATATTTTACTATCCTTAAAAATACTATCTTCTAGGAACAACACCTCTAACAGAAGAAAGCGGATATATATTGGTATTTTTTCCTATAACAGTTCCTGGATTCAAAACACTTCCACAACCTATTTCAACAAAATCACCAACATTGCTCCAACTTTTTTTTTCTATTAGTTTCTATTGCTTTCACCAGTAACATTATTTTTTATAATAACAATTTTTTATCTGATTTCACATTTGAAGTTATTGAACCTGCACCCATGTGTGCCTTATAACCCAAAATAGAATCACCAACATAATTATAATGTGGCACTTGCACATTATCAAACAAAATCACATTTTTCAATTCGGTAGAATTACCCACTACAGCATTTTTTCACAACTATTGCATTTCCTCTAATAAAAGCACAATGCCTAATCTCTGCATTTTCGCAAATAATTACAGGTCCTTTAATATATGCTGTTTTTGCAATATTAGCAGTTTTAGAAATCCACACATTTTCCCCTCAGGCATATCATAATCTTTTTTTGATAAAGTATTACCTAATTCTATTATAAAATCACTTATATCTGGTAGCACTTCCCAAGGATATGTATATTTTTTTTAAAAGCTGCAGCTATTGTATTTTCTAAAGAAAACAAATTTTTAATTTTGCATTCTTCCATTTTTCTTTATCACCTTCCTCACATATTAGTTGGAAAAAATTAAATTTTGGCAAGGCAAATTTTATTTAAATTTAATGGCGCATACTTTGTGTATGTAACCGCGTTTTAAATAAAATTTTTACAAGCCAAAATTTTTATTTTTCAACCCTTTTGCATAGAGTTCCAATACTTTTCGTATAACTCCTTTGCAGTTTTAGGACTATCAACACCCTCTTTATTTTTCACAGGAGCAAAATCCTCTTCCCTCTTACCACGCAAAATCGCAATATCATCAAAAAATAGTAAAAGCATCAAAAATAAAAGCCTCAAATTTATAACAATTCTTTTCAGTAGGAACAACTTCTTTTCCATTTTCATCCAAATAAGAATTTTTCTTGATAGCACTATGATAAATTAATGGCTGCTTACTAATCTCTTCAATAGCATCAATTGTAAACAAATTACACATAACATGTGACTCACCATATCTTAGTTCGCCATCATCATCAATCTCTTCAGCCATTTTTTCTGGCAACTCTGAATATTCAATAACTTTAGGATGCCCATTCATTTTACAAAAACCCCAACCTTTTCATGAGGGTTTGCCTTTACTATTGACTTTTGATGCTATTTGAACTCCTTTATCTATTGCAAACCCTAATAAAATAGTATCAACCATTTTTAGTAAAACATTATCAACACTACCAATAAATACCCATTCAATTCCTCTTTCTTTCATATCAGCCAAAGCTCCTGAAAGTCTTAAAGATGCAAAAGTTCCACCATTTCCATCAGATGCTAATTTTACTAATTTATTTTTTCCTATTAGTAATTTTCCATCTAAGCTAACTAAAGGGTAATTCCCCTGCACAAATAATGTTACATAATTTTTGTCATATCCAAAATAATTATTTTTTTCTAGAAATTGATATGTTTCATCATGATTTTCTTTACTAGTCATTATATACCATGGTATAGTTGTTTGATACCTTTTATTTGCTTCTTTTAAATTGTCAACTAATATTTCAAAAGATATTTTCCTTTTCCATAAACATCTAATCTAAAAGTTCCTTTTGGACCTGGATGTTCTAATCTACTTCCTTGTCCTCCAGCCATTGTAACAACTGCATATTTTCCTGTTGAAACAACTGCACCACCTATATCTGATAACTGTTGTTTTTGACTATTATTCATTTTTTGTTTATCTATGTAATCTATTTTTTCTATTTTATTTTCTTTTATTTCTACAATGGTTTTTTGCATTTTCATACAATTCAGTTAATTGATGAAAATCTATTTTTAAAATTTGATTTTCCAATTCTTCTTTTTCTTTTTTTCATTCAAATTTTCAAGAAATTTTATTATATGTTCTTGGTTATATTCTTTTAATATAATACAATTTCTTTGTTCTTTATCCATTTAATCTCATTCCTTTCTCAAGGCATAGACTAGTTTGAAAAATTTAAAATTTTTAACATTGTCACCTAATGATTTTACTATTACTACATCTTATTCTACATTTTTTAATTGTGTTTTTTTTTCATAAAAATTATAGAAATTTGGCTTAATTTTACCACACTTATTTGAATTTTTGCAAATTTTTTTCAAACTTGTAATATATAACAAATCAAAATAAATATAAATGAAGTAAAGTAATTTTGTACAAACATTTTCTTATGAAGTTGAAGGAGGTATATAGATGGAAAATACAAGATTGTATCAAGACATCGCAAAAAGGACCGATGGGGATATATATGTTGGGGTGGTTGGTCCTGTAAGAACTGGTAAATCCACATTTATAAAAAAACTTTATGGATTTATTAGTCATTCCTAACATTGATAATGAATACAAAAAAGAAAGAGCAAAAGATGAACTGCCACAAAGTGCTGGTGGAAAAACCATTATGACTACAGAACCCAAATTTGTGCCAAATGAAGCTATTGAAATCACATTAGATAACAACCTAAAATTTAAAACTAGACTAGTTGATTGTGTTGGATATCTAGTAGATAATGCTATTGGATATTTAGAAGATGACATGCCGAGAATGGTCAAAACTCCATGGTCAGAAGAAGAAATTCCTTTTGAAAAAAGCCGCAGAAATAGGCACCAAAAAGTAATTGAAGAACACTCAACTATTGGCATTTTAGTCACAACAGATGGAACTATTACAGACATTCCTCGTGAAGATTATATAAAAGCTGAAGAAAGAGTTGTTAGTGAATTAAAAAGCTTTAAATAAACCTTTGTTATTGTACTAAACTCTTATGATCCAAACGATTCTAAAAACAAAAGAATTAGCCACAGTTTTAGCAAATAAATATAAATGCAGTGTAATACCTATGAATTGCTCAAACTTTGAATATAGAAGATATAAACACTATTTTTTCTAAAGTATTTTACGAATTTCCTGTTGAAAGAATTGCCATTAAATTTCCAAAATGGATAGATGGTTTAGATTTTAATCATTCATTAAAATCTGAATTAATAAATGAAATTAAAGATGCATTTTCTAATATTAAAGTTTTGCGTGATGTTTCTTCTTGCACTCAAAAAATTGCAAAAACTAACATTATTGAAAATACAACTGTGCAAAACATTCAACTAGGCTCTGGTTTTGTTAATATAAAAATTGACTTAAAGAAAATCTATTTTATTCTGTACTTTCTGAAATTACTGGAGTTGATGTTCAAAACGAAGGTGATTTATTTGGAATTATACGTGAGCTTTCTTCTACAAAAAAACGCTATGATAAAATTGCTTACGCATTAGATGAAGTTGATAGAAAAGGTTATGGTATAGTCACACCTTCTATTGATGAACTTGAACTAGAAGAACCAGAAATGGTTAAACAAGGATCTAGATTTGGCGTTAAATTACGTGCTAATGCACCTTCTATCCATATGATAAAAACTAATGTAACAACTGAAGTTTCACCAATTGTTGGTTCTGAAAAACAATCTGAAGAATTAGTAAATTACTTACTTTCTGAGTTTGAAAGTGATCCTAAAAAATCTGGGAGTCTAACATCTTTGGCAAAAGTCTCCATGAACTTGTTAATGAGGGCTTGCAAACTAAACTTTCTAAAATGCCTGAAGATGCTCAACTTAAACTTCAAGAGACTCTAGAACGCATCGTTAATGAGGGCTCTGGTGGATTAATTTGTATTATTCTTTAAAAAATTATTTATTTTTTAAATTTGCAATCTTAACCACGTGTAAAACACGTGGTTTATTAATCATTTTTGTAATTTACTCTTTAAATTTTTCTATTCTTTCCTTCTAAGTTGACCACAAGCAGCATCAATATCAGAACCAAGTTCTCTCCTAATTGTAGCAACAATACCATGATCATTTAAGTAATCTCTAAACTTCATAATATTTTCATTTGTAGACTTACTATATTGACCATTTTCAATTTTATTAATAGGAATCAAATTAACATGGCATAACATACCTTTTAACAACTTAACCAATTCTTTAGCATCATCTAAATTATCATTATTATCTTTAGCCAACGCATATTCAAAAGAAATACGACGATTAGTTTTAGCAATGTAATCTTTACAAGCCTGAATCAATTCTTCTATCGGATAAGCATTATTTACAGGCATCATTCCACTTCTCTTTTCATTATTTGTAGCATGTAAAGAAATAGACAAAGTACACTGAATATTCTCATCTGCCAATTGATAAATTTTAGGAACCAACCCACTTGTTGAAACACTAATATGACGAGCCCCAATATTAAGACCTTTAGGGTTATTAATAATATGTATAGCATTAACAACATTATCATAGTTATCCAAAGGTTCACCAATTCCCATAAAAACAACATTTGAAATACGAATATTTTGATCCTGTTCAACAGCAATTATTTGTTCAACAATCTCCCCACTAGTCAAACTTCTAATAAAGTTTATACCAGTAGACGCACAAAACTTTACAACCCATTTTTACAACCTATTTGTGAAGAAACACAAATACTATAACCATGATGATAACTCATTAGCACAGTTTCTATAGCATTTCCATCCAACACATCAAATAAATATTTATTGTACCATCTTTAGACTCTTGTTTTTTAAAATATTATAATTGCAAATTGTATAATTTTGTTTTAATTTTTTTCTAAATCCAAAGACAAATTTGTCATTTCATCAAAACTTTTTAACCTTTTCTTGATATAACCATTTAAAAATTTGCTCTGCTCTAAAAAGGTTTTCATCCATACTCTGTAACTCTTTTTTCAACTCTTCCAAATTATAATCCTTTTATATTTTCATATCTAAACCCCTTTATCTAAAAATTTTTGGGGACGTTGATTAAATTTTAAATGCCGTTTGACGCAGCCAAAAAACATCATTTTAATTTTGATTTTTCAACCAAAAACACCTCAGTAAACTTTCTAACCAAAACATCCTTTTAGTATCCCTCGCACACAAACAAATAGTAACCAAAAAATTCACCGCAGAAACCCCAGTAGCCACAAAACACAACACGCCAAAATCAACCAAACCATTCAAAACAAAATAAAGAGGCAACAAACTCAAAAACAAACCACAAGTTGAAAAACAGCATATCTAATAAATTTTTATGACTAACCAAAGTCAAAACAAACATTGTAACATTAGCAACAATCAAAACAATAGGAATAGCAAAACTCATAGCCCAACTCATGATTACCAGTCTTATAATCAATATAAGAAGTTAAAAAATGAAATCGCAAAAGTTTCTAAAAGCACATAACCAGCAATATTGGTAGTATGATTAATGGCATAAAGTACATTAACCCAAATATATAAAATTCCAGCATTTGCTAAACCTGCCCAATGTACACCAGGTGTAGCAAAATGATTAATTAATATAAGAATTCCACCTACAGCAACTGAAATCAATATTGCTATTATAATCATTAAATCTGATTTTTTACTACTTAATTTTTGTGGATACAACATCTAAAACACCATTACTTTCTATACATATATTAATTCCCCCTTTATCTTTTAGGAATTTGTAAAATTCTTTTTCAATATCACAATTATTCAAAATTGAAGTAAAAGTAAAAACAATTTCATTTTCAAAAGAACAAGCCGAACATTTTATTTTTTCAACAGGGTCAGGTGACATAAGCATCAAAAAATGTTCAATATATTTCTGATACTTTTCCTATAATACCTATTCTACCAATATTAGAAAAAGTCATTGTTGTATACTTTTCTAATCTGAGAATAACTTAATCTAACTATAGGTTTTTAAGAACCAATGGAATTGACTTTATAAAAGGATTTGTACCAAGTCTAACATTTGCAGACATAGTTTTTTGAATCTCCTCTTGAGTAAGTTTAATCTTAAAATCATTTTTCACAAAAGACAAAATCTTATCAAAACTCAAAATTCCATTTTCAAGCATAATCTCCTGATTTGCAGATACCGTAATATAAGAAAAGAAATTGCTTATAGTTTTTGAAGAAAAATATCTTTTCAAATTAACAGGAACACATATCTTTATAGGATTTTTTAACTTCATTCCATTTCCAGCACCTAAATTTTCAACATTTTTTTTCACTATCACTCTTTTTTACTATTCATAAAATTAGCCGTATAAACACAATAAATCAAAACAGCTGTTAAATATTGAGTAACAGTACAATCACATTTTTTTGTCTCTTTTTTTAACATATTTAAATCAATTATTTCATGAATAACAGATACTGCTCCTAAGCTTATTTCTCTACCTTTTAAACAATATGCTTTTTTTTGGGTAGAACGCTTGTCCTTAGCTTTTTTATCATAATTTGCAATATATCCATCTTCCATTGTATATTCAGCTTTTCTATATCTTCTTTGTTCTTCCTTAAAATCATCAGGATGTGCCAGCTCCAAATAATTATATACAATTTCTCTAAAAAACACACTTCCATTATTCCCATCAGTCAAAGTATGAAAAATATCTATATTAATTTTTTTATCAAAATATGTAACTTTAAACAAATATCCATTATTAGTTTTAGGATCTATATATTTACATGGATATTCCTTCTCAACTTCAATTATTGGTTCCTTTGTATTATGTTCCAAATAATTCCAGAAAAAACCATCCTTTAATCTAACCTTTAAATGATTTATATTTTTCCAAAGCTATTTTTACTGCCTTATCCAATATTTCTGGATTTATTTTTCCTTCAATACCACAGATAACCTAAAAACATTACTATATTTTTTACCTGTAGATATTGGAAATATTTTAGCAGAATTATCCAATTTTCTCCATTCTAAAGTTTCTCTTTTTTATACTTCATTTTTTATCACTTTTCCTCTCTTTAGACAAATTCCTCCCACACAATATTAGCCAAATCCAAACCCTTTCTAGTCAATCTAATTTGATTCAAATCCACTTCAAGCAATCCCTGTTCAACTAATTTTTGAATTTCTTTTCTAAACAAAAAAATAGGATTTTTTCCAAATTTATTTTTAAAAGCATCTATTCCTACTCCATCAATCTTTCTCAAACCTAACATCATAAACTCTTTTTCTTGCTCTTCTATATTTTGAACTTCATCTATAATTCTAATCTTTTCAAAACTTTCAGACAAATACTTGTGCAAACTATCTGTATTAGAAAACCTTTTCATATCAAAATACGAATGAGCAGCAGCACCAAAACCTAAATATTCTTTCTGTTCCCAACAATTTGTATTATGAATAGCTTGTTTACCAGGCAATGAAAAATTAGATATTTCATAATGTTTATATCCCTTTTGTTCCAAAATATTTTTACATAAGCATATTGATTTCTTTCTTCTTCATCTAATGGTAAATCAAATTTTTCTTCATTTACCCATTTTTCCATTAATGTATTTGGCTCAACAATTAATGAATACACTGAAATATGTTGTGGCATTGATTCAAACTCGTTATTTTATCAATACTTTCTTTTATATCTCCTATTGTTTGGTTTGGCAAACCTATCATTAAATCAACATTTATATTTTTAAAGCCTGTATTTACTGCCATTTCATAAGTTTTCAAAAACTCTTGATATGTATGTATTCTTCCTATTAACCTTAATAAATTATCATTTGTTGACTGCAATCCTATACTTAATCTATTAATTCCCGCTTCTATATAATCATTCAACTTTTGCTGTGTAACAGTACCAGGATTAACCTCTATTGTAACTTCTTGTACAAAACTATTTCTTTCCAATTCTTTAATTTTAAAACAATTTTTTTTTTATTAATTCACTATCAATAGCTGAAGGTGTACCACCACCAATATATATAGATGTAATATTGCACTTACCAATTATTTTCTTAGAATTATCCATTTCTTCCAACAACTTATCAACATACATCTTTTGCATTTCTAATTTATTTGGATATGAAATAAAATCACAATAAGCACATTTTTTTATACAAAACGGTATATGCACATATATTCCTAACTCTCTCTCCATCAAAATTACATTCCTTTCTAGCATCATTTTAAACAAATATAACTAGCATATAAATATTACTTTTAAGAAAAACTAGCAATCTCCATAATTTTCTTTAAACGATAATTAATTCCAGATTTTCCTATCGGATTTTTCAATTTTTTTCCAAGTTCTACTAATGACATATTAGGATACTCCAAACGCAATAAAGCAACTTCTTTTAATCCATCATCTAATCTATTAAAATTTCCTGTCTCTTGCAATTTTTTTAATTGCATTTATTTGTTCAATAGAAGCATTTAAAGTCTTATTCAAATTAGCTGTTTCACAATTTACAATTCTATTAACTTTTCCCCTCATCTCTTTTTTGTATACGAATATCTTCAAATTTCAGCATAGCCTTATTAGCTCCTACAAGTGCTAAAAAATTTGATATTGACTCCGCTTCTTTTAGATATATTGATGTCTTATTTTCTATATCTAATTCCTTTGGGAATATTTTAAAATCATTTTGCAACATCTCTTTTATATATTTAGTATTTTCCCTTATTGAAAAAAACAATTTCCAAATGATAATTACTTTCTGGATTATTTACTGAACCAGCACCCAAAAAAGCTCCTCTTATCATTGCTTTTTCATTTTCAACTTCAACCTTTTTTACTTTCTTGAATATCATTCTCACACTTAATATCTGTGTATGATATATTAGTCTTAGTATTAGAAACAGATTCCAACAAAAAGGAATTTCTTTTATTTTAAATTGTATAACAAACATATTACCTTCAACATCTATTTGATGATTTATATTCAAATTTGACAATAATTTTGAATATCTATTTATATTATATTCACTTTCTGTTGCATATCTTAAAATTTTATTTTTCTGTATTATTGCATGATTAGTTATCAAATATCCTATCAATTCATATTTTACTAATTCTTTATTAGCTAATGTATTTAATTTACTCAACTCTTCTTTCAACTCAGACGAAAAAGACAATTAACTTCCTCCTTTCTAAACTAATCTCTAAAATTTACATACTTTTTTATACATTTTATTTTTTAACTATTTATGAAAGTTAACTTTTCAATTTTGCTATAACTATTCTATCATTACCATATAAATCTTTCTTAGAATATATATCAATATATCTATTTTCACATTTTAATAAATCCTGTACATCTTCTTTTTGGTCATACCCTATCTCAAAACACAAATATCCATGTTGTTTCAAATGTTTAGGAGCCTCACTTATTATTCTTTTATAAAAATCTAACCCATCATCTCCACCATCTAAAGCTATTAATGGTTCATTTTGTACCTGTTTATCTAATGTATTAATTATATTTTTCCTTATATACGGTGGATTAGAAACTATAATGTTATATTTTTTATCTTCCAAATTTTCAAATAAATTCGACTCTATTACATTAACACACCCTATTACTCCATTATTTTAGCATTTTTCTGTACAATATCCAAAGCCTTTTTACTTATATCAACAGCATCTATTATACTTTCCTTTACATATTTAGCTATTGATATTGCTATAGAACCACTACCTGTACACATATCTAATACTTTTAATTCTTTAGTATCTTTTTTATCTCCAAATATTTGTGTGTTATTATTTTCTCTTTCTATATCTGACCTTAAATATTTCTTGTCAAACATTTTCAAAATTCTGATAACTTCTTCAACTAAAATTTCTGTATCCTGCCTTGGTATCAAAACATTTTCATCAACATAAAAATCAATTCCCATAAATTCCTTTTTATTTATCAAATACTCAATAGGTATATGTTGAATTGCCTTTTCAATCTTACAAAAATATTTATTTTCTTGCTCATCATTCAAATTCATTTCATCATTTGCTATTATATATTGTCTTGACTTTTCTAATATATTCTCTAATAACATTCTCGCTTTTTAGATGTGGTTCCTCTATTTCATTTTTATTCAGTTCTTCTATTCCTCTTTTTATTGCTTCTTTTTTATTGTCATTTTTCCACTTTCTTTCTTCTTGTTGTTTTTACTTTTTCTTCAAATTCTCAACTTTTGCTTTATATATTTTACTATAAATTAAAAGAAATAGCAATCCCTTGCCATTTCTTTATATGAATATTCTATGATAAGGTCACCATGCCATTTCTTTATTTCTCATATTTTTCCTATTCATAATCAATTTACTATTACATATATCAAAAAATACCTATTGTCTGAATAACAAACAAATTTAAAATATTCGAAGTCAATAAATTATTTGTAGCCTCAACAACCCCTAAAATATCATCACTATTTTGATTTTTATAATGTTTTTGTGCCTCAAAAAAAGTTATAAGCTCAGGAATACTAGTTGCAAACCCTAACAAAACACCAATAATTGTTTCTGAAACATTAAACAAACTAGCCAAATTCTCTAAGGTTTCACCAAGCAAATCACCAACAACAAACAGCAAAATTCCAGTAACAATTAAAATAACTACATATAGCAAAGTCTTTCTAGTATTTCCAGCCTCTCTTTCCCCCTCCTTCTGTATTTTTTTCTAATTCTCTATCCTGTAGTGATAAATATAACTTATGCACATTACTATTTATATAAATAAACAAAATATACAGTAATACAAATATTGGAACAATTTTTATATTTAATTCGATATTTAACCACATTAATAATAAAGGAATAGCTATTGTAAGTAACACTAAAATTATATCAATTTTTATGGCTTTATTCTCAAAAAGCCTTTCTATTTTTATTTAACAAAATTGAACCAATATACTGTACCAAATTTATAATATTTGAACTTAATATATTATAAATACTTGCACTAGTTAAACCTCTTATACTTGAGGCAGAAATTGTCAAAAGTTCAGGCACAGAAGTAGCATATCCAGCTATATCTCCAACCATTTTAGGTTTTAAATTCAAATTTTCCGCTAAATTCCTCAAAGTTCTAACCAAAATATATTTTGATATTAAAACTATCACACCAGAATAAATAACAAACTTTACAAACTCATAAAACAAAAAAAAAATCACCACTTTCCTTTTACTTTCAAAAATCATTACATATTTTATTCTCTCAATCCAAAAAATTATCATTTATCTTTGCTCATACAACCAACACAAATAAAATCTCTTTAATATATTTATATCTATTTTCATCAAATTGCATCAACAGGTTTCTTTTTATTTTACCCAATTTCTTGCCATTTATTAGAAAATATTGTATAATTAGGCTATTCAAATTATTATAAGGAGGTTTTTTAATAATGGATACAGTAAAAATAGGAAAAGTTTACCGCCATTTTAAAGGAAATTATTATTTTGTAGAAAACATTGCATATGACTCGGAAACACAAGAAAGAATGGTTGTTTATAAACCTCTATATGACAGAAATGATGGTTGTTTTCTTTGGGTTAGGCCTGAAAAAATGTTTTTAGAAGAAATACCTGAAAGACCAGATAATATTACTGACAAAATTTCTGGAACTTGTTAATCAATTTTAAAGATTATTTAACTAGTTTATTTTCTATACAAAAAAATTTAAGAATTAAGAAAAAGTTTTATTATGATAGACATTAAATTTTTAAGAGAAAACCCTGATATTGTAAAAGAAAATATTAAAAACAAATTTCAAGAACAAAAATTAGTTTTAGTTGATGAAGTTATAGAATTAGACAAAAAAAATAGAGAAGCTAAAATTAAATGGAGACAATTTAAGATCAGAAAGAAAAAAGTTTAAGTGCACAAATAGGTGGACTTATGAAAAATGGTCAAAAAGAAGAGCAGAAAAAATTAAAGCAACAAGTTCAAAAAATTAATGAAGAACTTGATAAAAATGAAAAATTAGAAACAGAATACACTGAGCAAATAAAAGAAAAAAATGATGAAAATCCCTAATATTATGGATGCCAGTGTTCCTATTGGAAAAGACGACTCTGAAAATGTAGAGGTCCAAAGATTCGGCGAACCAGTTGTTCCAGATTTTGAAATTCCATCATGCAGATATTAAATTTTTAACGGACTAGACAAAGAAAGTGCTGGTAGAACTAGCGGTATGGGATTTTATTACCTAATTGGTGACATAGCTAGACTACATGAGGCTATGCTTGCTTATGCTAGAGATTATATGATTAATAATGGGTTTACATATTGCATTCCTCCTTTTATGATTCGTTCTGATGTTGTTAATGGTGTTATGAGCTTTGAGGAAATGGATGCTATGATGTACAAAATTGAGGGTGAAGATTTATTTTTAATTGGTACATCTGAACACTCAATGATAGGTAAATTTAAAGACCAAATAATCAAAAAAATCAGACTTAGCCAATCACAATGACATCTTACTCACCTTGTTTCAGAAAAGAAATAGGTTCACATGGACTAGAAGAAAGAGGTTTATATCGTGTACATCAATTCGAAAAACAAGAAATGATTGTCCTTTGTGAACCAGAAGAATCTATGAATTGGTACAACAAAATGTGGAAATTAAGTGTTGACTTATTCAGAAATTTCAATGTACCTGTAAGACAACTTGACTGTTGCTCAGGAGACTTAGCAGACTTAAAAGTAAAATCTTGTGATATTGAAGCTTGGAGTCCTCGCCAACAAAAATATTTTGAGGTTTGCAGTTGCTCTACATTAGGTGATGCTCAAGCTAGACGTTTAGGAATTAGAGCTAAAGGAGAAAATGGAACTTATTTTGTACATACACTAAACAACACAGTTGTTGCAACTCCTAGAGGTCTAATTGCAGTTATTGAAAAACAACTACAATGAAGATGGTAGTATCACTATTCCAGAAGTCCTAAGACCTTATATGGGTGGAATAGAAAAAATAACACCAAAAAATTAATATAACCAAATTATAACACTAAAATCAAATAGAATAAATCTAAAAAAAATTACTAATATAAAGTCTTTTTGTGCACATAGCAAAAAGACTTTTATATTAAATGAAAGGAATGAATAAAATATATGATTATAAAAGATCCAAAATTCGAAATATCTGCTGTTAGTCCAAAACAATATCCAAAAAATAACTTACCAGAAATCGTACTAGTAGGAAAATCAAATGTAGGAAAATCAAGTTTTATAAACACTATGATTAACAGAAAAAAGCTAGCCAGAACAAGTAGTGAACCAGGAAAAACACGTCAAATAAATTTTTAGAATATGGACAACCTATTTTACTTTGTTGATCTTCCAGGTTATGGCTACAGCAAAATGTCAAAAAAAGACCAAGAACAAGTAGGTAATTTTATAGAATACTATTTACAACATCGTGAACAAATAACATTAGTTAATTTTCTAGTAGACATTAGACATACCCCCACAGCTAATGATAAATTAATGTATGACTATATTATTCGTGCAGGTTTACCTTGCCTAATCTTAGCAAATAAAGCTGACAAAATTGCAATAACAAAAGTAGACACTGAAGTAAAAAAAAATCCAACAATTTCTAAATTATGCTAGATATTACCACTCTACCATTTTCATCTGAAAGAAAAAACTATAGTGAAGCAGTATGGGACTTTTTAGAGAATTTCAACTCTTAAAATAATATAAATCCAAAAAAGAACATTATAAAATATTAATTTTACAAAGTTCTTTTTTTTTCTATTCTAGGAAAGTTCTCCGAACTTCCTAGAATAGAAAATATAATAATGCACAGAAATTTGCTTTGCAAATTTCGCGCGAGAACAAAAAGACGCGGACTTTAAAATGTTCTAATAAGTGCCAATGTTTTTAATGTCCGCTTTTGTTCTTATCTATCTACAACAATGATATTTTTTATTTTTTTTACAAATCAATAAGATAATTGTTAATATCAAAAGTAATCCCAAGACAACTGCTAAAACAATAATTGCTGCTAAAGCTCCTAAAAAGGTTCCTGCTAATGATGCACCTATTATTATTCCTATAACGGTTGTAAATGCTGCAAGTAATATCGCTGCTACTATTCCTAAACAATTTTTTTATTTATTTTCTTCTTTGTATTCACAACCATGTCTTGTATTATCATAACAACATACTTTTTCTTGTGGCTCCATACAAAGTCACCTCCTACATAGTATTAAATAAATACTATTAGTATATCTTATTAAAATTTTGTCAATTTGTTACCTTTTTGTAATCATTTTCAAAGCCTTTGTCTCTCCAAAACTACCACATGTCCACATCCTTGGCATTTAAGTTTAAAGTCAACCCCTACTCTTGTTATTTCCCATAATTTACTTCCACATGGATGTTGTTTTTAGTTCTTACAATATCACCAATTCATATTCCATAATATCATCCTTTTATTTTAATTTCCTTTTACTATCCCAAAACATTTTAACTAAATTTCAAAACTAAAAACATAATTATTTCAAATTTTCCTTTTGCTATTTCAAAACGAGATTCATTACATCTTTGCCCAAAACCTGCATAATTTCATACATATCTGGTGTATTTGTTCTTTTATTGTCAAAGCCACTCTCAACACTGTACTAACATCTCCAACATGAGCTTTATATGCATTAGATTTGCTTTAAATTCTTTTTACTTCTTTTGCATAACCCATTTCTCCAGCAAGTTCTTTTATTTTATCAAACCAAGTTTGTTTATCATCTTCTGAATTATAATATTTAGAAATATATAAGTCTAATATTCTTCTAATATCATCTTTGTTCATTTATTACTTGATATTGATATTCACTTTTATCTTTTTCAAATAATTCATCATACATATATGAAATATTTTCCTTTACATCTGACCATTTTGAAATATCTTTTCTTAGCTTTTTATTACCTCTTTCTATTCCAAAAACTTTTAAAGAATAGTCTTTTCGTTTTCTAATAATTCTGCCAACTCTTTATCTTGTTTTTAGCCCATTCTAAAGAATTATTATAAACATCTTCTGCTGACATTTTTGATATTACTATTTTTGATACATCTAAAAGTTTTACCATATCAAATAAAGCTCCACTAACACTCATTTTATTTAATTGTAAATTAAATTCTTCTATTTTTTTATCTGGATTAGCTCTTCTCCAATTTTCAAATGTTGAATTAGCAATATTTAATAAATATTCTTTTACCGCTTCTTTAGGAATACCTTCTTCTTCGTAATAAGAAACTGCTGCTTCTGCATCTTTTCCTTTTACTTAATTTACGTTTATTTCCATTGTCATTTTTCATAATTGGTGCAATATGTGCATATTTAGGTGGTTTGAATCCTAATTCTTGGAATAATTGTAAATGTAATGGTACAGATGATAGCCATTCATCACCTCTTATTACATGAGTTGTATGCATTAAATGATCATCAACAGCATGTGCAAAATGGTATGTTGGTAACCCATCACCTTTTATGATTACTACATCTTGGTCATTTTCAGGAAATTCTACATTACCTTTTATTACATCTTTATGTTTTATTTTTCTATCTTCTCTCCCGGTGATTTTAAACGTATTATACAATCTTCCCCAGCCTCTATTTTTTTCGCCATCTCTTCAACAGTTAGACGTCTACACTTGGCCCATATTCCATAATATCCAGGTCTTATCTTTGCTGCTTCTTGTTTTTCTCTTATTTGATTTAATTCTTCTGGTGTGCAAAAACATGGGTATGCTTTACCTTGTTCTATCATGTATTTAGCATAAGCCTGATATATTTCTTTCCTCAAACTTTGTTTATATGGTCCATACTCTCCTTTTCTTCTGTTTCTGATGTCATCCCTTCATCTGGTTCTATATCAAAATCTTTTAATGACTCAACAATTCCTTTTATTCCATTTTCTACTTCTCTTTTTTGTGTCTGTATCTTCTATTCTTAAGAAAAATACTCCTTGTGTTTGTTCAGCTAATTTTCTTTGCTATTAGTCCTTGATATAATCCACCTATATGCATTACACCTGTTGGACTTGGAGCAAATCTAGTTACTATTGCTCCCTCTTCTAATTCTTCTTTCTGGATATTTTTCTTCATAATAACTTATTGTTTTTAATGTCTGGAAATATTAAATTTGCTAACTCTTTATAATCCATTTTTACTCCATCCTTTCAATATTGAAATTTTATCAATTTAATTATTTTACAAATCATTTTATTTTTATACTTCCATGATAATTGGTATAATCATTGGATTTCTTTTTTAGTTTTCATAAAAATATAATCTCTTAAATTTTCTCTAACAGTTGACTTAATAGTTGACCAATCACGTATACCTCTTTGTTCACATTTACTAATTTCATGTCTAACAACTGATTTAACATCATCCATTAAATTTTCTGATTCTCTAACATACACAAATCCTCTTGATATAACATCAGGCCCAGCAACAACTTCGCCTGTGTTTGAATCCATAGTTAAAACAATAACTATTAATCCATCTTGTGATAAATGTTGTCTATCTCTTAAAACTATATTACCAACATCTCCAACACCTAGTCCATCTACTAATACTCTTCCACTTGGAACACTACCAGCAAATTTAGCATCATCTTCATCAAGTTCTAATGTCCTACCATTTGACATGTAAAAAATATTTTTTGCTTCTATTCCCATATCAGCTGCAGTTTCTCCATGAGCTATTAATTGCCTATACTCACCATGCACTGGAATAAAATATTTAGGTTTAGTTAATGCTAAAATCAACTTTTGTTCTTCTTGGCAGGCATGTCCAGATACGTGAACATCAGCTAATGCACTATAAACAACCTCTGCACCTATCTGCATCAAATCATCAATAACTTTAGATACAAATTTTCATTTCCTGGAATTGGATTTGCAGATATTATTACCAAATCATTTGGTGTTATTTTTACTTTTCTATGATCACCTGCCGCCATTCTTGTTAAAGCAGACATTGGTTCTCCCTGACTTCCTGTTGTAATTATAACTAGTTGTTCATCATTATATGTGTTTATTTGGTCAATATCTATAAATAAATCTTCTGGACAATCTATATATCCTAAAGCTCTTGCTGTTGTTATCATATTTATCATACTTCTTCCACATACAGCAATTTTTCTTCCATATTTTACAGCACTATTTACAATTTGTTGAACTCTGTGTACATTTGATGCAAATGTTGCTACAACTATTCTTTTGTACAATGTATAAATAATTTATCAAATACTTCTCCTACTGAACTTTCAGACATTGTAAATCCTTTTCTTTCACTATTTGTACTGTCTGACATTAATGCTAAAATTCCTTGTTCTCCTAGTTCAGCAATTCTTCCAAAGTCCATTATTTTTCCATCTATTGGTGTAAAGTCTACTTTGAAGTCTCCAGTGTGTAATATTGTTCCTGCTGGTGTTGTTATTCCTAGCATTACTGAATCTGGGATACTATGTGAACTTCTAATAAATTCTACTTTAAATTTTTCTCCCAATATTATTGTTTGTCCAGGTGTTACTTCTACCAATTTTGTACTTCTTAATAATTTGTGTTCTTCTAATTTATTTTTATTAATCCTACTGTTAACTTAGTTGCATAAATTGGAACATTTATTTTCTTTAATAAATATGGTATTGAACCAATATGATCTTCATGTCCATGTGTTATTACCATTCCTTTTATTTTTTCTTTTTTCTCTCTAAATAAGTAATATCTGGTATTACTAAATCTATTCCTAACATATCATCTTCTGGGAAATGATAATCCACAGTCTACTATTACTATTTCATCTTCATATTCAAATACTGTTATATTTTTTCCAACTTCATGCAAACCACCTAGTGGTATTATTTTTAATTTTGATTTTTTGAATATATCTGAATTTTTTTTTTTGATGTTACTAGTAAATTTTCTTCACTTTTACATTTACTAAACTTGTTGCCTTTCTACTATGTCTTACCATTGATTTTTTCTTCTTTTTTATTGGTAATTTAGTAGTTTTTTCTGTAGTTCTTGTTCTTCGAGTTCTTGTAGTTTTTGTATTTGCTTTTACCTTCAACTGTATTTTTTCTTTTTTCTTTTCTGTTTTTTCTGTTCTTTTTGTTCTATCTACTTTTGCTTGCATTATTTTTTACTTCTGCATTTTTTTTCTTTCCGTATTTCTTTTGCATTTTTTCTTCTTGTCCATTTTCGTTTTCTCTTGTCATAATTTTATCACATTCCTTTCTATTTATTTCAATTTCATTCTCCTAAATTTATAACTTTTTGTTTAGATCAAAATAAATGCACTAAACATATATATTCTTATATGTTTATTATTAACTAATATTTAATATTTTAACAATTTTTTAATTGTTCTTAATTTTTTTTTTTTCTTAATTAATAAATTTGATAATATCTCTTTATTATCTTTTCCGCTTCTTTTATAAACATTTTGTCCTATATTTTAGGTTTAAATAAAATCTCATCCTTTTGCCACTCTTGGCAAACATTGGTAAAATTATACTATATTTTAACATTATTGTCAAGCAGCTTGTTTGGTATTTTTTTATCTATCAGTTAATATAACATTTTTTTTCAACAAAAACAAAAGGACATTTATAACATTTTCACTTTTCAATTTTTAATATTTTTTTAAATTATGTATATTTTTTTCCACTATTGGAATAATAACAGTAAACATAAATTTAAAAGAGAAATTTTTAAAATAAATATGAAAGGAATGTGATAAAATTATGAAAGCAACAGGTGTTGTGCGAAGAATAGATGACTTAGGAAGAGTTGTTATTCCTAAAGAAATAAGAAAACTTTACGTATTAAAGAAGGTGACCCTCTAGAAATTTTTACTGATAGAGAAGGTCAAGTTATTTTGAAAAAATATTCCCCTATAGGTGAACTTTCTGAATTTGCTGCTGGCTATGCAGAAACTTTATCTAAAACTACTGGCCATATTGCTTGTATTACTGATAAAGATACTATTATAGCCGTTTCTGGCGGTTCTAAAAAGAATTTTTAGAACAAGATATTAGTACTGAATTAGAACGACTTATGGAAGATAAAGAAATATACACAAGTAAAGATAATAGTGATGTTTCAATGCCTATTACAAAAAATGATAACAGGGAAAGAAAATATAATGCACAAGTAGTTTATCCTATTATTTCAAATGGTGATACTATTGGTACTGTTATCTTAATGTCTAAAGATTCTTCTTCTAAAATGAATGAAGTTGAAAAAAAAGTTGCCCAGTCTGCTGCTACTTTTCTTGGTAGTCAAATGGAAATTTAGAGGTTTTTGGGGACGGACTTAAAAACATCACATTTTTCAACTTATATAAAAAAATAATAAATGTTATATGGTAAAATAATTTTTGAATGTGATTGAACAATCTTAGAATTTCTTAAATAAGTTATGGAAGGACGTCGAGAAAGCGAGGACTAAGCTGAAGGAAGCTATTAACTTATTTTTTAAAATTTTTTTGTATATTGAACCGAAAAATTATTAAACCATATAACATTTATTATTTTAATAGATTAATCTTTAGTGTTTTTTTCCGTCCCCAAAAACATTAGCCTAAAAATGATGTTTTATATTTCCCTAAAATATATCCTAAATCCTTAGAAAACTCCCTAAGCATAACAATTTTAATAGTTGTACTTTTATCTTTCAAGTAATCATCCATAATTTGTTTAAGTAATTTAATATTTTTCATTTCAGGTTCAATTTGTTCTTGATATCTCTCAACACGATCAACCAATTTTTCTTTTATAAGAACTATATCTTCATTACTAGCACAAGAAATTCTTTGGAATAATTGATATGAATCATAATATTTAAAAATAGGCATTTGCATACATTGTTTATCAAACTTCTCATAAAACTGTTCCATTTTCATAGGTATACATTTAAATACATCTTCTGCCATTTCTCTATTTTTATCTAATAATTGATTATTTAAATTATCAAAATGTTTTAAGATTTCTTCCATATCTTCAGCAAACTCTTCTATAGCAATTTTAGCTAATTCTTCATTAACATTTTGACAATATTCTGATTTTAAAGATGATTTATTCATTCCATCAAAAACACATTTTTTAATGTTTTTATATCATAATCAATTAAACCTTTTCGTGAAAAATAGCTGAAAATATGCATATATTTTTACTATATCAATTAATTCTAAGTTACCTTCTTTTATGTCTTTCATTATATCTTCTATAACTCCATCAAATTCATCATCTGATATTTTCCAATATTCTTCAGTAAGTAATCTTTTATATCCTGGTAAATTGTCTGTGTCTACTGTGTTTCTTATTGTTTCCATGTTTTCTTTAAATAGTCTCATATCAAATATTCTTGTTCTTACATAGTATTCTATAAATTTGAAAAATCTATATTCAGCTTTTGAAATTGTAATAATAATTGTTATCAAATTCTTTTATATAGAATTGTCTGTTGTCCATTAATGTTCTTGATGATACTAATATTGATTTATATTCTTCGTTGTCTTTGATATTTACAAATTTGTCTTTTGTTATTTTTCCTGCTTTTATTTCAAATGATATTGCTATTGTAAATATTAACATTGTTTGCATTACTCTATGACTTGTATTTGGATAACTTTTATTTACCATATCAAATACTTTTTTTGAATCATTTAATGCATGTTTTAATATTCTTAAGTTTCTAGTTCCGCTTCTTTCAAATGTTAATATTATTAGTCTTGTGTTTTCTCTTAAAATCTTATTAAGTCAGGATTATTTTCGTATCTCATTAAAATTCCGTTTATTATATAATCAAATTTTGGTGCGTATTCAAATGTTTCGCCAATTAGTTTTTCTTTAATTCTTTCATAATCATTTGCTTTGTCAAATACATGCTCTATTTTGTTTTTGATTTTTTCTACCATTGGCTTATCTGTTTTATTTAACTCATTTTGCTTATCTAACAAATATGTTGCTATAAAAGTTTTCATCTCAAGATTTGAACTTTTCAGCTTTGTTGATAATTCTTTTTCATTACATATTATTATCGTTTTTATATGATCATGCTCAACAAAATTATTAATATAACCTAAAATGTCTATTACATCAACATTTGCTCTTTCCAAATCATCAAAACATAAAACTTTGTCATCTGTTGAAAAAAGTCAGCATAATCTATTTTGTCTCCATTTTGTGTTACCCAAAAAATTTGCCATATCTAGTCCTGTTTTAGCATATTCAGGAATATTAGTTTGTCCATTTGCATCCATAAATTTCCTTAAATTTTTATCCATCAACTGTGTTGTCTCTATAAATATTTTTTTACTTATTTCTTCCAAATTTGATATTCCATATAATGACATATAAATGGTTGTGTATCTTTTCCCATTTAATTGCATTGATTCTATTTTTTTTTACTTATTTTATTGTTCCAAAAGTGTGTTTTTCCTGAGCCCCATTCTCCATTTATCATTATGGCATAATCTGTGTAATCTGAACGTACATAATCTAATATACTTTCAACTAAATCTTCCATTTTTTCACTTTCCTTTCTTAAGTTTTTTCTCATTTATATGTAAGTTTTAAAACTTATATAATATAACTTTTAATCTTTTGCCAATACAAAACTCAACATTTGTTGGCTCTGCTTTTTTATTTCTTTGCAACATGAATTTGCTGTATTTCCTGTTGTATAAATATCATCAAATAACAAAATTTTTTATTTTTTAGTATTTGTTGATTTTTTTTAATTCATATACATTTTGAGCATTTTTCTCTTTCTTCTTTATTTAATTTACTTTGCTCTATTGTATTTTTAGTTTTATATAAACATTTTTGTTTCTAGTTTTAATTCTTTGTTATATTCATTTTTTTATTGTTTACTTATTTCTTTTGCTATCAATAAACTTTGATTATATCCTCTTTCTTTTTTTTCTTTTTTACTTATTGGTACTGGAACGATTATATCATACTCTTTTATTTTTTCAAATACTTTTTTCGTTTTAACAAAAAATTTACAAATGTCTTATACAAATAAGATTTTTCATTAAATTTATAATCTATTATTTTTTCTCTTATTATACCTTCATACTGAAATATTGAAATCAATTCATTAAAATCCACATATGGATTCTGATTTTTCTCAATGCTCCAAATTGCCTCTCCCTCTAGTATTTTTTTTTCACACTTTTTGCAAAGATATTTTTCATCCAATTTTCCACAAATTCCACACTTTTGTGGATATATTAAATTTTGTAATTTTTCTAGCATATACTTCCTTTCGCTTTTTATTAATTTTTGCTTCCATGTTTTTCATTACTCTGCAAAATTAAATTTACTTGAATTCTTCTATGATTTTTGTTTTAACCCTGTATTTCTCTTTTTACTATCCACATTTTGTATCATATAATCCACAACATTATCTGTTCCTATTATTATCAACAATTTTTTTTGCCCTAGTAATTCCTGTATATAATAAGTTACGTGTTAATAACATTGGTGCTGCAACAGGTGCAACCATTATAACTACATCAAATTCACTTCCCTGTGCTTTATGTATTGTTATTGCATAACTATGTTCTATTTGATCCAACTCACTAAATTCATACCATGCTACTTTATTATCATCAAATTTTACTTCTACAACCTTATCTTTTTCACTTATTTTAGTAATTGTTCCAAACTCTCCATTAAAAACACCTTCCCCATATTCTGTAGTCCCATCATCATTTTCTCTATCCCAAGTCATATCATAATTATTTTTTATCTGCATTATTCTATCACCTGTTCTATAAATTGCTCCTGAATTTGATTTTTCCGGTCTACCATCTAAATTTGATTCAAGTACATTTGTAACTCTTTGTTTAACTCTTTCGTTCCTAATAATCCTTTTTTAGTAGGTGTAAGAATTTGAATATTCTGAAAAAATCATAATTTCCAAATTTTTCTAATCTCCCTGTACACAAACTTATTACTTCTTTTAAAATTTCTTCTTGTGTATTATGTTTTATATAGAAAAAAAATCTTGATTCGTTTCTTGTTCTATATCTTCTTTACCTAAAAATGGCTCTCCCTTGTTTACTCTATGTGCATTTAGAATTATTTTACTTTTGGCAGCTTGTCTAAAAATTTTATCTAGGTGAACTGTTTGTATTGTTTCTGATTCTATCAAATCTTTTAACACACTTCCAGGTCCAACTGATGGCAATTGGTCTATATCTCCTACAAAACAAGTTTAGTTCCTTGATATACGCATTTTAATAAGATAATTCATTACAAACATATCTACCATTGATAACTCATCAACAACTATAACATCTGCGTCAATTGGCTCCCCTTGAAACTCATCATGACTTTGATATATACCTTCATCATCTAATTTTCCAATACATAACAATCTATGCAATGTAGAAGCCTCTTTTCCTGTTGCCTCAGTCATTTTTTTTTGCTCTTCCTGTTGGCGCTGCCAAAATTACTTTTTTATCTATTTTCATATATATCTATTATTGTTTTTATTATTGTTGTTTTTCCTGTTCCTGGTCCTCCTGTTATTATTAAAACATTATTTTTATTTATTTCTTCTATAGCTTCTTTTTGCTTTTCTGATAATTCTATCTCAGATTCTTTTTCTATTTTTTTAGTGCTGCTTCTATATTTTTAATTTCTTTAATATTTTTACTTTGTTCTAGTTTTCGCAATCTATATGCTATTTCTTTTCAGGTTTCATAAAATCTTGCTAAATATACCCATTCTTCATTTTCTCTTAATTCATAGACAATTTCACCTTTTGTTTTTAATTCTATTAAATTATCTTCTATTGTTTCTGAGTTTACCTCTAGTAATGATTGGACATATTCTATTAAATTTATTTCTAAAACACAACTATTACCATTATAAGTACTACGAATAAGTCCGTATTTTATACCAGTCTGTACTCTTCTATTATTATCTGGTGTTATTCCTATTCTTATTGCCATTTGGTCTATTTGTCTAAAAGTCTACACCCTTTAGCTATGTCTACTAATAAATATGGATCTTCTTTTATTTTTTTCTATACTACTAACACCTAATTTTTCATACACTTTTTAGCATTTTGAGCTCCTATATGAAATTTTTCCAAAAAACCAACTATTTTCCACATTTCTTGATTTTCCACAAAATCATCTGATATTTTTGAGCCTTCTCTTCTGATATTCCTTTTACTAATGCTAATTTTTTGGTTCATTTTTAATATATTAATTGTCTCTTCTCCAAATGTTTTTATTATCCTTTTAGCTGTAGCTTCTCCTACTCCTTTTATTGCTCCACTTGCTAAATATTTTTCTAATGCTTCTACATTTTCTGGCATTATTTTTTTTTCAAATGTTGTTACTTTAAATTGTGTACCATATTCTTTGTGTTCTACATAATTTCCAATTACTTTTAGGCTATCTCCCTCTACTATAAAAGGAAGATAGCCTACTATTGTTATCTCTTCAGTTTCAGTTTCTAAATTTGCTATTGTATAACTGTTTACTTCATTTTTGATATATTATACCTTCTACTTGTCCTCGTAATTCCAATATTTTACTCCTTTGATATTATTTTTCAACTAATGCAAAACTATATTTATATCCTTGATATTTAACATCAAATTTTGCTTGTTTTAAAACATTTAATCCTTCATATCTTTTTTGTGCATCTTCTAATAAGAAATACTCTCCTGCATTTATAAACCAAATTCTACCTTTTATAATCATCTAAAAAGCTCAAGTCATATACAGTTTTCATATTTGGACCATATGCCTTATATGCTTCTTCTACTCCCCAATTTTGTTGATCATAAAAATACTGCATATATTCAGGAAAAACAGCTGAAATTACAAATCCGCTTCCTTCATTACTATATACTAAAATATCTCCTTCTTGCATATTTTCTTGCAAGTATTTTATAGGTTCTTGATTTGATTTATCATAATTTATTTGTGATAAATTTACATTTACAATTGTTGCTACCACTACAGTTAATATTAAAATAGCAATATTTCCTTTTTATTTCCAATTTTAGCCATAATATATGCAAATGTAAATACAAGTAAGCTTGTTACAACTAATAAATATCTTGTATAAATTATAGGTCTCCAAATAATAAGAGAAACCACTATTGCTCCCAATATTACTAATCCATATATTATTGCACTCAATTTTGCTGGTTCTATATTCTTTTATCTTGAGATTTTTTATTTTAATTACACAATAGATTATATATACAAAATACTATTCCATAAATTCCTGCAATCCAATTATTTATGTAATAAGTGTCTCCCAAATTTCCTGTAAATTGAATGTAAATATTTCTATTAAAGTATCTGAAATTTAACTCCAATCCAGAATCCATTTGATACTTGTGAAACTTGTAATAATAAAGACAATATCCATGGTATATACAATAAAACTTGAATTACTGCTTGAATTATAAATGTTTTCATATTTACAGTAAATTTCTTTTGCTTAATAGCATCTTTTAATATCCAAATAAATAATAATATATTTGTAATTCCTGCAGCCATTAATCCACATAATAATGTGTATATATGTTGAAATTAAGCTAAAAATTGCAAATATTACCCAATTTTTTATATCTCTTTTTCTAATTTATTTTCTTGTAAAGCTTTTTTATTTGAAAATATTCTATAAGCATAAATTGCCATAACCATTACAAAAAACATTGCCCATCCATACATGCGTATTTCACTTGCATATACAAGATTTACTGGAAATATATACTAACAAAGAAAAAGATTGCTCCTACTTTTTCTCCAAAATCTTTTTCTTACATGTGTATATCCTAATATTCCTAATAATGCTATTGATAATACAGAAAGTAGTCTATAACATACCATGTTATTTCCAAATATCATTGAAACAATTTTTAACATCCAATAATAAAATACTGGATGCACATCATGTCCTCCAATTGTCCATATTTCGTTAAATGAATGATTATTTGCTATTGCTACAGAATAACTTTCATCAAACCATAATTTGCATGAAATGCTGGTATACATATAAATAATATACCTAATATAATTATTGCAATATGTATATATTTGATATTTATATTTTTTAATTTTTGCTTCATTTTTACTGTATTCCTTTCTTGTTTTTAATTACAACCTAGTATATAAAAGAATTGATAGATTATATCAATTCTTTTTTCTGTTTCTACTTGTTCTGTTTGAGATACGTCTCCAATTTTATATTACGTACATGGTTTATTTTCTCCCATGTTAAATCTCTTTTAAATAAACATTTAAAATTTATTAATAACCATGACCCCATAAATAACGGATATGCTAACAATCCTTTTATCATAGGCTTTATTGGTCTTTTTATCTAACCACATAACAAACATTCCTGTAAATATTGGTAATATAAATGTTGGTATAATATATCTTGCTATATTTATTATTAATTCTGTTTGTGTTATCCATTTGCTACATACATTAAGAAGTTTGTTGCTAATAATACTAATGTTATTATAAATACTGGTATACTTCCTAATATATATAAGAATCCATCTATATTCATTAATGTTTTATTTTCTTTTACTGCTACTGCTAACTTTTTAGTATATTCTTGTATACATTGCATATGCCCTACTGTCCATCTGCTTCTTTTGAGACCAACTTTGTTTAAAGCCAACTGGTTGTTCATCATATACTATAGCATCTGTTGCCCATCCTAATCTTTTTTCCTTTTATGATTCTTTGTAAAGAAAATTCTATATCTTCTGTTAATGTTACTGTTTTCCATCCATTTGGTTTTAGAATATCAAATCTTACCATAAATCCTGTTCCATTTAATAATGGTGATAATCCAATATTATATCTTGCTAAATGATAAAATCTGTGCATTGTCCAGTAGAATATTGCATATCCTGCTGTTACCCAACTGTCTGTTGGGTTTTAATATCTCTATATCCTTGTACTACATCTTCTCCTTGACATAGTTTTTTGTTCATATTTTTTATAAAGTTTTTATCAACAATGTTGTCTGCGTCAAATATACATACTGCATCATAATCTGCATCTTCTTGAATTTTTGTTGTAAAAACCAGTCTAATGCGTATCCTTTTGTTTTCTTTGTATTGTCAAATCTTTCATATACTATTGCTCCTGCTTCTCTTGCTACTCTTGCTGTATTGTCTGTGCAATTATCTGCAATTACATAAATATCATATAAGTCTTTATTATAGTTTTGATTTTTAAACTTTCTATTAAATTTGCTACTACTGCTTCTTCATTATGTGCTGGTATTATTGCCATGAATTTGTGGTCTTTGTGAATTTTTTAGTGGTTTATCTTTTAATTTTATAAGAGAACATAAACTAATTAATAATTGGTATAACCAAAATATTGTTACTATCCAAACTAATGCTTCCCTAAGTATATATAGATACTCCATCTTTTTCCCTTTCCTTCCTTTTGGCTTTTATAGATTAAAAATTTTATTTTAATCTTTGCCTTTTTCTTATTTTTCCATCTCTTACTATATTTTATTTTGCTCTTTTTTTATTATACTATGTTTGTTAAATTTATGCAACTATTTAGGCAAATGTTTTTAATTTTAACATATTTTTCAAAATTTGAATATTTTTTCAATACATTATAATCCACAAAATATTAATCAGATTAAATTTGGACCATTTTATTTTAGCATTTCATCTATATTTCCTATTATGTATAATGGAATATTTATAAGTTTTTCTTCTTTTCTATAATCAGACATCGAAGTTCTTACATTTTTAAAGTTCCATATTTTTCAACAAAATATTTTAAACTTTTGGCCTGCAAATTTTCACTTGATTTTACTTCTATAGGAACATTATCTTTTCCCATTTGTATTATAAAATCAACTTCAGATGTTCCCTTATCTGACGTCCAATAAAATATTGGGGGAATTTACATTTGATTTTAATTCTGTTAGAACATATTGTTCTGTTAAAGCTCCCTTAAATTCCACTAAAATTTCATTTCCGTCTATTATTGAAACTGCATCTAAATTTGCTTTAGCAATAATAATCAACATCTAAAACATACAATTTAAATGCGTTAAAATCCTGATATGCTGACAATGGTACTTTACATGCATTTACTCTATTTACTTGATAAACTAAACCACAATCTATTAACCAAGATAATGCAATTTCATACTCTCTTGCTCTTGCCCCTTTTTGTTTTATTAATCCATAAATAAATTTTTTATTTTCTTTTGCTAATTGGTTGGTATGTTATTCCATAATTGCCTTATTCTTGGAACTATAGCATTGGGCGCATGCTTTGAAATCCTGTTCATAAGATTCTAATAAAACTTCTTGCTTTCTTCTTACTTCTATAAAATCTTTTGTTTCCTACATATGTTTTGGTACAACTTCTGGCATTCCTCCCATATATAAATATTGTTTCAAGTAATTTTTTTCAATTTGTCTGAAAATATTTTTATCATTTCAATATCATTTTTTTTTTCTACTAGCTCAACTATATTCTCTTCTCCAATGCTCTTAAAAATTCCAAAAATTTAAAGGATATAAATCTAAAAAATCAACTTTTCCTACTGGAAATGAAGCACCTTCATGCATTGCCACTCCTAAAAGTGAACCTGTTGCTACAATATGATATTGATTTGCTTTTTTCATAGAAATATTTTAACGCTGTTAATGCTTTTGGAGTTTCTTGTACTTCATCAAATATTATCAATGTATTTTCTGGTTCTATATTTACACCTGATTCTATTTTCAATCCTTGTATGATTCTTTCTATATCAAAATCACCAGAAAATAATTCTATCATCCTTGTATTTTCATCAAAATTTATATATGCACATTTTTTCATATTCTTTTTCCAAATTCTTGCATAAGCCATGTTTTTCCTACTTGTCTTGCCCCTCTTATTATTAGTGGTTTTCTGTTACTTGAATTTTTCCATTTTTTTAATTCATTAAATTTATATCTATACATAAAATCACCTTCCCAAACTATTATACATTATTTTTGTGACAAATCATCAAAGGACTTTTGTGATACTATCCACATTTTCAAAAGGACTTTTGTGAATACTATACATTATTTTTCAAAGGACTTT
>VOFB01002882.1_pt1 | contig 33991 bp, 66 predicted proteins | sample 5384141 | NCBI WGS metagenome assembly VOFB01 (sample SAMN12384721, study PRJNA508395) | human gut metagenome | isolation source: healthy gut A | host: Homo sapiens | reverse complement strand
TCAGTGGTTTAGTTGCGTATTGCTGTTCTGGTACGTTCCTTTGGGCATCCGGCGATCACGCCCTGGTCACACACAGAACTGGCGAATCTTTGATCTTGCTTTCAGCGGCATTGGGGCATTTTTCATAGCTGTTTCGGTGTCCATGTCCACCTGATGCAGAAGATCCGTCAGATTGGTTTTTGAAAATTGCGTTGTAAAAAGCATTGCTGGGGTGGAAAGGCAAGGCGATCATCGGCTCGACTTTGGACAGATCCATCTCGATCAATTTGTCATAATATGCCCGTCGGCTGGCAGAAGTTCTTGGTAGTCCCCGCTTTTGCGGCCGTAGAAGCCAGGCGCGGCGCACCGTTTCGTCCGTCTGCCAGACGGAGGAGGCAGGCAGTTTCCGTGGTCGTACATCGATTCCGTTGCCAATTCCTGGCCAAATTCCGAAACACCGGGGCCGATGGTTCCAGCACGGCGTTTTTGACGACGCCCGCCGGGAACGTTTCTCGGTGGGTCAGAGCTACGTCCTGAGGGCCAACTCCGGGGCCGGGGCGCGCCGGTGAGATACACGGCCCACTTTGGGGTAAGCGATGTTATAAGTCTTTTTCAGAAGCTGCCGGGCCAACTCAGGCCGCCTTCGCCGATGGCTTCGATGCCGTAGGCTCCGTAGCAGGTGTAGAATCGGAACCGATAATCATCTTGCCGCCGCCGGCACTAACGCGCACATATACGAATGAATGACGGCCTGGTGGGCGGGCACAAACTCGCCGCCGTATTTTTGGCGGCGGACAGGTAAACTCTGGTCGTCCTCGTTGATGGTGCCGCCCACAGCGCACAGGCTGTTGTGACAGTTGGTGAGGACATAGGGCAAGGGAAAGCGCGCATACCGGAGGCGCGCCGTTTGAATAATGCCCATATGTAATGTCGTGAGACGCCATGGCGTCAAAAGGTAATTTCAAGAGCATCGCTGTTTCCGCTGGTGTTGTGGGCTTTGCAGAATGCGGTAAGCGATGGTACCTTTTGGCCTCGGCAGGGGAGGGAGACCGGCGGCAGGTCCATCTGCAGCGGGGATCAGCGCGCCGCCGCGGAGGTACATGCCATCGGATGAATATTCAACATGAAAAATCACCTGTCTTTAAGTAGGATACCTTGTATTATAGCAAAAGAGGACTTTCACACAATACTTGGTTAAAAGAATTCCTGCCAGGGCAGGATGTCTGGACAGTATTGGAAGGGTATGAGTAGAATAAAAGGCCAATCAAACCTAAAAGAAAACAGAGAAGGGGATGTACATATGGGTAAACTGGATGGCCAGGTAGCGCTGATTACCGGTGGAACGAAAAGGAATCAGCGAGGCTGCTGTGCGGCTTTTGTGCAGGAGGGGGCCCGCGTGGTGCTCTGTGGCCGTGCGCGACAGGACGGAGGAGCGTATCGCCTGGGGAGTTGAACAGCGGCGGCACACAGCAAGCGGCGTTTTTGCGCTGGATGTGGCGGATTATGAAAACTGGAAGCAGGCGGTTTCTTTTTGTAAAAAGACACGTTCGGCAAACTGAACATTCTCATCAACAATGCCGGCATCAGTTTCCGTGAAACGCTGGCAGAAACAACGCCGGAGAGCTGGGAAAAGACGATCGCAACCAATCAGACCGGCGTGTATTACGGTATACAGCTTTGCATCGCTGCCATGGCAGAAAACGGCGAAGCCGGCTCTGTCGATAATGTCCACAGCGTCGATTGATGGCGTAGTGGGCGACGCGGACTTCTTCTCATATTGCGCCACCAAAGCCGCTGTGCAGGCCATGACCCGCTGTGCGGCGCTCTATTGTGGACAAAAAGGCCTCAATATTCGTGTCAATGCTGTGGCGCCCGGCTATATCCTCACGCCCATGGCGGAAGAGGATGCCCGCCAGAACGGCCAGAGTATTGAAGAGTATTGCCGGGAGTTTATTGCCCTGCATCCCATCGGGCGGTTAGGGCACACCCGGAAGAGGTGGCCAAGGCCTATCTGTATCTTGCTTTGCAGATTCTGCTTTTGTCACCGGCACTACGCTGATGGTGGACGGCGGCTACACGGCGCAGTGAGCAACGAGTGGATCTGAAAAGGGCTGCAGCACTTTACAAGTGCTGCAGCTCGCTTTAATATGCGGAGATCAGATTTGTTTGTGATGCCGTGCACAGGCGCAGTTGATGGCGGAGGCCGCGCAGCGGCGAGGTTGATGGATCAATACCAACGCCGAATACGTCGTTGCCATCGTGATCGCGCAGCTGGATATAAAGCTACAGCCATGGAATCAGAGCCGTCGGAAATGGCGTGCTCCTTATAGTCTACAAAGGTGAAACGATCCATCTTTTGGCCGTGGATGGCATTAAAGAATGCGTCGATGGGGCCGTTGCCCTCACCGGATACATCAAGTCGATGTCGGTGTGCCGCAGCGTTCCGCAGAACTTCACACATGAGATCTGCCGTCTTCGCCCGTGGAAGTTTCCTCAAAGGAATGGCGCAGCAGTTCATAAGGATAGGAAGCGTCAATATAATTTTCTTTGAACAATTCATAAACGCGCTCGGCGGGCAGTTCCTTGCCCACTTTGTCGGTTTCCACCTGCACAATATGTCCGAATTCAGCGTGCATGACTTTGGGCAGATCAAGCCAAAGTTATGCTGCATGACAAAGGCTGCGCCGCCCTTGCCGCTTTGGCTGTTAATGCGGATGATCGGCTCATATTCGCGACCTACGTCTGCCGGGTCGATGGGAAGATATAAGGATCTCCCAATAAGGGCTCTGGCTCTCTTTCATATACTAGGTGCCTTTGTTGATGGCGTCCTGATGGCTGCCGGAGAAAGCGGTGAACACCAGCTGCCCGGCGTAGGGCTGACAGGGCGGCACCACCATTTTAGTGCACCGTTCGTACATCTCCTTAATTTTGTTGATTTGGGAGAAATCAAGGTGTGGGTCGATGCCCTGCGTATACATGTTCATGGCCACGGTTACGATATCCACGTTGCCGGTGCGTTCGCCGTTTCCGAACAAGGGTTGCCCTCCACGCGCTCAGCGCCGGCCAGAAGAGCCATTTCTGTGAGTGGCCACGCCAGTGCCCGGTCGTTGTGGGGATGGATGGAGATGATAGCGCAGTCCCGGGAGGGAGATGGCGGATGAAGTATTCGATCTGGTCGGCATATTGATTGGGCATCTGCCTTCCACCGTGGCCGGCAGGTTCAGGATGATCTTGTTTTCTGGGTGTAGCGCCGATGGTTTCAATCACTTTCTGACAAATCAGTGCGGCGTTGTCCATTTCCGTGCCGGAGAAACTCTCGGGAGAATATTCATAGCGCAGGTTCATACCTTTGGCAATGACGGGTTCGCTCAACTCCGGATCAATTTGGCGGCATCCGTGGCGATTTTGATGATGCCGTCCATCTCCATGTGGAACACCACTTTGCGCTGCAGGGTGGAGGTGGAGTTATAGAAGTGCAGAATCACATTTTTGGCACCGTCGATGGCCTCGAAGGTTTTTGATCAGATGTTCACGGGCCTGCACCAGCACCTGGATGGTCACGTCGTCCGGGATCATATTTCGTTCGATCAGGGTGCGCAGAATTTCGTATTCCGTTTCCGAGGCGGAGGGAAGCCTACTTCGATTTCCTGAAGCCAATATCCACCAACGTCTGGAAAATATTCAGCTTTCCAGATTCATAGGGGTCGATCAGGCCTGGTTGCCATCGCGCAGATCCACACTACACCAGATGGGGGCATGGTCGATTACCTTTGTCCGGCCAAGTGCGGTCGGGAATGTATTCCGGATGGAACGGAATGTATTTTTGCAGCCTTCGTACATCATGATAAAAACTCCTTTTCGGGGGGCATGAAAAACGCCCCGACTGTTTCAGTCAGGGGCGTGTACTAACGCGTTACCACCCTGGTTCAGCCTGCGGTTACCCGGCAGACCCTCATCGGCCTCCAACAAGGCCTGAGCATATAACGGTGCTCACCGTGCAGCCCTACGCGTCTGTTTCGGACTGCCAACTCCGGGACCAGTTATCCATTGGATCGTTTCTGCTGTCTTGCACCAACCGCCAGCTCTCTGAAGAAAGAGAGAAACCAATCTTTTCCCTTCATCGTCTTTGATTTTTATATTATATCCGACTCTGTTTTTTGTCAAGAGGAAGGCGCATATTTTCTGCGGCAGAAAAAAAAAAAAAGAAAATACTTGACAGAAATGAGAGCGATCTATATAATAAATAAAGTTCATCGGGGTGTGGCGAAGTTTGGTATCGCGCATGGTTCGGGTCCATGAGGCCCCGGGTTCCGAATCCCGGCACTCCGACCAAAAAAAGAAAGACACAACGAAGTTGTGTCTTTCTTTTGCTTGGCAGATGGGATACTGCTGGGATATAGTCGATAAGCTGTAACAGACATATTTCAGGGATAAAGGCATACAGTAGAACATCAAATATTTTTTCCAAAGGAGGCGGGGCGTGTTGGCGGATCTGCGTTACAGTACGGTGGCGGAGGTTATCAAAAAAGGGCCGGCTATACAGCGCCGGCCGGGAAAGAACCGGAGAAAAGATGATGCCATGGGCCGTGGCGAACTTCTGCGCTGGATACAGCTGATCGTATGTGCATCGATTTTTCTCGCTTTGGTGGTAGCAAAATCAATATGCCGGCGCGGTTTGAAAGCCTGCGCGCCTGCGTTCTCTGCACAAATGGAGCACAGTGTGGATTATCGGGAGGTATTCAGTGCAGTGGACGGGCGGTGAGCGGAGAGGAGAGCTTGCAAAAGTCGCCGGAGATGTTTATGCCGAGGTGTTTCCACCCCGCAGAAGTAGAGGGGCAGGCCGTGGAAACTACGTGTCACAGTACCCCTTTCAGACATCAGCCAGCAAGAGCCGGTAAACGCCTTGCTGGCTTTTCACGGCATTGGGATGACTGCGGCATGGCTGCAGCGCCAGGGTGAACGTTCTTCCCGTCAGGAATTGGTGGCAAAAGGGTGCGGAAACGGCAGAAAGCGCACCGCCGCCGGGGCTGCATCTGCTTCGAAACGCAACCGGAGGAGGCACAGGTGCAGACAGCCCCGGCCGAAGAGGTGCCGGAAGGAGTCATTATGGAACAGTGCGTGCTGGGAATTTCCTATACGACGCCGGTGTCCGGCTTTTCCTCGCCATTCGGCTATCAGGGAGCATCCTATTGAAGGGGAAGAGAAGTTCCACCGTGGATTGGATATTGCCGCCCCCGCCGGCACGGACATCGGGCGCTTTTGCGGATGGAACGGTCAAAGCGGTGGGCGAGAGCAGTTCTCTGGGAAAGTATATCATGCTCAGCCACAGTGGAGGGCTGACGACGATCTATGGGCATTACGGTAAGATCACGGCCAGCGGCGGTGCAGTGGTGAAAAAAGGAGAAAAAATTGCGGAAGTGGGGAGCACGGGATTAGCCACAGGCGCGCATCTGCATTTTGCTATGCAGCAGAAAGATGTCTACTTGAACCCGATTTATTATGTCACATTGGAAAGAAGCGCCGTCGGACTAAAGCGGGGCGGATTGCGGTCAGCCCTTTTTCTTTCTGCTTTGCTGGCTCTGTTTGCGGCAGTGGATCGGGCAAAAGGCTGCTGTTTCCGATCTTGTCATACAGCGCTGCATAGAGGCAGGCACCTGCGGTACTGCGTCTGGTGGGCGGACAGATTGAGCAGTTCACTTTGACGCCTTTTTGGCGGAGAACTGCGCATCCGGCGCAGTGAATGGCTTTCCTACGGAAAGGAAATCGCTTCCGTTCTGGCTGGGCCAGGGGTCAACTTTGTGCGCTTTGGTGCTGGGCCGCGCGGCGGAGACTTTCCTGGGAGCAGGGGCTATCTGCTTTCGGGTATCCATATGTTGCTGGCGCTGTTCAATCTGCTGCCGCTGCGGCAACTGGACGGCGGCAGAGCGCTGTATCTGATGCTTTCCTGGCTACTGGACCCGATTACGGCGGACCGGATCGGACATGGGGTCGGCTGCTTTTTCCTGTGTGTGGCGCTGCTGCTGACTGCCGCGTTGCAGGGGCAGTGGGGCTGCAGCTGCCGCTTGTCGTACTGGAATTCTGGTTCGTTTTGTGCTGGTGCGCAGAAACAGGTATTGTCAAATCACGTCTTTGCGGGTAAAATGAAACGTAATATTATAGAAATAGGGCGTTTTATCTGTGGAGAAAACGACTGGAGCGCATTTTGCCCCGGGTGCAGAAACCGGCGCGCTATGTGGGCGGAGAGTACAATCAGGTGGTAAAAGGACAAAGCGCAGGTAGATGTGCGCTTTGCGTTCTGTTTCCGGACACTTATGAAATCGGTATGTCCAATCTGGGGCTGCGGATTTTATATGGTGTAATGAATAATATAGACGGCGTTTGGTGTGAGCGGGTGTTTGCTCCCTGGCCGGATATGGAGGAGGAACTGCGCCGAGCGCAGATTCCTCTGTATGCCCTGAGTCCGGCGACGCCGTTCGGGAATTTGACATCCTTGGGTTTTCTCTGGGGTATGAAATGGCGCTTTTCCAATGTACTCAATGTGCTGGATCTGGCAGGTATCCCACTCCATGCCTCCAGAGCGCACGGCCCTGACGCCGCTGATCATGGCCGGCGGCACAGCCTGCTTCAACGCTGAGCCGCTGGCAGAATTTATCGATTTGTTTTCCTTGGGCGAAGGGGGAAGATGTGACGGTGGAAATCATTGAGCTGTATCGCCGGGCCAAACGCGAGGGGTGGGACAAGCCCGCTTCCCCGTGCGGCGGCACGGATCGAAGGCGTGTATGTCCCCAGCCTGTACGACGTTTCCTACCATGCCGACGGCACTGTCGCTGCGATTGAGGCCAGAGACGGCGCGCCGCAGGTGGTTACCAAGCGGATTGTGCAGGATATGGACAAAAGCTTATTTTCCGCCAAAACGATTGTGCCTTCCACGGAGGTCATCAACGACCGTGTAACACTGGATGTTCCGCGGCTGCACCGCGGCTGCCGTTCTGCCAGGCGGGATACGTTTACCGTCCGGTACGCAACCGCAGCAAGGTTTGCTGCTGCAATATGGGGTAGAAGCCTGAAAGATTCAGGCTATCAGGAAATGACCCTTTCCTCGCTGAGCACCAGTGATTATAAGCCGCTTAACGATCTGTGCGACGGCCTGATGGAATATTGTTGAGGCCAACAAAGTGCATCTTTCTCTCTGCCATCGCTGCGGGCGGACAATTTTTCCATGGAGTTGCAGCAGCGCCTGTCCCGGGGCGCAAGGCGGGGCTGACTTTCGCCCCGAGGCTGGCAGCCAGCGCCTGCGCGATGTGATCAATAAAAATCTGACGGAGGAGGATCTGCTTCATTCCTGCCGCATGTGCGTTCGAGGGGGGGATGGAGTTCCGTCAAGCTCTACTTTATGCTGGGATTGCCCACGGAGACAAACGAGGACATTGTGAAATTGCCCGCATTGCCGACCACGTGGTGCATACTTGGGCGTGAGAGCGCGCCAGACAAGCGCCGGGGCGTCAGCGTCACAGTGTCTACGTCCTGGTTTGTTCCCAAACCACACTGCTTTCAGTGGGAGGCTGGGATTACCAAAGAAGAATATGACGCCGCGTGCAGCTGCTGCGGGCACATAAGGCTAAGGCGGTATCGTATAAGTGGCACGATTCCGACACCAGCTTTTTGAGGCGGTGCTCTCCCGCGGCGATCGCCGCATTGGGCGCGTGCTGGAAGCGGCCTGGCGCCGGGGCCAAAATGGATGCCTGGCAGGATTATTACAATTTGATCTCTGGATGGCTGCTTTTGAGGACTGCGGCTTGATCCGGCTTTTTATGCCAATCGTGTCCGTCCGGGAGACGAGATCCTGCCCTGGTCGATGATTTCTTCCGGCGTTTCGCAGAAGTTCCTGTGGCGGGAACGCCAGCGCGCTTATGAGGGCATTACCACGCCGGACTGCCGCACCCAGTGCACCGGCTGCGGAGCCAACTGCCTGATTGGGGAGGAAAGTGCGATGTCTAAATTACGTTTGCTGTTTGAAAAGCAGGGACGGCCTGCTATATTTCATCTCGATCTGATGCGTACTTTCCAGCGGCTTTTTTGCGGGGCGGCATGTTTGTCAAGCACTCTCAGGGGTTTCATCCGCATCCGATCATGTCCATTTTGCTCCCGCTGCCGGTGGGCAGAGCAGCTGCTGTGAACTGCTGGATTTTGAAGTGGAAAGCGAAGTGGATCTGAGACGCTTCCCGCTTTGCTGAACGCAGGTGCCCGGAAGGGCTGCGGGTATGCAAAGCTTATGAGGCGGTGCGTCCGGTGCGGGATCTTGCTTTGTGGCGGCGGATGTGACCTTGCTGTACGACCGTGGTGTGCCCTTGGGGCGGCGGATGCTGTGCGGGCACTTTTTTTCCCGGAAGGAAGTACTGATCCAGAAAAAACGAAGCGCAAAGCTTTGGCCGATGTGGATCTGATCCCCTTGATTCGCTCTTTTGAACTGGAAGAGGAAGAGAGGCAGCTGTGCATTCATACGATCGTCTCGGCGCAGAACCCCGGACTGAATCCGGCGCTGTTGGCTGTGGCTGCGAAAAAGAATTGCCGCAGTACGTTCCAGATTTTTCACTGGTACGGCGAACAGATGTTTTGGATGCTGAGGGAAAGTCGTTTCGCTGAAATCTTGAAAACAGTCTGCTTTGTCAAAAAAATGAAAATAATGCTTGCATTGGGAGCGAGTCTGTGATAAAATATTTCAGTCTAAAAAAGGGCGGTCCTCTGTCGTGCTGCGCATTTTTAAACTGTGCAGCCGAGAAAGCGGCATGAACGCCTATACTTGAGGAGGAACATATCCATGGATTTGATGCAGGCACTGAGAGAATCTCAGGTCAGAAAATCGCCCCGGAGGTTGCCATCGGCGATTTTGTCAAGGTTCACGTGAAGGTGAAAGAAGGCAGCCGTGAGAGAATTCAGGTTTTCGAGGGCACCGTCATCGCCAAGAAGCATGGTGGCGTTGAGGAGACTTTCACCGTCCGCCGCGTGTCTTACGGCGTTGGTGTGGAGAAAATTTTCCCGGTCAACTCGCCTATTATCGACAAGGTCGAAGTGGTTCGTCACGGCAAGGTTCGCAGAGCAAAGCTGTACTATCTGCGTGACCGTCTTGGCAAGGCCGCAAAGGTCAAGGAAAAGGTCTGATATTGATTTTACCGCAAAAAAGAGGAGCGTTTTGCTCCTCTTTTTGTTTTTGAAGGCATACAGGCTGTCCCTATAGAAAAAATCTAAAAAAACGGGAAAGAACCTCTTTCTTTTGAAACAGAAATCAGATATAATAATAAACTATTGTAGTATGGTTATCGATCAGCAGCGGAGGAACGAAAAAACCGTGGGCCAAGAGACACAGACAGAGCAGAAAAAGCGGATACATCCGCCCCGGCGGGAAAAACAGGCGCGGAAGCCCCTCCGCTGTGGCTGGATCTGCTGCATGCATTGGTTTGGTCGGTGGTATTAGTGGCGCTGTGTTTACCTTTTTGTGCGCATTATCTGTGTGGAAGGTATTTCCATGGAACCGGCCTTGCGGCAGAACGACCGAGTGCTGGTTTTGTCTACCTCTGGCACGCTCCGCAGAATGGAGATATAGTGGTGTTTCGAAGGACAGTTTTTTGAGCGAAGCAGTGATCAAGCGCATTATCGCCACGGAAGGGCAGACGGTGGACATTGATTTTAATACAGGTGCGGTGACGGTAGACGGCACAGTGTTGGAGGAACCGTATATCAAGGAACCTACCCTGACTGCTGGAGACATAACGTTTCCGTTCACGGTATCGCCCGGCTGTGTGTTTGTGCTGGGGGATAATCGCAACGCCAGCACAGATAGCCGTCAGAGTGTATTGGGGGAACTGGACCGCCGGTATCTGCTGGGGCAGGCTGTCTGTATTCTCATTCCGGGCCGGATGAAACAGGCCGAACCGATTGGAGCCGCATTGGAGGGTGAAGTAGCATGCAGGATCTGCATTATTTTCCGGGTCATATGAAAAAACCCAGCGGGCTATAGAAGAAGCCATCAAAAAGGTGGATGCCGTGTGTGAAATTTTGGACGCCCGCATTCCGCTTTCTAGCCGCAATCCCGATATTGACGCACTGACGGCAGGCAAGCCGCGCTTGATCGTACTCAATCATACCGATCAGGCAGACAGTGCTAAAACAAAGCTGTGGAGCGCCTATTTCCGCCGCTGCGGCTATGCGGTGATGGAAACGGCAGCCAAAAGCGGTGCGGGCGTGAAAGAATTTGTGCCTGCCGTGCGTGCGCTGCTTTCCGAAAAATTGCAGCGCTATGCCGAAAAAAGGGCAGGCCGGGCGCACGATCCGCGTGATGGTCGTAGGAATCCCCAATGTGGGCAAGTCCACCTTTATCAACCGCGTGGCAGGCAAGATCCGTGCCAAGGCGGAAAACCGGCCGGGCGTAACCCGCTCCAATCAGTGGGTCAATGTGGGCGGCAGCCTGGAACTTTGGATACACCGGGGATTTTGTGGCCCAAGTTTGAAGACCAGGCTGCAGCGTTGCGTTTGGCGTTTATTGGAGCGATTCGCGACGAGGTTATGGATCTGGAAGAACTGGCCTGCGCACTGATGGAATTCCTGGCCCGGGATTATCCCGCCTGTCTTTTGAGCGCTACAAAGTAAGTCCGGAAACGGGGGAGAGCGGCTATGATCTGCTGTGCCGGGCGGGCCGCAAACGCGGTTTTCTGATTTCCGGCGGAGAAGTGGATACGGAGCGTATGGCAAAGGTGCTGATGGATGAATTCCGAAGTGGAAAGCTGGGACGCTTTACACTGGAACAGCCGGAAGCGGTACAGGAGCAGCGTTATGAAGAATAAGCAGGAAGAAAGCGACCTTTGGAGCGAAGAGCGCCGCTTCTGGGAATCTGGCTGCACCTGTATCTGCGGTGCGGACGGGCGGGAGCCGGCCCGCTGGCGGGGCCGGTATATGCTGCAGCAGTGATTCTCCCGCCGGGACGGCTGATTCCCGGCCTGAACGATTCCAAGAAGCTGACTGCCCGGCAGCGGGAGATACTGTTCGATCAGATTTGTGCGGAAGCGCAGGCGTATGCTGTTGCTTCGGTAGATGAGCAGACTATTGATGTCATCGATATTCTCAATGCCCGTATCCGGGCGATGGATGAAAGCGATCAGGCAGCTGGTGCCGAAGCCGGATTTTGCATTGATTGACGGAAACCGAGATCATGGGAGCCGCTGCAGTATCGCCATACCGCATGCGCTGCTGGTCAAAGGTGACAGCCGTAGCGCCAACATTGCGGCAGCTTCGGTTCTGGCAAAAGTTAGCCGTGACCATTATATGGAACGCCTGTCAGAGAAAATATCAGAGTATGGCTTTGGACAGCATAAAGGGTATGGAACGAAGCAGCACTATGCGGCGCTGGACCGCTGTGGGCCCTGTCCGGCCCATCGGCGCAGTTTTCTGGTGAAATGGGAGGCGCGGCGCAGTGAATGCAAAAAAGTTGACGGGTGACTGGGGCGAAGCCTGCGTGGCAGCGTATCTTCGCCGGAATGGATATCGCATTGAAGCGAGTCAGTTTCGCTGCCGTATGGGAGAGGTTGATTTGATTGCCAGCCGGGACGGTGTGCTCTGCTTTTGTGGAGGTCAAAACGCGGGCGGAAACAGAGCATGGACTGCCGCGGGAATTTGTCAGCCCTTCCAAACAGCGGCGCATTCGCACTGCGGCGGCACAGTATCTGATGCGTTATGCATTGGATTGTCCGGTTCGTTTTGATGTGGCTGAAGTTTATACCGGCGGTGTCCTGGACGAGGCGAACGTGAGAATTGAGTATTTGGAAGCGGCCTTTGAATAAAGCCAAACGCGAGCAAAGGAGGAATGCCATGCTACCTTTTTCATTTTTTGACGCCCATTGTGATACATTAAGCTGCTGCTTACATCTGGGGTGGGATCTGCGCAGCAGCCCTGGACACACAGATTTGGAGCGGGGCGGGCAATTTCAGCGCTACGCGCAGGTGTTTGCCATTTTTCACGATGCGGCCCGGGCGCCGATGGACAGGATGTTCGCCGAGTGCTGTCGGCAAGCGGAAGAATTTTTTGTGCAGATGAAACGGAATGCGGCGCTGGTGGCGCCCTGCCGCACGGCGGCAGATTTGGAACAGACAGAGCGCGCGGGGAAAATGTGCGGCCATACTGTCTATTGAAGGAGCAGATCTGCTGGAATGTGATCCGGCCCGTCTTGAGACGGCGGCGCAATGGGGCGTGAGGCTCATTAATCTCACCTGGAACCGGGCCAATGCTTTGTCCGGTTCCCATCTGGAGGAGCCGGAGCGTGGGCTGAGTGCGCAGGGAAAAGACTTTGTGCGCCGTGCGCAGAGCCTTGGCATTTTGGTGGATGTATCCCATCTTTCCGACGCGGGCTTTTGGGATCTCATGGACCAAAGTGAAAAAGCCCGTGGTGGCCAGCCACAGTGATGCCAGAGCGCTGTGCTCAAACACAAGGAATCTGACCGACGAAATGTTCCGGTGTATTTGCGCCACCGGGGGCTTTGCCGGTTTGAATTTCTACACGCCGTTTCTGGGACTCGATCATTCTCTGGACGCCGTGTTCGCCCATTTGGAGCATTTCCTTGATCTGGGCGGTGAAAAGTATGGGGCTTTGGCGGCGACTGGGATGGCTGTGACCGGCTGCCTGACGGTATCTGCGGTGTGCAGGACATGGAACGGATTTATGAGGGATGCTCCGGCGCAATTACAGTGCAGAATTGATCGAGGATCTCTTCTATAGAAATCTCAAACGGGTGATTTTTGAGCAATCAGAACAATAAGGAGCGATGCAACTATGCATTATTTGAGCACGAGAGACCGTACGCTGCACTTTACAGCTGCGGAAGCGATCAAGCAGGGCCTGTCACGGGACGGCGGGCTGTTTTTGCCGGAGATGCTGCCTGCGCTGAGCGCCCGGCAGATAAAGCGATGGAGTCCATGTCCTACCAGGAGCGGGCCGTGGAGATTATGAGCCTGTTTTTGGAGGACTACAGCCGCGAAGAAACTGCGCGCGTTTGCAGATGCAGCTTACAGCCCGGAAAAATTTGACGATCCCGCAGTGGCTCCGGTGCGGTCTCTGGACGCGGCGACGCACAGCTTGGAACTGTGGCACGGCCCCACCCTCGCCTTTAAGGATATGGCTCTGCAGATGCTCCCGCATTTGCTGTATGCCAGCCTGAAAAAAACCGGTGAGGAAAAAACCGCCTGCATTCTGGTGGCGACCTCCGGCGACACCGGGAAGGCGGCGCTGGAAGGTTTCCGGGATGTGGATCACACTAAAATCATGGTGTTTTATCCCAAAGACGGCGTGTCTGAAATTCAGAAACTGCAGATGGTGACCCAGGAAGGCAGTAATGTCAGCGTGTATGCGGTTCTGGGCAACTTTGATGACGCCCAGACCGGTGTGAAGCGCATTTTTCCGATGAGGCGATCCGTGCGCAGCTGCTGGAGCGGGGCTATTTCCTCTTTCGGCCAACTCGATCAACTGGGGCCGCGTGTTGCCGCAGGTGGTCTACTATGTGTCTGTTTGTTGCGACCTTGTCCGGGATGGAAAGCTCAAAGAAGGGGAGAAGGTCAATCTCTGTGTTCCCACAGGCAATTTTGGTAATATTCTGTCAGCATACTATGCCAAGTGCATGGGCGCGCCCATCGGCAGGCTGATCTGTGCGTCCAACCGGAATGATGTGCTGACGGAATTCCTGCGCACCGGTGTGTATGATCGCAACCGCCCGTTTTATACCACTATGTCGCCGTCTATGGACATCCTGATTTCCAGCAACCTTGAACGCCTGCTTTATGCGCTCTCTGACGGCAATGACGCTGAGGTGCGCAGTTATATGAAACAGCTGAACGCTGAGGGCCGGTATCAGGTCAGCGATACTGTGCTCGCAAAAGTGCGCAAGCTGTTCTGGGCCGGCTCCTGCGGCGAGGAGGATACGATGGACACGATTCGCCGTTATTACACACAGCGAAATTATCTGATGGATACCCACACCGCTGTGGCGGGCGTAATGCTGGAGCAATACCGCGCCGAAAGCGGTGACGGCGGGCCGGCTGTAATAGTTTCCACTGCCAGTCCCCAAAATTCTGCAGCCCCGTGCTGCGCGCCATCGGCGCTGTGCCGGCAGGCGACGGAGTGGAGCTGATTGCGCAGCTGCAGGAGGCCACCGGTGTGAAAGCGCCCTGGCGCCTGGCGGGAGTTGGGCGGCAAAGCGGTGCGTTTTACCGAGGCACGGAGAAGCATGCCATGGAGCAGGTCGTGCTGGATTATCTGAACTGAGAAAGCTCTGGAGGAACGGCATGGGATTATATGCAATCGGTGATCTTCATCTGTCGCTGTCGGTGAACAAACCGATGGATATTTTCGGTGAAGTTTGGAAAGACCATACCGAAAAGCTCCGTGCAAGTTTTTCGCAACTGCGGGATGATGATACCATTGTGCTGTGCGGGGACACGTCCTGGGGAATTTCGTTGGAGGAGGCGCTGGAGGATTTTCGCTTTTGGACCGATTGCCCGGCCGGAAGATCCTGCTCAAAGGAAATCACGATTACTGGTGGGAGACAGCGGCAAAAATGAACGCCTTTTTGCAGAGCATGAAATCCATACGCTCCAGTTGCTGCACAACAACTGCTTTTACTATGGGAATTATGCCCTGTGTGGTACCCGTGGCTGGTTCAGCGATGAGGAAACGCCGGATATGGCGCATAACCGCAAAGTGCTCAATCGGGAGGCAATGCGGTTGGAAACATCAATGAAAGCAGCCGGGGGCAGGCAGATCCTGTGCTTCCTGCATTATCCGCCTTTGTACCAGGGTTATGCCTGTCCGGGAGATCTTGGAGCTTTTGGAGCGTTATCCTGTGAAAGCGTGTTATTACGGGCATCTTCACGGGCCAAGTACCACAAGCGGGCTATCGAGGGAATGCACGCGGGTGTTGATTTTTCCCGATCGCAGCGGATTATCTGCGTTTCCAATTGAAAAAATCTGTGAATAAACAGAAAAAAGAGTAGCTTTTTCATACTGTTTCTGTTAAAATTATAGACTGCGTGTGTGATATAAACTGCACACGAAACGGAGGATAAACAAAATGAATTTGAAAAATGTCGAAAAGCATGAAAAAATATGGTCACCGTGACCGTTGAGGTTGGCAAGGACGAATTTGCGCCCGCTATTGAGAAAGCATACAAAAAGCAGGTCAAGCAGATGAAGATTCCCGGTTTCCGTCCTGGCCATGCGCCCCGCAAAGTCATTGAGGGAATGTATGGCGTGGAGATCTTTTTGACGAAGCGATGAATTTTGCGTTCCCCGAAGCATATCAGGCCGCGTTGGAGGAAGCCAAGCTGGAGCCGGTGGAGCATCCTCAGGTCGAAGTGACCGAGGTCAGTGCCGACGGTTTCACGTTCAAGGCTACCTTTGCCAACTACCCAGAGGTTAAGCTGGGCGAGTATAAGGGCCTGAGTGCGGAGAAGCCCTCTGTTGAGGTCAGCGACGAGGATGTGGAGAAAAAAGCTGCAGCAGATGCGTGAGCGTAATGCCCGTTTGGTGAGCGTGGAGCGCGAGGCACAGAATGGCGACACGGCTGTGATCGATTTTGAAGGTAAGAAAGACGGTGTGCCTTTCGACGGCGGCAAGGGTGAGAGCTATCCTCTGGAACTGGGTTCGGTTCGTTTATTCCCGGCTTTGAAGAGCAGATCGTCGGTATGAAAGCGGGCGAGGAAAAGGATATCGATGTGACGTTCCCGGAAGATTACCAAGCCGAGGAACTGGCTGGTCAGCCAGTTGTGTTCTCCATCAAGCTCCACGAAGTGAAGGCCAAAGACATGCCGGAACTGGATGATGAATTTGCCAAGGATGTGTCGGAGTTTGATACTCTGGAGGAACTGAAAGCTGACTTGCGCAAAAAGGAAGAGGAGAGCCGTGAGGCATCTGCCAAGCAGGCTTTTTGAAAACAATTTGATGGAACTGGTGGCCGAGAATATGGAATGCGACATTCCCGAGGCCATGGTGGGAAAATCAGGCCCGCCGCGTGGTGGATGATTATAAGATGCAGGTGCAGTCCCAGGGTATGCGTTTTGCCGATTATCTGCAGATGACCGGCATGAAGGAAGCCGACCTGCTGGATTCGGCCAAAGAGCTGCGCTGCGCCCAGCTGCGCGGCAGTTTGGCATTGGAGGCCATTATCAAGGCCGAGGGGATTGAAGCCACGGAAGAAGAGGTGGGATGCTGAAATGCAGAAAATGGCGGATCAGTACGGCCTTTCCTTGGAGGATGTGAAAAATATCTGCGTTCGGCCGATGTGGAAGAGCAGATCAAGCGCGAGAAGGCGCTCAAGCTCGTGGTGGACAGCGCCAGCGTGAAAGTTGCAGAATAAAGGTGCAGAGGTCTGTTGGTGAAAACTGACAATTCTGGCAATACTAACGGTATCTATTGGGACAGGAGGCTGTTATTATGAGTTTAATTCCTTATGTTGTTGAGCAGACCAGCCGCGGCGAACGATCCTACGATATATTTTCCCGGCTGCTGAATGACCGCATTATATTCCTGGGTGAAGAGGTGAACGATACCACAGCCAGCTTGGTTGTGGCACAGTTGCTGTATCTGGAGGCGCAGGATCCGGACAAAGAGATCCAGATGTATATCAATTCTCCCCGGCGGTAGCGTTACGGCTGGTATGGCAATTTATGACACTATGCAGTATGTAAAATGCGAGGTGTCCACCATCTGTATCGGTATGGCTGCCAGTATGGGTGCGTTCCTGCTCTCTTCGGGCGCAAAGGGAAAGCGCTTGGCACTGCCCAATGCCGAGGTGATGATCCATCAGCCTTCGGCAGGTACGCAGGGGTAAGGTTACAGACATGGAGATCGATGTGGAGCATTTCCTGCGGATCAAGAAGCATTTGAATGAGATCCTTGCCAAAAAAATACCGGCAAAACAGCAGAAAGAGGTCAAGGCAGCCTCGGAGCGCGATCACTGGATGACAGCAGAGGAAGCAAAAGATTTTTGGCCTGATTGATAAGGTCATCTACAGCCGCTGAGGCGTGGAGGTTTGTTTCATTTATGAATGATGAAAAAAGTCGATTCGCTGCTCTTTTTTGCGGAAGCATGAAGATGAAGTCGAACGCATCATCGCCGGTCCCGGGGCCTATATCTGCAACGAATGCGTGCAGCTTTGCATGAGTTTGCTGGACGATGAAGGGTACGGCGAGGAGCACAACGAATTTCCGGAGACGGTGGAGCAGCTGCCCACGCCGAAGGAAGTCAAGGAAATCCTGGATCAGTATGTGATTGGCCAGGAAAGCGCCAAGGTCGCCTTGTTCTGTGGCGGTTTATAACCACTACAAGCGCATCTATTTCGGCGGCAGCAATGATGTGGAGCTGCAAAGAGCAATATTCTGATGATCGGTCCTACCGGCAGCGGCAAGACGCTGTTTGCCCAGACCCTGGCCCGCATTCTGAAAGTGCCTTTTTTGCCATTGCCGACGCGACCACGCTGACCGAAGCAGGGTATGTGGGCGATGACGTGGAGAATATCCTTCTTCGGTTGCTGCAGGCGGCGGATTATGACGTGGAGCGCGCCGAGCACGGCATCATTTATGTCGATGAGGTCGATAAAATTGCCCGCAAAAGTGAGAACACATCCATTACCCGCGATGTGTCCGGCGAAGGCGTTCAACAGGCGCTGCTGAAGATTTTGGAAGGCACTGTGGCCAATGTCCCTCCCCAGGGAGGACGCAAGCATCCTCAGCAGGAGTTCATCCATATTGATACTACCAATATTCTGTTTATCTGCGGAGGCGCGTTCGATGGTTTGGAAAAATCATTGAAAAGCGCACCAATAAGCAGGGAATTGGCTTCGGCAACGAAGTGCATAGCAAAAAGGAACGTCCGTGGGCGAGGTCCTGAAGGGAGTGCAGCCCCATGATCTGCTGAAGTTTGGGATTATTCCGGAGCTGGTGGGCCGTCTGCCGGTTATTGCGCCGTTGGAATCCCTGGGCAAACCCGAACTTGTGCGCATCTTAAAAGAGCCGAAGAATGCGCTTGTAAAGCAGTATGAGGCGCTGTTGGCCCATGACGATGTAAAGCTGACGTTTGCCGAAGGCGCATTGGAGGCTGTGGCAGATAAAGCAATTGAGCGAAATATTGGTGCCCGCGGCCTGCGTGCTGTTATGGAAGGATTACTGACGCCGATTATGTATGATATCCCGTCCGACCTTTCCATTGAGCAGGTTGTCATTACGGCGGGGTATGTCCGCGGCGAAGAAGACGTAAAACTGGTTCGCAGTGAGGAACAGGTGTCGCGCCGTGCCAAGCTGCATTCGGAACAGAAGGCCGGCGGCGTTGTGAATAGTGCCTCGGCGTCTTAAATGAAGTATAGCGGCAAGGGGCGTTTTTAAGCGCCCCCTTTGTTTTTACAGCCGCAGCAGGCTGTACATCCACACAGGAGGTGTAGTTTGACCATGGAAGAAAAGAACACGAATGTGCCGGTTCTGGCGCTGCGCGGACTGACAATCTTTCCCAATATGCTGATGCATTTTGATGTGGAACGGGATATTTCCGTTAAAGCGCTGGAAGCGGCGATGGAGAATAATCAGGATATTCTTCTGGTGGCCCAACGAGAGATCGCAACGGAGGAGCCAGGGCAGAAAGATCTTTACAGCGTTGGAACGGTTTCCCATATCCGTCAGATTCTGCGGGTATCTGAGGGAAATATCCGCGTGATGATTGAGGGGAAGAGCCGTGCGCGGCTCAAAGCTCTGCTGCAGACAGAGCCTTACCTCATGGGAGGGTAGAGCTGCTGCAGGAACAGGAACCTGCTGCTCAGGATACGCTGATGGTGGAGGCATTGCTGCGTCAGTGCTATTCCGCGTTCGGGGAGTATCATGAAGCGATGCCGCGTATGAGCGCAGATGTCTTGACTACTGTGCTTTCCAGCCGTGATCCCGGGTACCTTGCTGATTACATTGCTCAGAACATCAATCTGCGCCATCAGGATAAACAGGCGATTCTCGAAGAGCTTCAGCCGTTGGAACGGTTGAAGAATTTAAATGGCATCCTGGCGCGGGAGCTGGAGGTTCTTTCCATCGAGCAGGAGCTGGAGGGCAAAGTGCGTGAACGCTTGGGGCGCATGCAGAAAGATTACATACTGCGCGAACAGCTGAAGGTACTGCAGGAGGAATTGGGAGAAGGCGATCCCAATGCAGAGGCGGCGGAATATCAGGAAAAGATTTTGGCGCTGCATTTGCCTGAGGAAATTGAAGAAAAACTTTCTGAAGGAAGCGGGCGTATGGCTAAGCAGCCCTTCGGCAGCGCCGAGGGCAGTGTATTGCGCAATTACCTCGATGTGTGTTTGGAACTTCCCTGGAACCAGTATAATGAAGACCGCACCGATGTGGCGCAGGCGCGCAAACTCTTGGATCGCGACCATTTTGGCTTGCAGAAAGTCAAAGAGCGTATTCTGGAATATTTGGCCGTGCGGCAGATCCATCCGGATGCGAAGGGACAGATTTTGTGTTTGGTGGGACCTCCCGGTGTGGGCAAGACCTCCATTGCTATTTCGGTAGCGGAGGCGATGAACCGCAAGCTTGCGCGCCTGTCGCTGGGCGGCGTGCGGGATGAAGCTGAGATTCGCGGCCACCGTAAAACCTATGTGGGAGCCATGCCCGGCCGCATTGTCAACGCCCTGATCCAGTGCGGTTCCATGAATCCTCTGATGGTGCTCGACGAGGTGGATAAGCTGGGCAATGATTATCGAGGCGATCCTTCTGCTGCGCTGCTGGAAGTGCTTGACAGTGCACAGAACAGCTCTTTCCGGGATCACTATCTGGAGATCCCGCTGGATCTGTCAATGTTATGTTTATCACCACCGCCAATACCACTGACACAATTCCGCGTCCTCTTTTGGATCGTATGGAAGTGATTGAACTGTCCAGCTATACGGATGAGGAAAAAAGTGCAGATTGCCAAGCGGTATCTTCTGCCAAAGCAAATGGAACTCAATGGCATCAAACGCGTCCAGCTGCGCGTCGGTGACGCGGCGCTGCGGGCGGTGATCGATGGTTATACCCGCGAATCCGGTGTGCGCCGTTTGGGCGGGAAATGGGCCGCATCTGCCGCAAAACGGCTCTTCGGCTGGTGGCAGGCGAGGAGCAGTTGCTGAGTGTGACGCCGAAGAATCTGCAGGAGATCCTTGGGCCGGCCAAAGTGCACCCTGAGGTGCGCGGCGCAGAAAAAAAGATCCCGGCGTTGTCACGGGCCTTGCCTGGACGGCAGTGGGCGGCGAACTGCTGGAAGTGGAAGTAAACCTTATGGATGGCTCCGGTAAACTGGAGTGCACCGGGAATTTGGGCGATGTGATGAAGGAATCCGTTCATATTGCTGTGTCCTGCCTGCGTAGCCGCGCCAAACGGCTGGAATCGATCCCGGCTTTATAAGGAGCGGGATATCCATGTGCACTTCCCTGAAGGAGCAATTCCGAAGGACGGACCCTCTGCCGGCATCACGATTACTACGGCCATTGTATCGGCTCTGACGGAACAGATCGTGCGCCGTGACCTGGCAATGACCGGGGAGATTTCCCTGCATGGACGCGTGCTGCCCATCGGGGGCCTGCGGGAGAAAACCATGGCGGCCCTGCGCAATGGGGTGAAAACAGTCATTATCCCCAAAGATAATGTGCCGGATCTGGAGGAGATTGATCCCTTTGGTGCGTGCGCAGCTAACGTTTGTCCCGGTGGAGACGATTGACGAGGTCCTGGCTGAGGCGTTGCCCCTGACGGCACCACGCGGGAAGGGAAAGCAAAGCAGCAACGCTGCGGTGCCGGGCAAACGCGAAAAAAGCCGCGTGCATCCATTCGACAGTAACAGGCCAGAGAAAAGGAGGAAGGGCGTTGAACTTCAGTAAAGCGGAGTTTATCCTGTCAGCGGTGGAGCCGTCCAAATTTCTGCGCGACGGGCTGCCGCAGATTGCCTTTGCCGGCCGCTCCAATGTGGGAAAGTCTTCAGTGATCAACCGCCTTCTGGGACGCAAGAATTTTGCCCATGTAGGCGCCACGCCCGGTAAAACATCCCAGGTTAATTATTTTAAGCTGGACGGCGCGGCATATCTGGTGGATCTGCCGGGTTACGGTTATGCCAAGGTATCCAAGGCGGAGCGCGACCGTTGGGGAAAACTGATGGAGAGTTATTTTGCGGCAGGGCTGATTTCACTGGGTGTGCAGATTGTGGACGCCCGCCATCAGCCTACGGCGGATGACCGGACCATGGCAGAGTGGTTTTATGCCACAGGCTGCCCGGTGCTGATCGTGGCCAATAAGCTGGATAAGCTGAAAAAAGCGAGATCGAACCGAATCTTGTGCGCATCCGTCAAACGCTTTGTCCGGAGAACGAGGCGGAAGTGATCCCGTTTTCCGCTGAGACCGGGGTGGGCAAGGAAGAACTGATCCATCGAATTCACGATAAACTGCAGCTTGAAGCACGCTGGGAAGCGGCATATGCTTCCCAGCGCTTTTTCACCCAGGATGGCAAAAAATGTAAAGAATCGGAAAAACTTTTGTTTTTCCCCTACTGCAAAAAGGTAAAAATAATATAAAATAACAAAAGATTCATTTTAGGATCGTTCAGACTTTAGAAAAAGAACATTGGAGGGAAAACAGAATGCAGACACCCCAGTATAAACGAATCCTGCTGAAGATCAGCGGAGAAGCCCTGGCGGGAGATAAACATTTTGGCCTTGATTTTGATGTCATCGGAAACGTATGCGATGTGGTGAAGCAATGCGTGGATATGGGCGCTCAGGTAGGCATTGTCATCGGCGGCGGAAATTTCTGGCGCGGTGTGAGAAACGGGACCGGAAAAATGGAACGCACCCGCGCCGACCATATGGGCATGCTGGCTACAGTGATGAACTGCCTTGCTGTGGCGGGTGTGCTGGAGCAAAAGGGCGTTCCCGTCCGTGTACAGACTGCCATTGAAATGCGGGCCATCGCCGAGCCGTATATCCGCTTGCGGGCCGTGCATCAGCTGGAAAAAGGCAGCGTGGTCATTTTTGGCTGCGGTACTGGAAATCCATACTTTTCCACTGATACGGCAGCCGTGCTCCGCGCTGCGGAAATCAATGCCGACGTGATTATGCTGGCAAAGAATGTGGACGGTGTTTACGATTCTGACCCCGTGCAGAATCCCGACGCGAAAAAAATACGATCAGATCAGCTATGATGACATATTGGCTCAGCACCTGAGCGTAATGGATTCCACGGCCACATCCCCTGTCCATGGACAATAAGATCCCCGTACTGCTCTTTTTGCGCTGGAGGATCCGCAGAATATTATCCGCGCCATTTGCGGAGAAAATGTGGGAACAATCGTGAAGGAGGATTAACATGATGAAGGAAGAATACCGTATTTACGAGGAAAAGATGAATAAAACGTTGGATTCTCTCCAGGGGATTTTGCCAGTGTCCGCGCCGGCCGGGCCAATGCCCAGGTGCTCGATAAAATCAAAGTGGAATATTACGGTGCTCCTACGCCCATCAATCAGATCGGCGGCATCAGTTCTCCCGATTCCCGCACGCTGGTGATCCAGCCTTGGGACAAAACAGCGCTGAAACTGGTGGAAAAAGCGATTAATGAATCCGACTTGGGTATCCATCCACAGAACGACGGCACCTGCATCCGTCTGTCGTTCCCGCAGCTAACCGAGGAGCGCCGCCAGGAACTGAGTAAGCAAGTGCGCAAATATGCTGAAAACGCTAAGGTAGCCATTCGCAATATCCGCCGCGATGCGATGGATACCTTTAAGGCTCAGAAGAAGAAGTCCGAGATTACGGACGACGATCTGAAGGATATTGAGAAAGACATGCAGGATCTGACGGATAAAAAATGCAAGGAGATTGATACGCTCCTGGAGAAAAGCAGAAGGAACTGATGTCCGTTTGACGGGCGCAGCGGTATGCAGTCATGGCTTTTTTCAAGTCGAAATCAGAGCAAACGGCGGGGTTGGTGGATATGGCCCACCTGCCCCGCCACATCGCTATTATGGACGGAAACGGCCGCTGGGCCAAACGGCGGGCGCTGCCTCACGGCCGGGCATAAAGTGGGAGCGGAAGTATTTCGTACCATTGCGACATATTGTAAGATCTGGGCATAGAGTATCTTACGGTGTATGCGTTTTCCACCGAGAACTGGAAACGTCCTAAGGATGAAGTAGATACCATCATGGGCCTTTTGAAGCGGTATCTCTTGGAGGCGATTGACACGATGGCCAGGGATAATATCCGTCTTCGGTTTCTTGGGGATCTTTCGGCACTGCCGGAGGAACTGCAGCAACTGACGGCACGGACTAATGCCATTACCGAAACTTTGATGGTTTCCAAGCCAACATCTGCCTGAATTACGGTGGCCGGGATGAGATTCTGCGCGCAGCCCGTGCGTTTGCCGCCGACTGTGCTGCGGGAAAGCGCCGGCCGGAGGAATTGGATGAAGAGCTGTTTGCATCGGAGCTTTCCTCTGCAGGTCTTCCGGATCCGGATCTGATCATCCGCCCCGGCGGAGAAAAAGCGGGTGTCCAATTTTTTGCTGTGGCAGGGGGCTTATGCGGAGTTCCTGTTCACCGACACCTTGTGGCCTGATTTTAGAAAAGAAGATCTGGATGCAGCACTGGTGGAATATCAGCGCCGTCATCGCAGATATGGAGGAATTTGATGGCAAAGCGTATTTTAACCGCAGTGATTTGGCTTCCCATTGCGGCGCTGGGATTTGCCTTTGCGCCAGTGTGGGCCATCGCGTTGGCAATCTCGGCGCTGTCTGTGGTGGCTGTGTATGAGTTGCTGTGGGCTACCGGGCTTGTTCGGCAGAAGCGGCTGTGTGTTATCAGCGCAGTGTTCGCAGCGTTGGTGCCGTTGTGGACGTATTACAGTTCGGAATTTTATCTTCTGCTTTTGGGCGCATTCTTGCTGGTTTCACTGTGTTTTCTGGATGGAATGCTGCACCAGGCGAAAGTCAAATTTGAAATGGTCTGTGCGGCGCTGTTCGGCGCCCTGATTGTGCCGTGCTTTTTATCCTCTTTCCTGCGCATGGAAATGGAGATGGAAACACGTTTGATTTTTATCTCCCACTAATTTATCCCTTTATCAGCGATGCTGGCGGTTATTTTGCCGGACGCCTGTTTGAAAGCACAAATTGGCCCCGGAGCTTTCGCCGAAAAAAGACCATTGAAGGTTCGATCGGCGCAGTGCTCTTTGCGGTAGTGGGCGGGTTGTTGTTCGGTGCGGTAGCGCACTATGGCTTCGGCCTGCAGCCCAATTATGCAGTGCTGGGTCTGCTCGGCATCCCGCTAAGCGTGATTTCCCAGTTCGGCGATCTGGTCTTTTCCTATATCAAACGGGAATTTGGTATTAAGGATTACGGGCGCATTTTTTATGGGCCACGGCGGTGTGCTGGATCGTTTTGACAGCGTTATTTTTGCTGCGCCGGCGCTGGAACTTCTGCTTCATTTTGTGCCCATATTTTCCTGAAGGCAGAGTGTTTTGAATCAAAAAGAGGGTTTGATATGACGAAATGTATTTCGATTTTGGGTTCGACCGGTTCGATCGGGACCCAGACGCTGGAAGTGGTGGATCAGCTGGGACTGCAGGTGGCCGCTCTAACGGCGCGGAGCAACGTGGATTTGATGGAACAGCAGGCGCGGAAATATCTTCCGCGTCTTGTTGTGCTTTATGACGAAAACGCGGCACAGGCGTTGCGGGAACGGCTTTCCGACCAAAAAGAAACAGAAGTGTGCTCCGGCATGGAAGGCTTGCTTCGTGCTGCTGTGGTAGATGAAGCCGACACTGTGCTGACTGCTGTGGTGGGCATGGTAGGCTTGCAGCCCACGCTGGCCGCCATCGAATCGGGGAAAAAGATTGCGCTGGCAAACAAAGGAAACTCGGGTATGTGGCGGCGAACTGGTGATGGCGGCTGCGGCGGAAAAGGGCGCAGAGATTGTGCCGGTGGACAGCGAGCACTCGGCAATTTTTCAATGCCTCCAATCCTGCCGCGACTGTTCAGAAGTAGCGCGCATTTTGCTCACATGTTCCGGCGGCACCTTTTACGGCCGCAAAAAGAAGAGATCTACCACGCCACAGCCCGCGAAGCGCTGAAAAAATCCTAACTGGGATATGGGCGCAAAGGTGACGCTGGACAGCGCAACGTTGATGAACAAGGGGCTGGAAGTAATTGAGGCCATGCGGCTGTATGACCTTCCGCTGAAAAAGGTCTGTGTGGTGGTACACCGGCAGAGCATCATTCATTCCATGGTGGAATACTGTGATGGCGCGGTATTAGCCCAGTTGGGCGCGCCGGATATGCGTATTCAATTCAGTATGCTATGACGCATCCGGAGCGTCTGACATCTCCGGCGCAGCGGTTTGATCCCTTTTCCTGCGGCGAACTGACTTTTGCCCGGCCGGATCTGGATACGTTTCCCTGCCTGCGTTTGGCGATGGAGGCGGTGCAGGCGGGTGGGACGGCCTGCGCCGTACTCAACAGGGGCCAATGAGACAGCGGTTTCTCTATTTTTGCAGAACAGGATCGTTTTCGGGCAGATCCCAGAACTTTTGGATGCGGCCTTGCAACGGCTGGGTGTGGTACAGCACCCGGATCTTGCTGAAATTCTGCATGCAGATGCCCAGGCCAGGGAAGCGGCCATGGACGCGTATCATCATCTGGTAAAAGTGTAAGGAGTTTTTGCATTCATGTATATCATCGTTGCAATACTGATTTTCGGCGTGCTGATTGCCGTCCATGAGCTGGGCCATTTTCTGGCTGCAAAGCTCTGCGGCGTGCAGGTCAATGAATTTTCCATCGGCATGGGGCCAGCTGTCTGGCAGAAAAAAAGGAGAAACGGTTTACTCTCTGCGCCTTTGCCCATTGGCGGGTTTTGTGCCATGGAGGGGAAGAAGAAGGATCTGACGATCCCAGAGCGCTGAACAACAAAGGGATGTTCCCGCGCTTTGTTATTTTGCTGCCGGTGCCTTTATGAATTTCCTGACGGGATTTTTAATTCTGGTCTGGTTATGCAACAATCTGTCCTTTGTTTATGCACCGGTGATTACAGGTTTTGCTGACGGTTTTGAAGCGCAGGGCGAGAACGCCCCTGATGGCGGGAGACCGCATCGTCAGTATTGACGGAGAACGTGTGCTTCTGTATGAAGATATTTCGATTTTTTGAATCTAGGCAATGGCGAAACGTATGATTTCGTGGTAGAACGGGACGGCCGGCAGATTACGTTGACGGATTTGCCCCTTGCGCCCAGAGAATATCCCAATGAGGACGGCACCAGCAGCGTGCGCTTTGGACTCAATTTCGGCGAAATTGTGGAGGCGACGCCTCTGATGAAGCTGAAAATGGCAGGACTGCATTCTGTGGATTTTGTCCGGCTGGTATGGTACAGTCTGGAAATGTTGGTCACTGGCCAGGTGGGGCTGTCTGATATGTCTGGGCCTGTGGGGATTGTGACGACGATTTCTGATGTAGGGGCACGGGCTCCACGTCTCTTTTTATGGCGGCGGCCAATATCGGCTATTTGACGGCGTTGATCGCCATCAATCTGGCGGTGATGAATTTATTGCCGATTCCGGCGCTGGACGGCGGACAGATTTTTATCATGTTTGTAACGACTTTGGTGACGAAAGTGACGAAACGGCCGGTCAACCCGAAATATGCGGGGTATCTCAACTATGCCGGATTTGTGGCTTTGATGCTGTTTATGCTGGTTGTCACAGCCAGCGATATCTTTAAACTTTTTTTGTATGACGGGAGGCACGCAGGAAAGATGACAAAGCAGATCAAAGATCGGCTCTGTAACGGTGGGCGGCGGCGCACCGGTGACGATTCAGTCCATGTGCAATACCAATACCGCCGATGTGGAAGCGACGGTGGAACAGATTCATCGCTTGGAGGATGCTGGCTGCCAGATCATCCGTGGTGGCGGTGCCGGATCAAGCTGCGGCAGCTGCTGGTGGGCAGAGATCAAGCTCGCAGATTCATGTCCCGCTGGTGGCAGATATTCATTTCGATTATAAGCTGGCGCTGCGCCGAGTGGATTCCGGATCGACAAGATCCGCATCAATCCAGGCAATATCGGCGCGGAGGATCGGGTGAAGGCAGTGGCGGATGCCTGCCGCAAAACGATATCCCCATCCGCATCGGCGTCAACGGGGAAGCCTGGAGAAGCCGTTGCTGCGCAAATACGGCGGTGTGACTGCCGAAGCTTTGGTGGAAAGCGCGTTTGGTCATGTGGCGCTGTTAAATAAGTTTGATTTGACGACATTTGTATTTCGGTCAAATGTTCCAGTGTGCCGGTTACAATACGAGCCTATCAGCTTCTTCACGAGCGGTCGCAGTTATCCGCTGCACCTGGGAGTTACCGAAGCGGGGACGCCCAAGCAGGGAGTCGTCAAATCGGCCATGGGCATCGGTGGGCTGCTGTGCCTTGGGATCGGTGATACTTTTCGGGTTACGCTGACAGCAGACCCGGTGGAAGAAATCGGCGTGGCCAAGGATATTTTAAAAGGCTGCGGGGCTGCGCCGGGAAGGGGTCAATCTGATTGCCTGTCCCACCTGCGGCCGCACAAAAATCGATTTGATCCCCATTGCCGAAGGGTGGAGCGCCGCCTGGCTGACTGCGGGAAAACATTGACGGTGGCAGTGATGGGCTGTGTCGTCAATGGTCCCGGAGAAGCTGCTGCGGCCGATGTGGGAATCGCCGGCGGGAATGGCGAGGGCCTGGTATTCCGAAAAGGCGAGGTCTTGCGTAAAGTACCGCAGGAAAAACTGGTGGATGCGCTGATGGAAGAGATCGAGCGGCTGTAAGCAAGATGCGGTAGGTGCATGGCGCTGCAGAATACTGCGTGAAATAGAGTACGAGAGATAAAAATGAGCAAAACGATTCCTTTTTTGATTTATTTTCTGACTATATCCCAGAGCAGGGAGCTCCGTATCCTGCTCCTGGAAGTATTGATCGAAGAGGCTGCTATCGATAAAGAAGCGCTGACGATGTCCGTAAAGCTCCTTTCCAGCCAGTTGCTGCCGGAAAGCGCGCTGGAAAAAGGTACAGGAACAAATGTGTCAGCTGTATCGGCTGAAATCAGTTGAACTGAGCGTCCGCGTGTGTGCGCCGGAACCGGCCAAAAAGAAAAAACGGAGACGACAGAGCGTAAGAGCTGGGAACGTAAAGGGCGGGCAGTGGTTTCCGGCGATGAAAGCGTTCTGTTTGGCGGCCCCATTACAGCTGATGTGGTGCCGATGACAGGGGCTGAGCCTGAAAACGCCCACTTTTGCCGTTACCGGGCGCATTTTGCCGAAGAAATTTATGAAACGCGCCGTCCAGGCGTTTGGTGCCTGACCTTTGATATGACTGATGAGCAGAATTCTGTCCGTGTGGTGAAATATCTGAAAGAAAAAGGAAATTGATCCGCTGCGGGGAAAAATTAATGTGGATATGTATGTAACAGTACAGGGCGGATGAAACTCACCCGGGACGGTATGGACTTACAGATGGAACCTTACAGCATCTGTCTGGCCGGGCACAGTGAACGCATGGACAACGCCCCGCAAAAACGGGTGGAACTGCATCTGCATACCCGCATGTCTAACATGGATGCGCTGACAGATACCAAGAAAGCGGTGAAAACAGCCATCCGTTGGGGACATCCCGCTAGCTATTACGGATCACGGCGTGACGCAGTCTTTTTCCGGATGCCGCCTCTGCCGCTGGCGGGAAAATCAAAATCCTCTATGGCGTGGAGGCCTATTTTGTTAACAATCTGGATGATCGCTTGGCTGTACATGGTACACAGGATGCGGCTTTTGAGGATGAAATCGTCTGTTTTGACATCGAAACGACAGGGCTTAATGTAAAGTATGAAGCCATTACAGAAATTGGCGCTGTAATATTGAAGAACGGAAAGATTACCGATACTTTTTCAGACCTTTGTTAATCCCAACCGCCGTTTGACGCCGGAGATTATCGGGTTAACAGGTATTACCGATGAAATGCTCAAAGGGGCGCCGCAGCCAGAGAAGCGCTGGAACGTTTTTGAAGTTTGTGGGCGGCCGTCCTTTAGCAGCGCACAATGCTGAGTTTGATATCGGTTTTATCCGGGAGAACTGCCGCAAAGAAGGTCTGCCTTTTGATCCGACATACATCGATTCATTGATCCTGGCTCAAAACCTGCTGCCGGAGCTGACGCATTTTAAGCTGGATGTGGTGGCCGAACGGCTGAAATTGCCGCTTTCAACCATCATCGCGCCAGCGATGACGGTGCGACGGTGGGCTATATGCTGGCGCCCTTTTTTGATATGCTCCGTGCGCGTGGGATTTCCAGAATCCAGGAAATCAACGAGGAAATGCTCAAACTCCGCCCGCTGGGCAAGGCCAACCGCCGGCCCCGGCATATGATCATTTTGGCCAAGAACAGGCTGGGCATGCACAATATGTACAAGCTGATTTCCCTGTCGAATCTCAAATATTTCAAGCGGCAGCCAATTATTCCAAAAACAGAGTTGGTGAAATGGCGCGAAGGTTTGATCATTGGCGCCGCCTGCGAAGCGGGCGAACTGTTTCAGGCGGTGATCGAGCATAAAGGCTGGGACGAACTCAAGCGCATCGCTTCTTTTTATGATTATCTGGAGATCCAGCCGATCTGCAACAACATGTTTATGCTGCGTCAGGGGAAAGTGCGCTCCGTGAAGGACCTGCAGGACTTTAACCGTGTTATTGTCCGTCTCGGGGAAGAATTGGGCAAGCCCGTGGTAGCCACAGGGGATGTGCATTTTTGAATCCTGAAGATGAAATTTACCGCCATATTCTTTTGGCCAGCAAGAAATTTGACGACGCTGATTCGGAACTGCCGATCTATTTCAAAACTACGGAGGAAATGCTGCAGGAATGCGCTTACCTGGGATCAGAGAAGGCTATGGAAGTGGTGGTTACCAATCCAAACCGGATCGCCGATATGGTGGAGGATATTCAGCTGCTGCCAAAAGGGCAGCTGTTTCCGCCGAGACTGGAAAACTCTAGGGAGGATCTTTACAATCTGGTGTGGGGGCAAGGCCCATGAACTGTATGGCGAGCAGTTGCCGCAGATCGTTCAGGATCGTTTGGATACAGAAATGAATTCCATTCTGGGACGCGGCTATGACGTGATTTATATGTCAGCACAGAAGCTGGTACAGCGTTCGCTGGAAAATGGTTATCTGGTGGGCTCCCGTGGTTCGGTTGGATCGTCGCTGGTGGCGTATATGTCCGGGATTACGGAAGTTAACTCGCTGCCGCCTCATTACCGCTGCCCCAAATGTAAGCATAGCGAGTTTATTCTGGATGGTTCTTATGGCTGTGGCGCCGATATGCCGGATCAAATGTGCCCGGTGTGGAACGCCTTATGTGAAAGATGGCTTTTATATTCCATTTGAAACGTTCTTGGGGTTTGGCGGCGACAAAGTGCCGGACATCGATCTGAATTTTTCTGGAGAGTACCAGGCCAAAGCGCACCGTCATGCCATCGAGATGTTCGGCGAAACCCAGGTGTTTCGCGCCGGAACTATTGGTACGCTGGCCGACAAGACAGCCTACGGCTATGTACGCAAATTCCTGAAGAGCGCAGCCTTACGGCGGGCAGGGCAGAGGAAAACCGTCTGACGCAGGGAATCGTGGGCGTGTGCCGCACCACGGGCAGCACCCCGGTGGACTGGTGGTTGTGCCGGACGATATGGAAATCGAAGATTTCTGCCCGGTTCAGCATCCGGCCGATGCTGCTGACAGCGACACGGTTACTACCCATTTTGAATACCACTTGTATGGAAGATAACCTTCAAGCTGGATATGCTGGGGCACGATGATCCGACCATTGTCCGCATGTTGGAGGATCTGACCGGTGTTAATGCTCGGGCCATTCCGCTGGACGATGCGACACATGAGCATTTTCACTTCGTTCGCGGTGCTGGGCTATGAAAACGACCCGATTTTGGGTCCCACCGGTGCTGTGGCGATCCCGGAATTCAATACCCGCTTTACCCGGCAGATGCTGGAGGACACGCAGCCTACAGATTTTAATACCCTGGTGCGCCTGTCCGGTTTTTCCCACGGTACGGACGTGGGCTGGGCAACGCCCGGGATCTGATTGTGGGCGGTACGGCCAGCGTTGCAGAGACAGTGGGCTGCCGTGACGACATTATGATTTATCTTATTTCCTGGGAATGGATGCCAAAATGTCATTCAAAATCATGGAGGCTGTGCGCAAGGGAAAGTGAAAAGGCGGTTTCCAGGAAGGCTGGTGGAAGCTATGCAGGAGCATAATGTACCTGCTTGGTATATCGAGTCCCTGGCCAAGATTGGCTATCTGTTCCCGAAAGCCCATGCTGTGGCTTATGTGATGATGGCGTTCCGCATTGCTTGGTTCAAGGTACATAAACCTCTGGCATTTTATGCGGCCTTTTTTCTCGATTCGTGCCAAAGCCTTCGATGCCGAATACTGCTGTGCCGGCCAGGAAGCGGTCAAGCAGAAAATGCTGAGATCATGAACAACAAAGAAGCCACCGCGGTGGAACAGAGCCTTGCCACTACGCTGGAGGTGCTATGAATTCTATCTGCGCGGCTATCATTTCGATCCGATTAATATTTACGAGTCGGATGCCACGCATTTTGTCATCAGTGAAAACGGTTTGATTCCGCCCCTTTGTAGCGGTCAGCGGTTTGGGCGAATCCGCGGCACTGGCCACGGTGGAGCAGCGCGCAGGCAAGCATTTCATTTCGGTGGAGGAATTTCTTTGTGCTGCAACAAGCTCTCAAAAAACCCACATTGATACCCTGCGCGCTTTAGGCAGCTTTGCCGGAATGCCGGATACCAGCCAGATTTCCTGTTTGGCTGATGTGTAATCGAATGCCGAGAAGGGGAACTGAGCGCTTGACAGGGGAGGATTTATTATGCTAATATATTAGCGAATTAAAGCGTAGGGACTTCGCTGTGAAAAAGGAGACGTTTTCCATGGCTATGATGAATACGCCCGAAGGCACCCGGATTTGCTTTACGGTGAGTGCCAGCTGTACCGAACTGTACGGCAGGAGTTGACCGCCGTGTTTCAGCGCTGCGGTTATAGTGAAATTGCTACGCCTGTGGTGGAGTACTATAATGTGTTTTCCAAGGCTGGCCGCTCTGTGCCGGAGGAGGGAACACTGAAAATGATCGATCGCAGCGGTCGTATTCTGGTGCTGCGGCCAGACTGCACACTGCCCATTGCCCGGTGACGGCAACGCATTTGCAGCATGAGCCGCTGCCCCAGCGTCTGTATTACGATGAAACCATTTTCCGCGCCGCTACGGTCAACGCCGGACATATGAGCGAAGTGGACCAGTGCGGCGTTGAGTTGATTGGCGCTGACGGGACGCGGGCAGATGCCGAGGCGGTTGCCGTGGCGCTGGAAGCGCTGCAAAGCTGTCAGTTGCAGAACTACCGTATTGAATTGGGGCATGCCGCCTTTTTCCGGGCGCTGGCTGGAGAGTTGGGGGCGGATGAAATACAGGTGGAAGAGATCCGTGCGCTGATTGAGCAAAAAGAGTTTTGCTGCGTTGGACGATCTCCGCGGGAGCAATATTCCGATAAACCGTCTTATCAGGCGCTGTGCCGCCTGTCCCGCTTGTTTGGCGGGGCGGAGGTACTTGCCGAAGCCCGCAGCCTGACGGACAACCCCCCCCCTGCAGGCGCTGGATGAGCTTTTCTGCTATCTATGATGCCCTGTGCGCTGCCGGATGGGGAGCCTATGTGGGGTTCGACCTGGGGCTGGTGCATCAGCTTGATTATTATACTGGGATGGTCTTCTGCGGTTATGTGGAGGAAGCGGCCATGTGGTGGTCACCGGCGGGCGGTACGATGCGCTGATGGGCAAGTTTGGCCGCAGCGCACCGGCTACGGGGTTTGCTGTGGATGTGGCTGGTGTGGCCGGCGCGCTGCCCGTGCAGGAAGTGAAAACAGCGCACAAACTGGTGCATTATGAGGCCGGATGTCTTGGGGCGGCCATGAAGCTGCAATGCTCTGACGGGGCGGGAGAGATTGAGCTTTCCTGCTGCGAAACGAGGAAGAGCCGCCGTTTGGCGCATCAAAAGGGATTCCCACACTGGTTGTGCTTACCGCTTCCGGCGTGCAGGAAGAATCCGTCTGAAAGGGGAAGGATTATGCATCGTTTGCAGATTGCCCTGACAAAAAGGGCGGCTCCAGGACAAATCGGTAGAGCTGTTTGAAAAGAGCGGTATTGACTGTGCGCCGATTCGTGATCCGGGTCGCCGGCTGATTCACCCGCTGCCCGACTATCCCATGGATGCGTTCCTCGCTAAAGCACCTGATGTGATCACTTATGTGGAACATGGCGTATGTGATTTGGGCATTGTGGGCAGGATACCATCCTGGAAAAGGGCACTCCTTCTATGAAGTGTTGGATCTGGGATTCGGACGGTGATAAATTTGCTTTGGCTGCCCGAAAGGGACAGACCTTTACAGTGGCTACCATACAAGAATGATTGCCAGTAAATACCCCAATGTGACCCGGGAATTTTTTCGATAAGAAAGGCATGGATGTCAATATTATCAAAATCGAGGATCTGTGGAACTGGCTCCCATCGTGGGCCTTGCCGACGCTATTGTGGATATTGTGGAAACCGGTGCGACGCTGAAAGCCAACGGGCTGGAAGTGATCGAGGATGTGGCGCCCATCAGTGCTCGCTTGATCGTCAACACTGCCAGCATGAAGCTATATCAAAAGAGATCAACGAATTTCTGGAACGATTGGAAAAGGAGCTGGAACGCCATGCTTAAAATTATTCAGGCCGACGGCGAAGCCGAGCGCAGACAAATTGCCGACATGCGGGCACGGGCAGCCGAGACCGGCGAGGGCATCAACGCCACCGCTGCAGCGGTGCTCAAAGATGTGCAGGAGGGCGGTTATAAAGCTGTGGAGCGTTAC
>VOFB01001022.1_pt1 | contig 34000 bp, 28 predicted proteins | sample 5384141 | NCBI WGS metagenome assembly VOFB01 (sample SAMN12384721, study PRJNA508395) | human gut metagenome | isolation source: healthy gut A | host: Homo sapiens | reverse complement strand
TGCCTGTTCCAATACAATCGGGGCCAATGAGCGGAAGTCCGCCGGCGTACTGACCGGGCTATAGTAAAGTCCGTATTCAAAGCAAATCTTACAGTCCGTTACGTTCCAGCCACACAAGCCTTGCCCCAAACCGTAACGGATACCATCCATGACAGCGTTTTGAAAACTCTGGTTCAGGTATCCCAGGGAAACCCGGCTCTCGTATTTTACACCGGAGCCAAGCGGGAGCGGTGTAACAGACAGTCCGATAGATGCCCAAAACGGGTTAGGCGGCACCTCGATATGGATGGTGTGACTGGCCACTTTGAGCGGCCGCTCTAAATAAATGACGGTGGGTTCCTTCACTGCTGTTTCAATCTTGTATTTTTCCGTCAGCAAAGCGGAAACAACCTCCAACTGCATCCGACCCAAAAAAGAAAGAATGATCTCATGGGTGGTGGAATCCACCTCGTAGTGCAAAAGCGGGTCAGTATCCGCAATTTGCGTAAGAGCGTCCAGCAACCGGTCTCTTTGCTCTGCCGTTTTTGGCGTAATCGTCGTCCGCAGCATAGGGAAGGGAACATCACTCCACATTTCACGAGGAAGTTGGGTTTTGTCCCCCAATATATCGTTTAATCTCAAGCTGTCGCTGGGAAGGATGACAATTTCGCCCTTATGGGCGGTATCTGTCCGAACAATCTCCCCTTTGGATGGAATACGCATCTCTGTGATTTTCAGCTTTTCTCTCCCGGCTAGGGCCACCGTATCCCGCAGACGCAGCGTTCCGCTGTATAGCCGCAGATAGACAAGCCTCTGGCCGCAATCTGTATACTCCACCTTAAAAACTCTACCGCACAGGGCGGCGCTCCCCTGTTCCTTGGTCGATTGGAACAGCCCTATCACCGCATCCATCAACTGTTGAATGCCAAGGCCGTTTTTGGCGCTACCATGATAGACCGGGAGCAGGGAGGCGTCTTGAACTCGCCGCTGTTCTTCTTGCGCAAGTTCTTTCTGACTGATTGATTCTCCTGCGATATACTTTGCCAATAACTCATCGTTATTTTCGATGACCGAATCCCACACCTCTGCACTAGTGTTTTCTGTCAGAGTTATTTTCGAGGACAGCGACACTGTCTGCTTGATGATAATATCAGCGGAGAGCTTATCCCGAACAGACTGATATACGCTCTCCAAATCAATGCCAACCTGGTCGATCTTGTTGATAAAGATAATGGTGGGGATGTTCAATTTCCGTAGGGCATGGAACAGAACACGGGTCTGGGCCTGCACGCCATCTTTAGCGGAGAGCACCAAGATGGCCCCGTCCAAAACAGCCAGAGAGCGGTATACCTCTGCCAAGAAATCCATGTGGCCGGGAGTATCCACAATATTGACTTTACAACTGTGCCACTGGAAAGAAGTGACTGCCGTTTGAATGGTAATTCCACGCTGCCGCTCCAAAAACATAGTGTCCGTTCTCGTTGTCCCTTTTTCGACGCTCCCCGGCTCTGAAATGGTTCCGCTGGCATACAGCAGGCTTTCTGTCAGTGTCGTCTTGCCCGCATCTACATGGGCAAGAATCCCGATATTGATAATGTTCATGTCTATCCTCCATACAAGGCCCAAAAGGGCGCAAAAATCCCCAGCGGCAAATACTTTTACCGCTGGGGATCATGACTTCGGATACATAGAAACGCATTCAGCTAACATGAGCCGTTATCCGTCACGATATTTGATAAAAAGGCAAAAGCATTCTTAAATTGGGTACAAAAACCAAGCCCCTGCAAGGGGCAATTATTTTTGTGCCCATTATCAAATTTTATTTAAGAATACCTTGCCGCATGTTGAATAGACTCCTCAAATCAGGATGACAGCAGTATAGCATAGCACACTCTAAAATGCAAGAAGTTTTTACCCGCTGTCCCAAATAAATCAGGAGGGCATTCACCGGGACACCCTCCGATTTGGGGCCTCATGCGCAAATAATTTCTGTGTCCACGATTTCCGCCGCACACGCCCGAATATTGTTAGTCCCTCTGCAACTCATACCACAGACCGTTGCCCTCGTCAAAGATGTACTTTTCCATGAAATTACCTCCATTTTTTGTGATTATCGTGCGCCTACCCTCATTTTTGACCTTGCACCCCATTTCCGCTCCTTTTCGACCTGTTCCTGCTGGTAAGCTGCCTCCAGTATCCTGTCCGCCTGTTCCGGGCCAATGGCCCGTCTGACCCGCTCATAGTCCCTGACTTGCCCTTTCAAGCCGTCCCTCTCGGCACAAACCTCATAAATCCTGGCTGACAGGGAGCCGTTCTTACTGACCTCACGATCATAGGCGCTCTGCAACCGCTCAAACTTGCTCTTGAGGTCGAAGTAGGCCCGGTAGACGGAGCGCAGCACCTTGACGATCTTCTCCCAAAGGGGCTTGGCCTTTTTCTCCCGGTAGGACTTGGCCGATTCCAGCGGCCCCGCCTCCGGCAGCGTCCGCTCCGGGTCGTCGGAGAAGTCCGCCGCCAGTTTCTCCATGCCCTTGAGCAAGGGCGCTACATCGTCCAGCTTAGCCCTGGCCTGGGCCGCTTTCTTCTCAGCTGATGCTGCCTCCTTATTCTTTTTTGTCGGCCTCAACCTGGGCCAGCGCCGACACCTCTTGAAGCTGTGCAAGCCGTTCCTGCTCACGCTCCGTCTTGAACTGCGTAACAGTCAAATGTTCTTCGGAACTACCACGTTCCCCACGCTCTACATCGTCATAGCCAGCGGAGCGCATATGCTCAAAGAAATCATCTTGCAGGACACTGTACGACTTTCGTAGAACGGGTTTGCCCTTAGCTGTGCGTAACGGCTCCCCGGTAGTTTCGTCCAGAATGGGCTTGGACGCCCACTTCTTGCTCATGCTCACCTGCATGATCGTTTCCTTGACCTTGCCCACCAGGGACTTGTCCTTGCACCGCTTTGTCCAGCGTATCTCCTTCTCCACTACCGGGATATAAACCACATGGAGGTGGTAGTGGTACACGTCCTCCCCCAGCGCCTCGGACATGGCCCGGTTGCGCTCGTCAGCGTGCATGACCGCCGACAAAATATACTGCTCTCCGCCCACGATTTTGATTGCGGCTTTGTATGCTTCGGTGTAAAATTGTTTTGCGAAGTCATACCCGCCGTGATTGTAGAAGTAAGCGGAGTTTACATCAAAGACCAACTCACCGTATCGAAAGGCATCCTCCTTGATGCCACGGGTGGAGATCACGCCGTCGGCCTCCATTTGAGCAAACATCTCCCGATACCCGGCAGACGGGGTTTTGAAATGGACATTGAGCGGCGTCCGCTCCAGTACAATGTCCTGATTGACATAGGAATCCTTCTCACGCTCGTTGTGCTGCTGGGTGTTACCGATCTTGGTTTCGGTCAGCCTCATATTTCTTGCGTTGGTACGGTCAATACCGTCGCCTCTCGCCATAGGCAAAAATCCTCCTGTTTCAGATGTTGGGTTGTTGAAAGAGGACGGGGGTTCGGGGGAGGCACTTCCTGCAGGAAGTGTAATAACCCACTATGACACTTTCATCCCTTCGGTCTGCAAAGTGTCGTGGGCTCTCCGAGGGGGTGTGGGGGCTTTGCCCCCGGCAACTGCGGTTGCCTCCCCCAGCAGGGCCGCCCTTTGAAAAGGGCACCCTGCACCCCGCCTAAACTTTGCTGCTCCCCGTGACAGCCGTGACGACCGTGACGATGTTTCAGACACCGCCGCCACTCTCAAAAAAGCCGTCACAGCCGTCACGGTCGTCACGCCTGGGACGGTTCCAGCGTCAGGCTGATACTTCTCCCGGCGTGGCTCCTGCTGTTCTCATAGCGGATGTGGTAGTCTGTCAGCAGCTTCCCGGCCCGGACGTTCAGCCGCATCGCCAGGGCGTTGGGCTTCATGTCGGTCTGGAGCGCCGCTACCAGCTCGGTGGCCGTACCACCCCAGGTCGGCTTCTCCGCCGTCACAAGGGCGGCTACGGCCTCCAGCACCGGGTCGGGCGGCTCTGTCCATGCCTCCGTTTCCGTACGCTCCAGCGTCCATATCAGCCGTTCCTTGTCCTTGGTAAGATAGAATCGCTGGTCTTGCTGGTCACGCCCGGCCACGTCCAGAACGGCACTGCCATCTGTCCGCTTCTCCTTTTGAAGAAGAAAGGCCCCGTCCGCCGCTCCCAGCAGACCGTTGGTGCCGGAGATCATATCGAATTTGTCATCTGCCTGTTGCTTTCGAGTGTGGTGTACCAGCAGGAGGCAGACGCCGCAATCATCGGCAAGGCGTTTCAGCTTGCCCACTACCTCGTAATCGTTGGCGTAGCTATACTTCTCACCGCCAGCCTCCCGTATCTTCTGGAGGGTGTCAATGATAATCAGCTTGGTGTTCGGGTGTTCCCGGACGAACTTCTTTAGCTGTTCTTCCAGGCCAACGCCAAGCTGCTTTGCGTAGACCGCAAAGAGCAGATTGTCGGTGCCCTCTGTGCCGAACATTCGGTACAGCCGCCCCTGCAAGCGGCGGTGGTCGTCCTCCAACGCCAGATAGAGGACAGTCCCCTTGTGGACAGGGTAGCCCCACAGGGGGAGGCCCATGCTGACATGGTAGGCAAGCTGGGCCATCAGGAACGACTTGCCCACCTTGGGCGCTCCCGCAAAGAGGTACGTCCCAGGGTAGAGCAGACCGTCTATTACGGGCGGTCTGCTCTGGTAGATGTTCTGGTAAAGGTCGTTCATGGAAACTGTGTGGAGGTAGGCTGGGTCGTTCATGCGCCGCATATCCCGGAGCATTTCCTCTAAATCTTTCTCTTGGGGGTTGTTTTCAGCCGTTTCCTCTGCTATACTTTGGGTAGTTGTTTGAGAATTGGGCTGTTCCCCGTCTGTTGGCGCAGACGGAACCGGGACAGTCCTTTTCGTCTCTCTGGAATCCATCAATCTATCAATCCTCCTTCATGCCGCCCAGCGTCACCGAGATAAGGTCAATGGTGGAGAGAAGTTCATCCCCCACGCCGCCCCCGGCCTCAATGAGCCGCAGTTCCTCCCAGGACGGCGGCGAGTTGGTCACGCAGGGCCTTGTAGACCCTGGGATTGCCCTGCACCACCACGGCCCGGTCTAAGAGCCGCCGGGTGATGTAGTCCTGCTTCGTCAGGCCAGAGAGCCGCACAGCGGCGTCAATCTGCTTGTTTTCCTCCGGGGATACCCGGAAGGCCACGGTCTTGTTCCTCCAGCGGTTGTGAGTGTCCAAATTCTTAGCTGACATTACGCTCCCATCCTTTCAAAGTCCAATTTGTCTGCCATTTCCGTCTGCTTGGACGGAAACAGGTGGGCATAGCGATAGGTGATCTCGATACTCTCATGCCCCACACGGTCAGCAATCGCCACAGCGGAGAAGCCCATGTCAATCAGAAGTGAGATGTGCGAATGCCGGAGGTCGTGGATTCTGATACGCTTGACCCCTGCCGACTTCGCCCCTCTGTCCATCTCATGGTGGAGATAGCTTTTCGTGATGGTGAAAATGCGCTCCTTCTTCTTGATACCGTAGAGCATCCCCAGGTAATCCTTCATCTCGTCACAGAGGAAGTTGGGCATTTTAATGGTGCGGTTGCTTTTCTTCGTCTTTGGCGTGGTAATGACGTCCTTGCCGTGGAGCCGCTGATAGGACTTGCTGATTTTCACCGTCCCGGCCTCAAAGTCAAAGTCTGCCGGGGTCAGGGCCAGCAGTTCCCCCTCCCGAATACCACACCAGTAGAGCATTTCAAAGGCGTAGTAGGAAACGGGCTTGTCCATCATGGCGTCCGCAAACTTCTGGTACTCCGCTTTCGTCCAGAACAGCATTTCCTTCCGTTCCTCTGACCCCATGTTCCCAGCCTTGGCGGCGGGATTGGAGCGCAGCTCATAGAAGCGGACGGCGTGATTGAAGATGGCGCTAAGCTGGTTGTGCAGGGTTTTGAGATAGGTAGCCGAATAGGGCTTGCGCTTCTCGTCCCGGTAGGCCAGCAACTCGTTCTGCCATGCGATCACGTCCTTGGTGGTGATCTCGCTAATCTTCCGCTTGCCAAAGTAGGGCAGAATTTTCTTCTGGATGATGTTCTCCTTGGTCAGCCAGGTGTTCTCCTTGAGCCGGGGTTTCATATCCTTGGTGTAAAGCTCGGTAAAGGCTTCAAAGGTCATATCCAGGTCGCCGGAGGTCTGCATCTGGAAACTGCGCTCCCACTCCTGGGCCTCCCGTTTGGTGGCAAAGCCACGCTTGCACTTCTGTTTGCGCTCCCCCGTCCAGTCCTGATACCGCACCATGACGTACCATGTTCCTCTTGCTTCGTCCTTAAAGACTGGCATTTAGTTCCCTTCCTTTCTGGCCCCGTAGAGCCGTTCGTTGAAATACTGGCGGTTGACCCGCCCTGCGATGGTGATGAAGCCCTTGTCCTTCAATTCTTCGTTGAGCTGCCGGATGAGTTTATAGGCGTAGGGCTTCGATACACCCAGCTCGTCCGCAACTTCTTCCGCCCGGATGAATCTGTTCTCCATATGGATTCCTCCTTTCTTGATTTAACGCTATTTGCTTAACGTAGTCCTATTATACTAACTCTATTCCGTTATGTCAAGACCTTCCAACGAGAAAATATAAACAAATTTATTTATTTTTCTCTTGACTGGTCTAAACATATCTGTTATACTTCAAGTGTCCCCATTACATAGATTGGAGTTGGCAGTTATGGCGATTGGTGAACGTATTCGTTTCTTCCGCAACATGAAGGGCATCACACAGAAGTATCTTGGCATGGTGGTGGGTTTCCCGGAACGCTCCGCCGATGTGCGTATGGCACAGTATGAAACCGGGAGCCGCACCCCCAAGGCCGACCTGACAAAGACCCTGGCTGACTTCTTTGATATTTCCCCTGATGCCCTGACCGTCCCTGACATAGATACCGACATCGGCCTGATGCACACCCTCTTTTGCTTTGGAGGATATTCGGGGCTGACTATTGGGGAGATTGACGGCGAGGTTTGTCTGCGTCTGGACAAATCCAAAGGCAAGACCTATGCCAATATGCTTGATATGCTGTCCGCCTGGGCGGAGCAGGCCAAGAAGCTGGAGGCCGGGGAGATCACCAGGGAGGACTATGACCGCTGGCGGTACAACTACCCCAAGTACGACACCACCCTGCGGTGGGCAAAAGTTCCCTCACAGGAATTGAGTGATTTCCTGGTGGATGCACTCAAAGATAGCCCCGATACTGATGAATAGACAGCAAAAGCCCTTACCGACGTTGCCATCGGTAAGGGCTTTCTAATATGGTTGTCCTCACTTATAAGCCGCAAAAGAACATTCTTTACCCGCAATCCACTGGGGATACAGAATGATACGGCCTATGGGGAGCGTTATCAAATCGTTATCAAAAGAGAGATATAAAACCGCAAAATCGTTGTGCCGCAACGGGTTCGGAGTTTCAAAAAACTCACTCCCACTCCACCGTTGCGGGGGGCTTGCTGGTGATGTCGTAGACAATTCTGTTGATGCCCTTGACCTCGTTGACGATGCGGCCGCTGATCTTGTCGAGCAGCTCGTAGGGGATGCGGGCCCAGTCGGCGGTCATGAAGTCCTCGGTCGTCACAGCGCGCAGCGCAAGCACGCGGTCGTAGCTGCGGCCATCGCCCATGACGCCGACGGTGCGCGTGTCGGTCAGGACGGCGAAGTACTGGTTCATCTTCTTGTTTTCGCCGGCTTTTTCCAGCTCCTCGCGGTAGATCGCGTCGGCAAGGCGCAGCGTGTCGGCCTTTTCCTTCGTGATCTCGCCCATGATGCGGATGGCAAGGCCCGGGCCGGGGAACGGCTGGCGGGAGACGAGGTATTCGGGAAGCCCCAGCTCGCGGCCGAGTTGACGCACTTCGTCCTTAAAGAGCAGGCGCAGCGGCTCGATGATCTCCTTGAAGTCGACATAGTCGGGAAGACCGCCGACGTTGTGGTGGCTCTTGATGACCGCGGCATTGCCGAGGCCGGACTCGATCACGTCGGGGTAGATCGTGCCCTGCGCGAGGAAGTCGACCGCGCCGATCTTCTTCGACTCTTCCTCGAACACGCGGATGAACTCCTCGCCGATGATCTTGCGCTTGCGCTCGGGATCGGAGATGCCAGCGAGCTTCGAGAGGAAGCGGCCCTCGGCGTTCACGCGGACAAAGTTGATGTCCCACTTCTCGAACGCCGCCTCGACCTCGTCGCCCTCGTTGAGGCGCATGAGGCCGTGGTCGACAAAAACGCAGGTGAGCTGGGGGCCGACGGCCTCGGCCAGCAGCGCCGCCACGACGGACGAGTCCACGCCGCCGGAGAGCGCCAGCAGCACGCGGCCGGAGCCGACCTTTTCGCGCACGGCGGCGATGGCGGTATTTTTATAGTCGCCCATCGTCCAGTCGCCTGTCGCGCCGCAGACCTCGTAGAGGAAGTTGCGGATCATCGCGGTGCCGAACTCCGTGTGGTTGACCTCGGGGTGGTACTGCACGCCGTAGAACCCGCGCGTTTCGTCGCAGATGGCGACGTTCGGGCAGGCGTCGGAGTGCGCGACGAGAGAGAAGCCCTCGGGAACGACCTTTTCCATGTAGTCGCCGTGGCTCATCCACGTCACGCTCTTTTCGGGAAGACCCTTGAAGAGCTTGCAGTTCGTGTCAAAAAACGTCTCGGTCTTGCCGTATTCGCGCGCGGTGGCGTCGTTTGCGGCGACGACCTTGCCGCCGAGGTGGTGCGCGATGAGCTGGCAGCCGTAGCAGATGCCGAGCACGGGCACGCCCGCGTCAAAGAGCGCGGGATCGACGTGCGGCGCGTCCTCGAGATACACGCTGTTCGGGCCGCCGGTGAAGATGAAGCCGATGGGATTCATCGCGAGAAGGTCTGCAAGCGGCGTCGTGTAGGGCTTGACCTCGCAGTAAACGCCGCATTCGCGCACGCGGCGCGCGATGAGCTGGTTGTACTGGCCGCCAAAGTCCAGTACGATGATGGTCTGATGGTTCATATTGAAATTCTCCTGCCGTATCCAATAATATGGTAAAAGCATCATATCATAGCTTTTCCCATTTTTCCAGCGGTATTGTAAAAATAAAAAGGTCGCGCGGTCAATGGACCGCGCGATCGAGGGAGGCCGCGACAAAGCCGCGGAACAGGGGATGCGGCTTGTTGGGGCGGCTCTTGAATTCGGGGTGGAACTGCGCGCCGACGAACCAGAGGTGGCTCTTCGACTCGACGATCTCGACGAGCGTGCCGTCGGGGGAGAGACCGGCGAGGCGCATGCCGGCGTCCGTGAAGTCGTCGCGGAAGTCATTGTTGAACTCGTAGCGGTGGCGGTGGCGCTCCCAGATCTCGGGCGCGTCGTAGAGCGCGCGGGAGAGCGAGCCCTCTTCGAGCACGCAGGGGTACTTGCCGAGGCGCATCGTGCCGCCCTTGGCCGTCACGCCGACCTGCTCGGGCATGAGCGCGATGACGGGATGCGCCGTCGTGGAGGAGAACTCCGCGCTCGTCGCGTCGTCCCATGAGAGCACATGGCGCGCAAATTCGATGACTGCGATCTGCATGCCGAGGCAGATGCCGAGGTACGGGATGCCGCGCTCGCGCGCGTACTGCGCGGCTAAGATCATGCCCTCGATGCCGCGGTCGCCAAAGCCGCCGGGGACTAAGATGCCGCTACACCCGCAGAGCTTCTGCGCGATGTTGTCGCTCGTCAGCGTTTCGGAGTCGACCCATTGAATTTCGACGCTCGCGTCGCAGGCCGTGCCCGCGTGGAAGAGCGACTCAACGACGCTCAAATAGGCGTCGTGCAGGCCGACGTATTTGCCGACGAGCGCGATGCACACATGACGGTGCACGCCGTGGATCTTGTTGACCAGCGCGCGCCACTCGGTCATGTCAGGTTCACCGCAGTCAAGGTGCAGCTTGCGGCACACCACGCGGCAAAGGCCCTCGTGCTCAAGCAGCAACGGCACCTCGTAGAGCGTGGACGCCGTTGCGTTCTGGATGACGCAGTCGGGCTCCACGTTGCAGAAGAGCGCAATCTTGCGGCGGATGTCGTCTGTGATGGGCTCATCCGTGCGCACGACGAGGACGTCCGGCTGGATGCCCTCGCTCAGGAGTTCCTTGACCGAGTGCTGCGTGGGCTTGCTTTTGAGCTCGCCACTGCCGGGAATGGTCACGATGAGCGGCACGTGGATGAAGAGCACATTTTCGCGCCCGCGCTCGGCCGCGACTTGACGGATGGCCTCCAAAAACGGCTGGCTCTCGATATCGCCGACCGTGCCGCCGATCTCGGAGATGGCAACGTCGGTCTCGCCGTCGTCCATGTCGTAAATGCGGCGCTTGATCTCATCGGTCACATGCGGGATGATCTGCACCGTGCCGCCAAGATAACCGCCCTGACGCTCGCGGTTGAGAACGCTCCAGAAAATTTTGCCCGAGGACACGGAGGATTTCTCGTCCAGCGCCTCGTCGACAAAGCGCTCGTAGTGGCCGAGGTCCAGGTCGGTCTCCGCGCCGTCGTCCGTGACGAACACCTCGCCGTGCTGGATACGGGTTCATCGTGCCGGGGTCGACGTTGAGATAGGGGTCGAACTTCTGGTTTTTGACTTTCAGCCCGCACTGCTTTAAGAGCCGCCCGAGCGACGCCGCGCAGATGCCCTTGCCCAGCCCCGACACCACGCCGCCGGTGACAAAGATGTACTTCATAAATTTTCTTCCTCCCCTGTCAAAGAAAAATGAAACTGCTGCGATAAAGCAAAACTCCACTTCAAAAAGGACGCTCTCTCGAGCGTCCTTTTTGACTTTTACACGGAGAAGAGCAGTTCGCAGAACGTCGGATACGGCCAATACTTGGACGCGGTCAGCACTTCCAGCTTGTCGACGGTCTTACGCACATCGATCGTGCGCTTTTCGACCTCGTCGTGGTAGTAGCGCAGGAGCTTTTCGGGCTCGGCGTCGTCGGAGACGGTCTCAAGCGCTGTCTTGAGGCCGATGGTCTCTTCGAGCAGCTGCTCGTTGAGCGAGCCGATGGCGTTGGCAAGCGAGGATTCCACATGGCACGTCAGCTCCGGCGCGGCGGCGCGCTTGGCGACGATCGTGTTGCACAGCGTGGCCTCGTATTCGGAAGCGGCGTTGAGAATGCCGTGCTGCACCATGTCAACAAGCGTCGCGGCCTCGATGCGGATGACCTTGCAGTACTTCTCGATATGAACTTCGTGGCGGGAGAAAATTTCTTCCTTGCTGTAAACGCCCTGGCGCGTCAGCAGCTCAATGTTCTTGGGCAGGATGTAGGTCGGCAGCGCCTCGGCGGTGTTGTGCAGGTTGGCAAGGCCGCGCTTTTCAGCCTCCTTGATCCAGGCCTCTTCATAGCCGTTGCCGTTGAAGATGATGCGGCGGTGGGCGGAGAACGTGTCGCGGATCAGCTTGTGGAGCGCGGCGGTGAAGTCCGGCGCGTCCTTGAGCTGCGCGTAGAATTCGTCGAGCTCTTCGGCCATGATGGTGTTGAGGATTGTGACCGGGCCCGCGATGGACTGCGAGGAGCCGGGCATGCGGAACTCAAACTTATTGCCGGTGAAGGCGACGGGCGAGGTTCGGTTGCGGTCGGTCGTATCCTGCGGGATGGCGGGGAGCACGTCCACGCCGATGCGCAGGGACTTGTGCTCGGGCGCGGTGTAGTCGTTTTCACCGACGATGGCGTCGATGATACCCTCAAGATCCGTGCCGAGGAAGACCGAGATGATGGCCGGCGGCGCTTCCTGCGCGCCGAGGCGGTGGTCGTTGCCCGCAAAGGCGACGGAGCAGCGCAGCAGCTCCTGATACTCATCCACGCCCTTGATGAACGCGGCGAGCACCAGCAGGAACACGGCGTTCTGGCTCGGCGTCTTGCCGGGGGAGAAGAGGTTTTTGCCAGTGTCGGTCGAGAGCGACCAGTTAACGTGCTTGCCCGAGCCGTTGACGCCCGCGAAGGGCTTTTCGTGCAGCAGGCACACAAGGTCGTGGCGCTCGGCGACCTTTTTCATCGTCTCCATGACGAGCTGGTTCTGGTCGCTCGCGGTGTTGGCGTCGGTGTAGATGGGGGCCATCTCGTGCTGGCCGGGCGCGACCTCATTGTGCTTGGTCTTGGAGAGCACGCCGAGCTTCCACAGCTCTTCATCGAGCTCCTTCATGTAGGCGGCCACGCGGGGGCGGAACGCGCCGAAGTAGTGGTCGTCCAACTCCTGACCTTTCGGGGGCTTTGCGCCGAACAGGGTGCGGCCGCACAGGCGCAGGTCCATGCGCTTTAAGTACAGCTCGCGGTCGATGAGGAAATACTCCTGCTCCGCGCCGATCTGCGGCGTGACCTTTTCCGCGTCGTCGCCAAATAACTTGAGCACGCGCACCGCCGCGCGGTCGACCGCGGCCATGGAGCGCAGCAGCGGCGTCTTCTTGTCGAGCGCGTCGCCGCTGTAGGAGCAGAACACCGTCGGGATGCAAAGGCTGCCGTCTTTGATGAAGGCGAAGGCCGTCGGATCCCAGGCGCTGTAACCGCGCGCTTCAAACGTCGCGCGCAGGCCGCCGTTGGGGAAGGAGGACGCGTCGGGCTCGCCACGCACCAGCTCCTTGCCGGAAAAGTCCATCATCACGCGGCCGCCGCCGGCGTTGTTGATAAAGCTGTCGTGCTTTTCCGCCGTCACGCCGCTCAAGGGCTGGAACCAGTGCGTGAAATGCGTTGCGCCATGCTCCAGCGCCCAGGTCTTCATCGCGTCGGCGATCTCATTTGCCGCGGAAAGGGGAAGAGGCTGCCCGCTCTTTAAGCAGCCGCGCCAAACGTCCATGGCGCTCTGCGGCACATACTGCTCCATTGTGCGTTCATTGAACACCAGAGAGCCAAAAAGCTCGGGAATGCGAGTCGCTTCACTCATGATCCAGACCTCCTGTTTCGAAATAAAAAATTTGATAAGTAATGATACTTCATCGGGGCAAGCAGCGTCAATACTTTGTTTTTCCAACTTTCCCCTCACTTTAGTGAGACGGGATGTGCGGTGTGAACGAAATTATGAAAGTGCGGCAACTTTTTCTTGCATGAAGAAAACGGCTGTGCTATATTTAGCCTGAACCCTCCCTTGCCGGAGACGGCAGGGAGGGCATTATGCTTATGTGCTGCGTTGTGAAAAAATTTTGCGGACAAAAAAGAAAACGGGACGTGAACGCCTGTCACGGCGTTTGCGTCCCGTTTTGCATCACTTGATCGTGGCGCTGTCGTTCAGCACGCTCGTGCTGTAAAGAAACAGCACGTCCTGCGCGGTAAAGTCGATGAATTTTCCGAGCATTGAGGGGGAGAGGTAGCGGATGTCGGCAAGCGTAATCTCGCTGTACCCCTCCGCAAGCAGCGGAAGCAAACTCGCGGCAAACGAATCGCGGAAGACAAGGAGCTTTCGCTCCACCTGCGCGTTCGGGTTCTCAATGCGCAGCAGCGACTTGGGTCCCGAGAGGAAAATTTCATACGGGTCGCTGCCGCCTGCCTTGTCGAGCGTGTAGACAGGCAGATAGGCGCCGCTTTCATAGTCGTACACGCGACAGCTACCAATGATATCGTTTGTGAGGTAGGCGAGCCTGTCGGGCTCCATTGGCAGTGCCGACTGCCCGCGGTACACACCGTAAAACGGCGTATCGAGCGTGACCTCGGTAAAGTCCTCGGTGAGTGAGACGCCCATCGCATCTGCCAGCGCCCTGGCCGTGGGGGCAAGCATTTCCTGCCGCCAGTGGAGGTCGGTGCGGTAATAGGATGAGAGCGACAGCGTGCCCGTCAGGTCGATATAGTCCGCAAAATCGACCTTTTGGCGCATGAGCGCAAAGAACTTCTCGTAATCCATCACGGGATAGCCGTTTTCGGCGGCCAAAAAGTAATTCTTGTCGGGGATGACGGAGAGGTAGACATTCGCGCCCGTGTCTTTGAGATACGTTTCGTACACGTAGCGGAAGCGGTCGGCCGCGTGGTCGAGCGAATCCTCGTGGATCGTGTCGTCGAGCTTCGCGGCGTAGCCGTCCGCGACGTAGATGCCGTTGTTGTCCTTCTCGCCAAATAAATCGCGGACGGACAGGGCCTTGAGCGTGCGGAGCTCGTCGCGCAGCGGGAACTGGTCGAGCGTGTAGCTTTCAAAATTCGACTGGAAGCGTCCGGAGAGTACTTCTTCCACGTTCAGCGTTGGGAACTGCTTGAGCGGGCGGCGCTCGCTTTCCGACACGGCGTCGTCGCTCTTGCAAATGCTCCACAGCGCGAACATAAGCACGAACGCTGCCGCGATGCCGAGGGTGAGGGCGTCTTTGATTTTTCGATTCATGCGATGCCCTCCTTAAAAGCGGAAGTAGAGGAACGGGTTGAACGACCCGTCCACTAAAAATGCCGTGCCGAGCAGCAGGGGAATGAGCACGCAGAGCGGCTCGAGCACGTCGAGTGCTGTCGCTGCGGCCTTGGATTTGCGCAGCTTTGCGACGATCATCTTCGGCAGCGGTGTTGCGCAGAGGATACCGAGCACGAGCAGCGGGCCATAGCTTTTAAGGTAGTAGACCGCCTGCGCGCTTGACAGCGGCAGTCCGCCTGCGCCGAGCATCGCGCCGATGCGCGAAAACGCTTGGGCGGCGGTGTCCGCATCGAAGAGCACGAAGCCGAGCGTGACGAAAAAGAGCGTGTACACATGGCCGAGCACGCGGTGCTTTTCGAGCACCGGCAGCAGCGCCAGCTTTTCAAGAAGCAGCAGGACCGCGAACCACAGTCCCCACAGCACGAACGTCCACGCGGCCCCGTGCCACAGGCCCGTTGCGAGCCAGACAATCAGAATGTTCAACAGCTGACGCGCCTTACCCTTCCGGCTGCCGCCGAGGGGGATATAGAGGTAGTCGCGGAACCACGAGCCGAGCGAGATGTGCCACCGGCGCCAGAACTCGGTGATGCTCGCTGAAATATAGGGGTAGTTGAAGTTTTCAGGGAAGTGGAAGCCCAGCATCCGCCCGAGGCCGATGGCCATATCGCTGTAGCCCGAAAAGTCGAAATAGACTTGGAGCAGAAACGCGAGCGCGTAGAGCCATACGAAGAGGACGCTCGCGTCCTGCGTCGACTTGTAGGCGCTCGCGAGCGCGCCGAACTGGTTGGCGAGTAGAATTTTCTTGGCAAAGCCGACCGTGAAGCGGCGCACGCCCTCCGCCGCGGCGGAGACGCTGTGCGTGCGGCTTTTGAGCTCCGCGGCGACGTCGGAATAGCGCACGATCGGCCCCGCGATGAGCTGGGGGAAGAGCGAAACATAGGCGGCGAGGTCGATGAAATTCCTCTGCGCCGCCGTTTCGCCGCGGTAGACGTCGATGACGTAGCTCAATACCTGAAAGGTGTAGAAGCTGATGCCGATGGGCAGGCTCAGCTTCAAAAGCGGCAGGGAGAGCCCTGTGACGGCGTTGACGCTGGAGAGAAAAAAGTCCGCGTACTTAAAATAGCCGAGAAGCCCAAGGCTCACAAGGATCGAGAGCGTCAGAAAGACCTTCGACGCCTTTTGCCCGCGGTGCTTTTCAATCAGCAGGCCGAAACCATAGCCCTGCACGATGGAGACGAGCATAAGCAGCATATATTTCGGCTCGCCCCAGGCATAGAAAAAGAGACTTGCGAGCAGCAGCACCGCGTTTTTCAGCTGCCGCGGCGCTGCAAAGTAGATCAGCAGCGCCGCAGGCAGAAAATAAAAGAGAAAGGGAACGCTGGAAAAGAGCATAAACTTCTCCGCCTTTCAGAAGATCAAATCAGGCGATGGCCTCGTCGCAGACGACGGCAGCATCGGCAAAGGCCTCGGTGACTTTTTCGCTGAACTGGTCGACAAGGTCCTCCGCGCCGTAGCAGGAGACGACATAGTCGCCGAGCGTCAGGATGACAAGCTTGTCGGGGAAGCCGCACATCCACTGGCGGTTCATGATGTTGTCCTTGAGGTCGGAGACGACACTGTCAACGTCGGAAGAGCTCGCAACATGGAACGCGCCCGCGGTGAAGGTGTTGGCGTTCATCATGTGGGTGAGGGACGCGGCGTCGGAGAGCTTGCCTGCGTCCGCGGCGGGGAAGGAGAGAGAGTAGTCAAGTGCGTCTCCGTCTTCGACGGAGAAGTTACCGGGTGCGTCCTCGGTCATATTTGCCTCATCAAAGTCGCCGCCGGCAGCAGGGAACTTGTCGTCGTCGCTGTAGTTGGCCCATACGGCGTTCAGCAGCTCGAGAGCGCTCGCGGGCTGGCTGTTATTGCCGCTATTGTCATCCGTCTTGCTGCCGCAGGCGGCGAGGGAGAGAGTCATCGCTGCGGCCAGCAGCAGGGTGAGAAACTTTTTCATGGGAATTTACCTCCAAAATGTTGTGTGTTGTCAATAGTAATGTGGAATGGGATGCTTACGCCCGCGCGGCGGCCCAATAGCCGTTGGCCTCGTCGTAGCGCAGCGTGACGGCGGGCGCGCCGTCGAGAGAGAGCGTGTAAACCGTACCCGTGTCCGGCTCTTCGATGGTCCAGCAAAGCTGCACCTTGCCGGAGACGGTGTAGGAGGTGAACTCCTCCTGCAGCGAGTAAAGAGGCTGGGTCAGCACGCCATCCGACACCGTAACGGTCACGGCCTCGCCCGATTTGCTCTCGATGGTGAGCATCGGACTGAGCGGGCCGCTCAGACTGCCGCGCGCGTCGAGCGCCATCGCTGTGGGCTGACTGATGGGAATGGGGATTGAGGAGAGCGCTGCGCCTTCGACCTTGATCTCAGCCGGTAAGGTGTCGCGCGTCATCGCCAGGGCGGCGGCCAGCACGAGCACAAGGCACGCCGCAGCGGCAAGAAAACGCGGGAGGGCGTACCGTTTGCGCGGCTTGTAGGCGTAGGCGTCCGCGATGAGCTCATCGTCGAGCTCGCCTATGGCGCGGGTCAGAACTTCATGCTTCACAGTATCCCTCCTTGATGAGATGCTCCTTGAGCTTTCTGCGCGTGCGCAGGAGCGTGGTTTTGATGCGGCTCTCGCCGCAGTGAAAGCGCGCGGCCAGCGCTTCGACCGGTTCGCAGTAGAAGTAGCGCAGGATGAACATGCTGCGCACCTCTTCGCTCTGCGTGCGCAGAAACGCGCTGATGCTGCGGCCGAGCTCTGCTGCCGTGGCCTCGTCGTCGGGCGAGGACAGGGCGGGTGCACAGTCGTCCAGCTCGTCGAGCGAGAGCGCGAAGGCGTCGCCCTGCCGCTTCTGCGCCGACCTCGCCTTATAGCGGTTCAGCGCCAGATTGCGCGCGATCTTGCCGAGAAAGGCAGACAGGATCGCGGGCCTTTGCGGCGGCATTGCCTGCCAGGCGTGTAAGTACGTGTCGTTGACGTTTTCCTCGCTGTCGGCGCGGTCGGATAAAATGTTTTGCGAAATTTTCATGCAATAGCTTTCGTATTTGGCGGCGGTGGCTTCGATGGCGTGCTCGTCCCGCTGCCAGTAGAGGTCGACGATCTCATGGTCGTCCATAGGTTCGCTCCTTTCTGTTGTCTGCCATCATGGGGAAAAGACAACTTTTTTGCCGTTTGCGTTACACAAAAGAGAAAATATTTTTGAAAGTATACCACATTCGCCCGTTTCGTAAAAGGGCGGCATGCTATTTTTGACAAAACGGGAACTTTTTTCCATCCGCGCCGTCTAATATAACAAATCCCGAAACGGAGGTACATCCGACATGAAACGATTCTTAACGCTGCTGCTCGCCGCGGCGATGGTCCTGTCCTTCGCCGCCTGCGGAGACAACGGAACGACGATCCGAAATGAAAAAGAGGAGGACAATGTGAAAAAAGACCCCATTGCCGCGCAGTATTTGCAGGACCTCGCCGTGAAGACGGCGGACTATCCCGTGCTGCCCGCCATGCCGAACGAGAGTGAGCTTGACGAGGCATTCAGCACCATCGACTATGACAAGATGGGCGCGGACGCCTATGAAAAGGCGCAGGAGAAGATCTGGGAGGACTGGGACGCGCGCAGCAATGCCTATTACGATGCGCTCAAGGCGCTGCGCAGCAAGGGCACGAGCTACCCCGCGGCATTCCTGCACTTCACACAGGAGACGGGCACGCTGCTTTCGGCGGAGGAGAACACCGTTCTCTCGCCCGCGAATCTCTATCTCGCCTTTGCGATGCTCAGTGAGACGACGGACGGCGACAGCTGCGCACAGCTCTTGTCGCTTTTAGGCCTTGAAAATACCGATGCGCCGCGCGCTGCGGGCAACTATGTCTGGCGCAATCTCTACGGCGAGACCTCGACGGGAAAGACGCTGCTCGGCAGTTCCGTGTGGCTGAATGAGAACGTCCCCTATAATGAAGAGACACTGCAGGTGCTCGCCGAGCAGTACCTTGCTTCGACGTTCTCCGCCCCGATGGGAGATGAGAAGACGGACAAGGCCATCGGCGAATGGATCAATGAGAACACGGGCAATCTCTTGCAGGACGCGGCGGGCGAGATCCAGACGAAGCCCGAGACCGTGATGCTCCTTTTGACGACGCTCTATTTTAAGGACCAGTGGCGCGACGAATTCTGGAAGGATGCGACGAAGAAGGACACGTTCGCCGCGGCAGACGGCGAGAAGCAGACCGCCCAGTTCATGCACCGCACGGACGACCGCGCCGCGTACTATCGCGGCGAGAACTACACCGTGGCGGAGCTCGGCTTCCGCGGCGGGCAGTCGATGCGCTTTTTGCTGCCGGATGAGGGGACGACGCTCGAGAGCCTGCTTGCCAATGGCGAGGTCGTGGGCGGACTGATGGCCTACGACATGGACGCTGCGCTGGCGAGTGCGGAGATCCATTGGAGCGTGCCGAAGTTCGACGTGGATTCCAACCTGGAGCTGACCGACGCGCTCAAGGCGATGGGTGTCACGGATGTGTTCGACTTCAATAAGGCGGACTTCTCGCCCCTTGTCGACAAAGAAAAGTTTGACGAGAGCGTCGCCGTGACGCAGGTGCAGCACGCCGCGCGCGTCAAGGTGGACGAAAAGGGCTGCGAGGCCGCGGCGTTCACGGCCATCACGGCGGACGCCACCGCCGCCATGCCCGAAGACCTCCCCGTGGTGGAGATGAATCTGAACCGGCCGTTTGCGTTTATGATCACCGGCGTGGACGGTCTGCCGCTCTTCCTCGGCACGGTGAATACATTGAAGTGATTTCCCACGCCGCGGGGAGATGTCCCATTGTCATGGGACTGCGCGGGGCAAAGGGGCCTTCTCTCACGTGAGAGAAGGCCCCCTTTTGATCCCCCAAGAGAACGGCAGGGGCGTTTCGATCTCGCCCCTGCACCCCTAACGACCAAAAAGGAGGGGCCTTGCCCCTCCTTTTTGGATTATCCACCCCATGGCACTTCCGGTAAGCATTGCGCCTACTTCGGATGATTCCGTTTCGATGGTGCCTGCCGAGGCGGCATTGCTGCGCTCGCCGCCGGTTTCACTTTGTTCTGGGATACGGCTCATTGGAATCTGTCAATCCAACTAAATAATCCACACTGGTCTTGTAGAAAATAGCAAGACTGCGATACTGCTCCATCGGCATAGAGCGCTTTTCCGTTTCATAATTGCTGTATGTGCGCTGATCTATGCCAAGATAAGCGGCTACTTCTTTTTGCGTGAGATCGTTGTCTTCGCGCAAATCACGCAATCTTAAATGGAACATAAACATCACCCACAAAAATTATATCTACTATCATATGTTCCTATTTATTTTACTATTATATGATAGTAAAATCGAAATTGAGGTGATGATATGAGCGAATTAGATTGCTCCCAATGTACACATTTCCGTCAGCACTATGTGCTCAGTGCAGGAGTATATGTGCCTCTGAATTACGGACATTGTGTTGCCCGCAGGCGCAAAAAATTAGCCGCAGATTCTGAGTGCTGTGAACATTTTATGAGGGCGGAAAAAGAAGAAGTTTCTGTCCATCAAAAATACGCTTTTCGTATCGAAATAGAAAAGTTGTAGTTTGGTGCTCAGCCAAAGCGGCGAGCGCAGCAATGCCGCGCCGTCAGAAGAGCGGGGTGGATAATCCAAAAAGGAGGGGCCTTGCCCCTCCCTTTTGGTCGTTAGGGGTGCAGGGGCGAAATCGAAACGCCCCCTGCCTTTCTCTACAAGGGGATATTCTCTCACGCGAGAGAATATCCCCCTTATTTCGTAGCAGTGCCACCGGCGCTGCCACCCCTCCCGCGCAGAGCACGGGATATTTTTCCTCAATTTTTCTGAAAAAATGAAAGAAAACAAAAAATGACTGACCCCTGATCGCGGTTACTCAAGTACGATCAAGGGTCAGTCATGATGAATATTGGGATCTCTCATATTCTGTTTTCTTTCCTTCCTTTCTTCAATGATCTGGTGCCGAATATCGCTTACTCCGGTTTCCACTCCTGCTATCTCAAACACCGCGGTTGCGGCGGTTTTACCTGAATGACGGTACACATCAGAGAGTGCTGCGCGATGGATATGATCGGAACCATTTGGGATCGCCTTTGTGAAGATCACTTGTACATTGGTCTCACCCTTTCTGTGCTTAAAGAATAGCAAGAATGAGCACAAAAATCAAGCGGCGGAATGGATAAAGATGCGGACAATGATTTGTGCGCAAGGCTGATTATTCGAAAATCGGCAGAAAATGCTTGCGGTTTATCCTGCGCTTTAGTATAATAAAGCTGTTGGGCCGCCTGAAAAGGGCGGCTTTTTTCATTTTCGGAAGTACACGGCGTCCCACTCCTCGCCGTTGGGGACGAGCGGCGGCTCGATGACAAGGCCGCTTTTGCCGCCGCGCTTTCCCTCGACGAAGAGGAGCGAGGGCGCGGCGTCCGGCGATTTTGCGAGAAAGCGCAGGCGCTTGGGCTCGATGCCGTGACTCCGCATGGCGCAGAGCACGTCGGCGAGGCGCTCGGCGCGGTGAACGAGGGTGAAGCGCCCGCCATAGCGCAGCACACGCTGCGCCGCGGCGCAGACGTTGTTCAGTGTGCAGGAGGTTTCCTCGCGCGCGATTTGGCGCGCTTCGCCTTTGGCGCTCTCGCCGCTGCCGGCGGGAAAGTACGGCGGGTTCGAGATCACATAGTCGACGCTGCCGGCTTTCGGCAGGACGGAGATGTCGCGAAGGTCGCCTTCGTGGAAAGCAGCCCTGTCCGCCCAGCCGTTTTCGGCGAACGTCTTTCGCGCAAGCGCTGCCGCGGGCGCGGAGAGCTCAACATTTTCGATAAAAAGCGATTCCTCGCGCGCGAGCAGGAGCGTTCCGAGAAGACCGATCCCGCTGCCGAGGTCGCAGACCGTGTCGCCGCGGGACGGGCGGGCAAAGTAGGCGAGGCAAAAGCTGTCCGTCCCCGGCGGGAAGAGGGCGGTGTCGTAATAAAAGCAGGGGCCGCGCGGCCAGAGCTCGTCGCGTTTTTCCATGTGATGACCCTTTCTGATGATAAAAATAAGGACGCGCTTTCGCGCGTCCTTATTTTTTAAGTACCCTTAGACCTTAGGCCTGGGAGATGGCGCCGTTGGGGCAGGTATCAGCGCAGGAGCCGCAATCCAGGCAGGCATTTGCGTCGATCTGATACTGGGAATCGCCCTGGGAAATAGCACCGACGGGGCAGGCGTCTGCGCAAGCACCGCAGCTGACGCAGGCAGAGCTAATCTGATAAGCCATAATTAGTACCTCCATAAGTTGATGACGCTATTATAGCATGTCAAAGCGAAAATGCAAGAGTCAGAATGTAGGAAAATATTGAATTTTCTGTGTCGTTTGCGGCGTTTATTTTTGAATAAACCGGTCAAAAATGAAAGGACGAAAAGGAAGCGGAGGGTAGAGCAATGAATGACCGGAAATTCAGCCTGAAGGCTGAGCATGTGCTGCGCTGCGCGCAGGCGGCGGCGGGAGAACTGGGGCACGGATACGTGGGGTGCGAGCATTTGCTCCTTGCGATGCTGCGCGAAGAGGGCGACGCGGCCTGCCGCGCGCTGAACGCATCGGGGGTCTATGAGAAGGCAATGCGCGAGAGGATGATCGAAAAGCTGGGGCGCGGCACGGCGGAAAGATCGACCGTGCAGGGGCTCACGCCGCACGCGCGCTGCGCGGTCGAGCTGGCTGTGGGCGAGGCGCTGCGCGCGGGCAGCGGAGAGATCGAGGCGGGACACCTGCTGCTCGGTATCCTGCGCGACAGCGGCAATATGGCCGTGCGGCTGCTGCGATCGCTGGGTGTGGATACCAAAAAGCTGTACAGCGACACGCTGCGCGCGATGAGCCTGTCGCCGCGCAAGCTCCCGCTGCCCGAGGTGCGTGCAAGCCGCGCGGAGGCGAAAAACGGCAAGACGCTCTTGGAATTCTCGCGCGATCTGACGGCGATGGCGCGCGAGGGACGGCTCGACCCCGTGATCGGGCGGGAAAAGGAGATCGCCCGCGCGCTGCGCATCCTGACGCGGCGGACGAAAAATAACCCCGTGCTCATCGGCGAGCCGGGCGTCGGCAAGACGGCTATCGCCGAGGGGCTTGCCGAAAAGATCGCGGCGGGCGACGTGCCGGAGGAGCTTATCGACAAGCGTATCCTGCTGCTCGACCTCTCTGGCATGGTGGCGGGGACAAAGTACCGCGGCGAGTTTGAAGAGCGCATCCGCGCCGTGCTCGACGAGGTGCGGCGCGACGGCAATGTCATTTTGTTCATCGACGAGCTGCACACCATCGTCGGCGCGGGCAGCGCCGAGGGGGCGGTGGACGCGGCGAACATCCTAAAGCCCGCGCTCGGGCGCGGGGAGATCCGCGTCATCGGCGCGACGACGCTCGAGGAGTACCGAAAATTCATCGAAAAGGACGCCGCGCTCGAGCGGCGCTTCCAGAGCGTGCAGGTCGGCGAGCCGGACGAGAAGCAGGCGCTGCAGATCTTACAAGGCCTGCGGCCAAAGTACGAGGCGTATCACGGCCTTTCCATCGAGGACGAGGCCCTGCGCACGGCGGTGACGCTCTCAAAGCGGTATCTGCCCGACCGTTTTTTGCCGGATAAGGCTATCGACCTTATTGACGAGGCGGCGGCAAGCGTGAAACTGTCCGCGCGCAGCGCCTCGCCCGAACTGAAAGCGCTCGAAGAGAAGGCGAGCGCCGCCGCGCGGGACAAGGAGACTGCCATCCGCGCGCAGGACTATGAAAAAGCGGCGCGGCTGCGCGACGCGGAGGAGAGCTTCCGCACGCAGGCGGCAGCTGAGCGGAAAAAACAGGCGCGCGAGGCGGAAAAGACCGCTGTGCGCGTGACGGCGGAGGACATCGCCGCCGTGGTGTCGAACTGGACGGGCATTCCGGTGACAAGGCTCAACGAGAGCGAAAGCGCGCGGCTTTTGACGCTTGAAGAAACGCTGCACGCGCGCGTCGTCGGGCAGGAGGACGCGGTGCGCGCCGTGGCGCGCGCCATCCGCCGCGGGCGCGTCGGCGTCAAGGATCCGAAACGGCCGGTCGGGTCGTTCCTCTTCCTCGGGCCGACGGGCGTGGGCAAAACAGAGCTGAGCCGCGCGCTCGCCGAGGCGGTGTTCGGCAGCGAGGAGGCAATGATCCGCATCGACATGAGCGAGTATATGGAAAAGCACAGCATTTCGCGCCTGATCGGCTCGCCGCCGGGTTACGTCGGCTACGACGAAGGCGGGCAGCTGACGGAAAAGGTGCGGCGAAAGCCGTACTCCGTTGTGCTTTTCGATGAGATCGAAAAGGCGCACGAGGACGTGTGGAATATCCTGCTGCAAATTTTAGAGGACGGCGTCGTGACGGATTCGCAGGGGCGGAAGGTGGACTTTCGCAACACGGCGGTCATCATGACGTCGAACATCGGGGCAAAGAGCATCACGGCGGCGGGCACGCCGCTCGGCTTTGCGCCGGAGGAGCAGAAAAGCGCCGACGCGCAGTTCGCTGCCGTGAAGGCGGCGGTGATCGCGGAGCTGCGGCGGACGTTCCGGCCGGAATTTTTGAACCGCGTGGACGAGACGATCGTCTTCCGCCGCTTATCGCGCGAGGACTGCGCCGAGATCGCGCGGCGGCTGCTTGCGCAGACCGTTTCCCGCGCCGCGGCGCTCGGCATCACGCTTGAGGCGGACGAGGACTGCGCGGTCTCCCTCGCCGAGCGGGGCTACGATGTTTCCTACGGCGCGCGTCCCCTGCGGCGGCTCATCCGCGGCGAAGTGGAGGACGCGCTCGCGACCTGCCTTTTGGACGGCACGCTCGCAAGCGGCGACACGGCGGTTTTGGCGGCGGAAAACGGCACGCTCTGCGTGCGCCGGCGGGAGAAAGCGGCGGCCGCCGCCCTCGGCGACGTCGGCGCGCAGAAGGCGTGAAAAAAGGGACGCATCAGACAGAAGACCCGACCGATGGATGCTCATCGGTCGGGTCTTCATGCTTGTGTACGGACTTTTTTGCGGTCCGAATGATGCAGGGGAACTTCGTTCTTGAAGGGATGAAACCGGTTCGGCAAACCACAATTAGTTGCTACTGTCCCCTGCGATTAGAGTTGTTTCTAATTGCACTTGATAAGTATTTTCTTCTCCGCTTAGATTGGTCGTTTTTAATTCAAACCACAGATTATCAGCCAGCTTATCGGCATCGCCGTCTCTCAAAACATCACCGGAAATTTTCCCGATATTACCGGAAACGTCTATTGTCCCGCCTGTTTGATCGGCAACTGCATGGGAAAGTAAAATGGAGTCTTCCTCGCCATCAACATAAATGGTGGTGGAATATGCGGTAATATCAGCAAAATCATCTGACATTACTTTCAAATGGCCGCCATAGCAGATTTCATCTTTCCCCGATAGAACAATTACGCCATTTGATACCGAAATCGACTCGCTATTTCCGCTGAATGAATAGACTTTCAAGGACTGCTCCTGACTGCTTTTAGAAGAATTTCCGCATCCGGTAAATAACACCGTACAGACCAGCAGCGACAGGATAATGGTTGCAATTTTTTCATCATCTTTTACCTCAACAACTTTCTCCTTTTTGCTTTATCTGCGCGTTGCGGCGTTCCAAACGCCTGCCCGAGGGGATGCGTTTCTCCTCATTCAAAGCGCTCAACGGTCGTTGCGAGGCCGTAGCTTGCCTTGAGCGCCTTGAGCTTTGCCATCGGCTCGCCCGCGGAGTGCTTGTCGAGCGCGGCGCGGTCGCGCCAGTGCTCCACGAGCAGCACGCAGTTTTCCTCGGCAAGAGGCCGGTAGTAGTCGTACTGCATGCAGCCCTCTTCCGCGAGAACGGCGGCGCGCAGGCCGCTTCGCTCCATCTCCGATGCAAAGTCATTAGCCTTTTCGCCGCGATAGAGAACGTGAAGTAAAATGCCTTCCATAAAGTAACGCTCCTTTCCTGCTGTGCGTATTACGATACGTCGATCATTTCGAGGTATTTGTAGCCGTTTTCGGCAATGTGGTCCTTGCGGCCCTGCAAATTGTCGCCGAGCAGCAGATCAAACGAGTGTGCCGTCGCCTCCGCGTCCTCGGGCATGACCTTGATGAGACGGCGTGTCTCGGGGTTCATGGTCGTGAGCCACATCATTTCGGGGTCGTTCTGGCCGAGACCTTTCGAGCGGTCGACCTTGTAGCGCTTGCCCTCAAGGGTCTTGACGATGTCGTTTTTCTCCTTGTCCGTGTAGGCGAACCACGTCTTTTCGCCGCAGGTGATCTCAAAAAGCGGCGTCTCGGCGATGTAGACATAGCCCTCGCGGATCAGCGTCGGGCAGAGGCGGTAGATCATCGTCAGAATGAGCGTCCGGATCTGGAAGCCGTCGACATCGGCATCGGTGCAGAGGATGACCTTGTTCCAGCGAAGATTGTTGATATCAAAGGCGTTCAGGTCCTTGACGAACTTGCCCGGCACCTCGACGCCGCAGCCGAGGACCTTCAAAAGGTCGGTGATGATCTCACTCTTGAAAATGCGCGGATAGTCCGCCTTGAGGCAGTTTAAGATCTTGCCGCGCACGGGCATGATGCCCTGAAATTCGCCGTCGCGCGAGAGCTTGACGCTGCCAAGGGCGCTGTCACCCTCAACGATGTAGATCTCGCGGCGCGAGACGTCGCGCGTGCGGCAGTCGACAAACTTTTCCACGCGGTTTGAAATGTCGATGCTGCCGGAGAGCTTTTTCTTGATGTTCAGGCGCTGCTTTTCCGCGCTCTCGCGGCTTCTTTTGTTGATGAGCACCTGCTCGGCGATCTTGAGCGCGTCGACGCGGTTTTCGATGAAATAGGTTTCGAGGCGGGACTTCAGAAAGTCCGTCATCGCCTCCTGCACGAACTTGTTCGTGATGGCCTTTTTCGTCTGGTTCTCGTAGCTCGTCTGCGTGGAGAAGTTGTTCGAGACAAGAATGAGGCAGTCCTCCACGTCCTGCCAGGCGATGCGCGCCTCGCCCTTCTGGTATTTGTTGTTCTCCTTGAGATACTTGTCGATGGCGTAGACAAAGGCGGTTTTTGTTGCCTTTTCGGGGCTGCCGCCGTGCTCGAGCCACGAGGAGTTGTGGTAGTGTTCGATGCGCTGCACCTTATTCGAGAAGCAGCACGCGCAGGAGAGCTTGACCTTGTATTCGGGCTTGTCCTCGCGGTCGCGGCCGCGGCGCTCCGTCTCCCAGAAGACGGGGGTGGTCAGGGCGTCTTCACCCGCGATCTCGGCGACATAGTCGATGATGCCGTTTTCGTAGACGAAGTCCTGCGTCTCAAAGTGGCCGGGGAGGACTTCGTTTTTGAAGCGGAACGTGATGCCAGCGTTGACGACGGCCTGACGGCGCAGCGTTTCGACATAGTAGTCGGCGGGAATGTCGATATCGGTAAACACGTCGAGGTCGGGCAGCCAGCGCGTGCGCGTGCCGGTTTTGCGGCCGCGGTCGGTCGGCTCGATCCTGAGCTCATCGCCCTTTTTGCCCACGGGCTCGCCGCGCTCAAAGTGCAGGGAGTATTTGTTCCCGTCGCGCCAGACGGTCACGTCCATGTAGCGCGAGGAATACTGCGTGGCGCAGGCGCCGAGGCCGTTGAGGCCGAGGGAGTAATTCGTAGTTGTCGCCGTCCAAGTTGTTGTACTTGCCGCCGGCGTAGAGCTCGCAGTACACGAGCTCCCAGTTGAAGCGCTTTTCCTTGGGGTTATAGTCCACAGGGCAGCCGCGGCCCATGTCCTCGACTTCGATACTGTGGTCTAAGTAGCGGGTGACGGTGATGAGCTGCCGTGCCCTTCGCGCGCTTCGTCGATGGAGTTGGAAAGGATCTCAAAGACGGCGTGCTCGCAGCCGTCCAGTCCGTCCGAGCCGAAGATGACGCCCGGGCGCTTGCGCACACGGTCCGCTCCCTTGAGCGACGAGATGCTCTCATTGCCGTAATTCGTTTTTTTTGCTTCTGCCATTGCGCATTCTCCATTTCGCCGAAAATTAACATTCTGATCGTCAAACACAAAATTTAGTACATTATACGATTTTTTGACCACAATGGCAAGTGGCCGCGGCAGATTTTTGCCTTTGGCGGGAAAATGCAGAAATTCGTGGGAATTTCTGCGCCAATTATGCCGAAAGACGTCGAGCATAACAAAGCGTTAACCGACGGGAACGCACTGGAGCAACAAAGTTATTCACAGTTTCCACAGAGTTTTCCACATCGTTATGTCAACAGAATAACCGCGGATAAACCATGAATGGACACGCTTCCGCTTCCTCCGCGCGGTGAAAGAGGGAGAAAGCAAATTTCGTCAATTTGCCCCCTTGACGAAATGGCGCGGACGTGTGCGAAAAAAGAGAGCGCCGCGGCGCTCCTTTTTTTCTCACAGCAGCATCAGAACAACGCCGTACACGACGCTTGCGAGCGTGCCGAACACGATGACTGGCCCCGCGACGACGAACATCTTTGACGCCATACCGGTGATGAAGCCCTCGCTCTTAAAGTCGATGGCGGGGGAGACGACGGAGTTGGCAAAGCCCGTGATCGGCACGAGCGTGCCGGCCCCGGCAAAGCGCGCGATGGAATTGTAAAGGTTTAAGCCTGTTAAAAGTGCGGAAAGGAAGATGAGGCAGATCGAGGTCGCCGTGCCTGCGTCCGCCTTTGCAAGGCCGAGCGAGAGAAAGCCGTTCTGGATGAGCTGGCCGAGCGCGCAGATCGCGCCGCCGATGAAAAAGGCAAAGGCGGTATCCTTGAAAATGGGCGATTTGGGCGCAAGGCGCTTGACATACTCCTGATACTCCTGCGGCGTCATATCCATAAGATCACTCCTTTTGTCGTAGTGTTTGCGGGAAATGGACGAAATATCCGCGCGATACCGTCTTGCGCGCGGCGAGGTTTGTGTTACAATGGGCGAGGACATTTTTGCAAAGGAGTTGACGCGATGCGACCGCTGGGACTGTATCTCCACATTCCGTTCTGCAAGGCGAAGTGCATTTACTGCGACTTCTACTCGCTTCCTCATTCGGAGGAGAAGATGGACGCCTACACCGCGGCTTTGCAGCGCGATCTGATCCGCTGGGCGGATCAGGCAAAAGGCCATACCGTTGACACGATCTACTTTGGCGGCGGCACACCGAGCTATCTCGGCGCAGACCGGCTCTGCCGCATTTTAGAGACGGCCTTTGCCCATTACCGCGTGGACAAAAATGCTGAGATCACGACCGAGGCGAATCCCGATAGCGCGCGGGAGGTATCAGCACTGCGGCAGCTCAGAGAAGCGGGCTTCAACCGCATTTCACTCGGGATGCAGTCGGCGAGCGACGACGAGCTGCGCCTGATCGGGCGCGTCCACACGCATAAAGAGACGGTTGAGGCCGTACATGCCGCCCGCGCGGCGGGCTTCGACAATGTGAGCCTCGATCTCATCTACGGTCTACCCGAGCAGACAATGGCGCACTGGCGGGAAAACCTGCAAGCGGCAATCACTTTACGGCCTGAGCACCTTTCCTGCTATGGGCTCAAGATCGAGGAGGGCACGCCGCTCGACCGCAAAAAAGACGCCCTGCGCATCCCCGACGACGATGAACAGGCGGAGGAGTACCTTGCAACGGTCGAGCTGCTCGAAAAGGCGGGCTACGCGCAGTATGAAATTTCGAACTTCGCGCGTCCCGGGCGCGAGTCGCGCCACAACCTCAAATACTGGACGATGCAGGAGTATCTGGGCTTCGGTCCTGGCGCGCATTCGGACTTCGGCGGGCGTCGCTTCGCCTACGCGCGCGACTTGAATGCTTACTTCAAGGGTGAGGAGCACCTTTCCGAAAGCGCATGCCCCGCGGAACGCGAGCGCGAAGAAGAACGCGTCATGCTTGCCCTGCGCACCGCGCGGGGGCTCGACCTGTCGGCGCTCAAGGAGGACACGCGGGACGCCGAGGCAGTGCTCGAAGAGTGCGCGCACCACGGCCTTTCCCAAAAGGAAAACGGCCGCTGGCGCCTGACGCCGCAGGGCTTTCTGGTGTCAAACGCCGTCATCGTGCGGGTGCTCGAGGCGCTTTCGCTCTAAATTTTGCGAAAAAAGTGGAAACTTTTTCCGCGTTTTTGCGTCTTTACTTATGGCAGGGCATCTGCTATACTGTGTTATGTTTACCAATTCAAGGCATTTTCAGCAAGGAGGCAAATCGTGAAATCCATCATCCGTAAGTTTTTGTCGCTGTCGCTGGCAGTCGTGCTGGCGGCGGCTCCGCTCAACGCCTTCGCGTCTGACGCGCTCGGCGACGATCTGGCGAGCTCAAGCGTCGAGGTCAACGAGCGCACCGAACTCAACGCCGGCACGTTCTGGAGCAATACGTATTCTGATCTCCGTCAGGAGAATTATGTGGTCTACTCGCCCAGCGCACGCGTGAAGCCCATCGTGAGCGGCGGCGACTACACGACCCAGCTTACAACGGTCTCGACCGCCGCGAAAAAGCTCGAAGCGCGCGGCTACCGCGTGGTCGCGGGCATCAACGGCGACTATTACGACACGGCGACGGGCATCCCGCTTGGCAGCATGATGACCGAGGGCGTGCTGCGCAACGCCTCGAGCGAGTATTACGCCATCGGCTTCCGCGACGACGGCAGCACGGTGATGGGCAAGCCCTCGCTCCGCATCACGGCGCAGTCGGATTATGGCCGCAGCCTGACGGTCACGGCTTTCAACTACGTGCGCCAGAGCTCATTCGGCATCTATCTCTATGACTCTACCTTCAATGCCCGCGCCACGACCGGCACGAGCGAGGAGGGCGTGGATGTTGTCTGCTCGGCGGTCGGCGGCTCGCTCGGCCTGAACGGCAGCCTGACGCTCGTGGTCGAGCAGGTCATCGAGGGCGGCAAGGACACGCCCGTCGGCGCGGGACAGTATGTGCTTTCGTCGAATTTGAAGGCGGCGGGCTATGTGGAGCAGCTGCGCGCGCTCCAGCCCGGCGAGCGCCTGACGCTTTCCGTCAGCGCGAACGGCAGCGAGTGGAACGGCGTGACGAATATGATCGGCGCGCTCTATCAGCTGGTCGATAACGGTCAGGTCTGTTCGGGCCTTGTCAACGGCGCGGCCCCGCGCACGGCGGTGGGCCTCAAGCGCGACGGCTCGCTCGTGCTCTACACGATCGATGGCCGCCAGAGCGGCTATTCCATCGGCGCGACGCTGACGCAGGTCGCCGAGCGCATGGTCGAGCTCGGCTGCGTGACGGCGCTGAGCCTGGACGGCGGCGGCTCGACCGCGATGGTCGCGACGAAGCCCGACAGCACGGTATCGACGCTTGTCGACAAGCCCTCCGGCGGCAGCGAGCGCGCGGTGACGAACCACCTCTTCCTTGTGGCGGACAGCCGTCCGACGAACTCCGTGGGCCATGTGTATCTTGAGAGCGAGAGCACCCGCGTGCTCCCGAACGCGCAGGTGAAGCTCACCGCGACGGTGCTCGACACGAACTATATCCCCATGGCAAATTCCAATGTCTCGCTGCGTGCGGATAAGGGCACCATTGACGGCAATATTCTGACCGCGCCCGCCTCCGGCACCGTGACGGTGACGGCGAACGCGGGCGGCGCGAGCGCGCAGACGAAGATCGATGTCATCACGCAGCCCGACAGCATCAGCGTCAAGCAGAACGGCAAGGCCGTGAGTGCTATCACGCTCAGCGCGGGCGAGACGGCGACGCTGACCGCCTCGGCGATGTACCGCCATTTGCCGGTGCTCGGCGACAACAAGGGCTTTACCTGGACCGTGCAGGGCAATGTCGGCACGATCGAAAACGGCGTGTTCACGGCGTCCGGCAGCATCGGCAGCGGCAGCGTGACGGCGAGCCTCGGCCGCATTTCCGTGACGGTCCCTGTGACGGTGACGGCGCGCGCCCTGCGCACGCTCGACGGCTTTGAGACCTCGTTCGCGACCGCGACCGGCACGCGTGCGATGCTCTCCTACAACAGTGAGATGACCCGCGTGCACAACGGCTACGCCTCCGCACGGCTTGACTATGCGATCGGCAGCGAGGGCAACGCCTACATCGGCCTCAACTATGCCATTCCTTCAAATTACGACCAGCTCAACTTCTGGGTCTACGGCGACAATAGCGGAGCGCAGCTCGCGCTGGTGACGGATACTGGCAGCGTGAACCTGGGAGCGCTCAACTTCTCCGGCTGGAAGCTCCTGACGGCGAACCTCGGCACGGCTACGGCCGTGACGGGGCTGACGGTCTCGTCGGCGTCCGACCTCATCAGCGCGATCTACCTTGACCAGCTCGTGCTCTCCTACGGCGGCCTGACCGATACGACCGCGCCGAAGCTCTCGCTCCAGTACAATGCGGCGAGCAACACTGTGACCGGCACGGTGAAAGATGACATCGACGGCGCGGCCATCCCGACCATTCGCGTGACCTACGACGGCAAGAGCTACACGTCCTACACCTATAACCAGTCGAGCGGCGCGCTGAGCATTTCTCTTCCCGCCGCTGACGGCGCGCAGCACCGCGTGAGCGTGGTCGCGGGCGACGCGAGCGGCAACCTGAGCCGCGCGGGCATGAGCGTCGGCACGGCAAGCACGACGCCCGCCTTCAACGACATGAAGGACCACTGGGCGAACGACGCGGTCGCGTACCTCAAGCGCAGCGGCATTTCGAACGGCTCGAACGGTAACTTCCTGCCGGATACGAACATCAGCCGCCAGGAATTCGCCGTGCTGCTCGCGCGTTACTTAGGTTCTTCGCAGGATCATTCCTCCGTGCAGCTCCCGTTTGCCGATACGAATGAGATCGCATCCTGGGCGCTGAACGGCGCGAAGGCGATGTACTCGCTCGGCATCATCAAGGGCAGTTCCGACGGCTCGGGCAAGCTCTACTTCAACCCCACGGCCAACGTGAGCCGCCAGGAGGCGGTGACGATGCTCGGCCGTCTGACCGAAAAGGGCTACGCCCAGGGCGCGCTCAAGTTCACCGACAGCAGCGCGATCCAGTCGTGGGCGGCGGAGTACGTGAGCACGCTCAGCACGATGGGAATCCTTACGGGCTTTAGCGACGGCAGCTTCCGCCCCAACGGCGCAATGACGAGGGCGCAGGTGGCGACAGTATTGTACAAATTCTAAAATGAAAGGGAACGGCAAAGCCGTTCCCTTTCATTTTAGAGATTGCAGGCCGCTGCGCGCATAATTCGCCCGCCGTCGGCGGGCGAATTCCACACTTGCGGCCTGAGAAGAGTCATTTCCAACGCGCATGTCGTTGGAAATGACGATCAAAATTATTTCGCGTCTGCGGACGCGAAAGTCTGCGACGCTTGGGTGCGGTGGGCTGTTTCGCGCCCGCAGGGCGCGAAATGCGCCGGGGGAGTGTGTGCGGGGCGCTGTTTTGCGCTCGAAGAGCGCAAAATGCGCGCCTGGGGTGGTGCGGAGACACTGTTTTGTGCTCGGGGAGCACAAAATGCGTGCTTTTTAGAATGCTGTTTTGCGCCCGGTGGGCGCGAAAGGCGCATCTTTCGCTTTGATGAGGCTTAGATAGGACATTGAACGCTGCTTTTTTGCGGAAAATGCGCAAAAAGGGGCTACCTTTTTGCGCGGCGGCGTGCTATGATAGCTCTGTATTGGTATCTGTATGAAAAAGGAGGCGGAGAGAATGAAACGCGCGGGGAAACTGCTGGTGATCGGATTATTTTCGCTGCTGCTTTCGGGCTGCATGTTCACGACGCCGGAGACGTCGCTCTACCGCCTGCCGAAGCTCGCGGGCGAGTATGAATCGCTTGAATCGCAGATCGACGCGCTGCTCACAAACGGCGCGGAGTATGCCGCGCCCACGTCGGGCAGCAATTTGCAGAGCGTGCAGATGATCGACCTCGATGGTGACGGCAGCGAAGAGGCGGTGGCCTTCTTCCGCCGCGCGAGCGACAAAAAGCCGATGAAGATCTACATCTTCAAAGCCGACGGCGACAGCTACGAGCGCTACGCCGTGATCGAGGGCACATCGAGCCAGATCTACAGCGTGAACTACGCGGATCTGGACGGCGACGGGCTCAAGGAGATCCTGGTCGGCTACAAGAGCAGCTCGGATGTGCAGGGGCTTGCCATCTATCCGCTCTCTCCCGGCACGTCGGAGTCGCTTTTGACGACGGGCTATTCCCGTTACGCGAACCTCGACATGAACGGCGATGGGAAGCAGGAACTTTTAATTATTTGCAGCGACGAAGAGAGTACGGCGCGCGTCGATTACTACGACTGGGATGACGGCGCGCTACACGCGAAGTCCTCGCTGCGCCTGTCCGCCTCGGTGGCGGAGCTGAGCCGCCTGACGGCCGGCACGCTGACGGGCGGGGAGAACGCGCTGTTCGTCACGGGCGTGACGGGCGACAACCTGACCGTGACGGATGTGCTGGCGCTCAGAAGCGGGCGGCTCCAGAATATCGCCCTCGGCGCGGACGCGAATCAGGTACCCGCGGAGGAAATTTTCCTCGGCCTTTTCCCGCGCGATGAAAACAGCGACGGCGTGACCGAAGCGCCGAAGACGCGTCCCTTGCAGCGCTTTGACCGCGAGAGCGAGCTGCAGTATTACGTTGTCTGGGAGCAGTACAGCATCGACGGCACGGTGACGGACGTGCAGAGCTGCTTCCACAATGTGGCGGACGGCTGGAGCCTTGTGCTGCCGGACG
>VOFB01000318.1_pt1 | contig 34000 bp, 58 predicted proteins | sample 5384141 | NCBI WGS metagenome assembly VOFB01 (sample SAMN12384721, study PRJNA508395) | human gut metagenome | isolation source: healthy gut A | host: Homo sapiens | reverse complement strand
AGGATTTATAGCAAAAAGAGATGTTTTACCAGATCCAATATATAATAGCAAAGTTGTTACAAAATTAGTAAACAACATAATGCTTGATGGTAAAAAATCAGTTGCTCAAAAAATAGTTTATGATGCTTTTGATATCATTAAAGAAAAAAGGAAAAAAAATCCTTTAGAAGTTTTTGAAGCAGCTTTAGAAAACGTAATGCCAGTTTTAGAAGTAAAAGCTAGAAGAGTTGGTGGAGCTAACTACCAAGTTCCAATAGAGGTTAGACCAGACAGAAGACAAACTTTAGGTCTTAGATGGTTAGTTTCTTATGCTAGAAATAGACATGAGAAAACTATGGCTGAAAAATTAGCTGGTGAAATTATGGATGCTGTTGCTGGTAACGGTGGAGCATTTAAGAAGAAAGAAGATACACAGAATGGCAGATAATAAGGCATTTGCTCACACAAATGGAATTTCGGCTCATCTGCACATTTTTAATTCAAACCTCGATTGCAAACCTTCGGCTTTTTGCTTTAAAATTAAACATTTGCATAATGGTCGATGTAATCGTACACCTTTTGTAATTAAAAAATGCACAACTAATCAAATTTAAAAAAATTTAAAGATGTGTATAATATATTAGATAAAACCGAGGGGAGGAAAATTAAATGGCAGGAAGAGCATACCCATTAGAAAGAACAAGAAATATAGGAATAATGGCTCACATTGATGCTGGAAAAACAACAACAACAGAGAGAATATTATTCTATACAGGAAAAACACATAAAATAGGTGAAGTTCACGAAGGTGCCGCTACAATGGACTGGATGGCACAAGAACAAGAAAGAGGTATTACAATTACTTCTGCTTGTACAACATGTTTCTGGAAAAATAATAGAATAAATATTATAGACACTCCAGGTCACGTTGACTTTACAGTAGAAGTTCAAAGATCTCTAAGAGTTTTAGATGGTTCTGTTACAGTTTTAGCCGCAAAAGGTGGAGTTCAACCACAAACAGAAACAGTTTGGAGACAAGCTGATAAATACAATGTTCCAAGAATGGTATATGTAAACAAAATGGATATCACAGGAGCAAACTTCATGCTTTGTGTTGACCAATTAAAAAATAGATTAAAAGCAAATGCAGTTCCAATCCAATTACCAGTAGGAGCAGAAGACAACTTCCAAGGTATAGTTGATCTTATAAAAATGAAAGCATACATACAAGATGATAAATTAGGAGAACACATTGTTGAAACAGATATTCCAGAAGATATGAAGGAAGATGCTGAAACATGGAGAGCAATATGATTGAGGCTGTTGCTGATCAAGATGAAGAATTAATGATGAAATACCTAGAAGGTGAAGAATTAACAGAAGAAGAAATCAAAAAAGGTTTAAGAACTGGAACAATAGCAAACAAAATAGTACCAGTAACATGTGGTTCTTCATACAAAAAAACAAAGGTGTTCAAGAACTATTAGATGCAATAGTAGCTTATATGCCATCACCATTAGATATACCACATATCAAAGGTGAAACATTAGATGGAGAAGAAACAGAAGTTAAAACTTCTGACAAAGAACCATTTGCAGCATTAGCATTCAAAATCGCAACTGACCCATTTGTTGGAAAATTATGCTTCTTTAGAGTATACTCTGGAACATTAGAAACAGGATCAACAGTTCTAAATTCAAGCAAAGACAAAAAAGAAAAGAGTAGGAAGAATCCTTCAAATGCATTCAAATCATAGACAAGATATTGAAAAAGTATACGCAGGAGATATTGCAGCAGCTGTTGGAATAAAAAATGTAACAACAGGAGATACTTTATGTGATTTGAATCATCCAGTTATATTAGAACAAATGGAATTCCCAGATCCAGTTATAGACGTAGCTATAGAGCCAAAATCTAAAGTAGCTCAAGAAAAAATTGGAATTGCCTTAAGCAAATTAGCTGAAGAAGACCCAACATTTAAAGTTCATACAAATCATGAAACAGGACAAACAATTATAGCTGGTATGGGTGAATTACACTTAGATATAATTGTTGATCGTTTAAAAAGAGAATTTAAAGTTGAATGTAATGTAGGTAAACCACAAGTTGCTTACAAAGAAACAATTAGAAATAAAGTAAAAGTTCAAGGTAAATTTATTCGTCAATCTGGTGGTAAAGGACAATATGGTGATGTTTGGTTTGAAATGGAACCATTAGAGCCAGGTAAAGGAATAGAATTCGAAAGCAAAATCGTCGGAGGAGCTGTTCCAAAAGAATATATTAAACCTATTGAACAAGGTATGAGAGAAGAAGCTGCTGAAAGTGGTATCTTAGCTGGTTACCCAGTTATAGATTTCAAAGTTTCACTAGTTGACGGTTCATATCACGAAGTTGACTCTTCAGAAATGGCCTTCAAAATAGCAGCTTCTATGGCCTTCAAAGAAGGATGTAAACAAGCTAAATCAGTTATCTTAGAACCAATTATGAAAGTTGAAATAACAGTTCCAGAGGAATATATGGGAGATGTTATAGGAGATGTAAACTCTAGAAGAGGTAGAATGGAAGGTATGGATGCAGAAGATGGAATACAAGAAATCCACTCATTTATACCATTATCAGAAATGTTTGGTTATGCAACTGAACTTCGTTCTAGAACACAAGGTAGAGGAACATACTCAATGGAACCATCTCATTATGAAGAAGTTCCAAAATCAGTATTAGAGCAAATTGTTGCATCAAGAGCTAAAAAGAAGCATAATTATATGCAGATATTCTAAAAAAATAAAAAATACTTGCATTTTTATAAAAAATGTTATAAAATGCTAATACAATAAAAAAAGACATTAAATTTTAAATAATAAAAGTAGTCCATAGTAGTGAAAAACTACTATGGCTAACTAAAAAAAAGAGGAGGAATTTAAAATGGCAAAAGCAAAGTTTGAAAGAACAAAGCCACACGTTAACATTGGTACAATCGGACACGTTGACCATGGTAAAACAACAACAACAGCAGCTATTACTAAATATTTATCATTATTAGGTAAAAAGCTAAATTTGAAGCTTACGATCAAATCGATGGAGCTCCAGAAGAAAAAAGCAAGAGGAATCACAATCAACACAGCACACGTAGAATATGAAACAGATAACAGACACTATGCACACGTTGACTGCCCAGGACACGCGGACTACGTTAAAAACATGATTACTGGTGCTGCTCAAATGGATGGAGCAATATTAGTTGTAGCTGCAGCTGATGGTCCAATGCCTCAAACAAGAGAACACATCCTATTAGCTAGACAAGTTGGTGTTAAATACATCGTTGTTTACTTAAATAAATGTGATATGGTTGATGATCCAGAATTATTAGAATTAGTTGAAATGGAAGTTAGAGACTTATTATCAGAATATGGTTTCCCAGGAGATGATATTCCAGTAATAAAAGGTTCATCTCTAAAGTATTAGAAAGCACATCTACAGATCCTAATGATCCTGTTTATGCTCCAATTAAAGAATTAATGGATGCAGTAGATAGCTACATCCCAACACCAGAAAGACCAATTGATCAACCATTCTTAATGCCAGTAGAAGACGTATTCACAATCACAGGTCGTGGTACAGTTGCTACAGGTAGAGTAGAAAGAGGAGAAGTTAAATTACAAGACGAAGTTGAAATCATTGGTTTAACAACAGAAAGAAAGAAAACTGTTGTAACAGGTGTTGAAATGTTCAGAAAACTATTAGATCAAGCTGAAGCTGGAGATAATATCGGTGTTCTATTAAGAGGTATTGATAGAAAAGACATCGAAAGAGGTCAAGTTCTATGTAAACCAGGAACAATTCATCCACATACAAAATTCACATCACAAGTTTATGTTCTAACAAAAGAAGAAGGTGGACGTCATACACCATTCTTTAATGGATATAGACCACAATTCTACTTCAGAACAACAGACGTTACTGGTGTTATTGAATTAGATGCAGGTGTTGAAATGGTTATGCCTGGAGATAATGTTAATCATGACAATCGAATTAGTGATATAATTATACACATAAAACCACAGGAGGTAAGTAAAAATGGAACGGAAACTAACATTTGAAGAAGCAAAAAAATTAATAGAGAAGGAATTAGAAAAAAACTTAGAAGAACTAAAAAGTGCATACTTAGAATGTGAAAAAGATAGTGAAAAATTAAAAGAACTCGTACTAAAAGGAAAAATTTCAAGAAAAGAATATGAAAGAAAACTAAACGAAGTGACAAGAAAACATAACAAAAATGCATAGAAATAAATAAGAGGCAAAACGAAAATGCATCAAAATTCAAGATGAATTTATGAGCTTTTAAAATTTTCAAAATTACAAATTTAAAGTCAAAGTTAACCTAAAGAAATCAATATGCAGGAGGAAAAAATAATGACAATAAAAAGAAATTAACAACTTAATCAACGAGGAAAAAAAAAGAGAAACGAAGAAGAAAACAAAGCAACAAGACAGGAATTTGAAAAAAGAAATGAAAGCCATAACGATGGAAGAATCAAAGAAAACAGCGAAAATTAAAAACAATCAAGAATTAGACAAAGTCAAAAAATCAGCAAGAGCCAAAAGAGACAATGTTGTAAACAAATACAGAAACAAAGTAAAAAAAATACAAGAAAAATACAGAGAAAACTGTCTTAAAATTGAAGCTGAATTAAAACAACAATAAAATAAAAAGTTCCAGCCCAACCACAAAAAATTTAAGTGGTTGGGTATTTTTACCATATTTACACTAAAAGTATTGATTTTTTCAACAAAGAATAATAAAATAGAACTACTTAAAATAAAATATATAAAAGTTCTAGGAAGGAATGAGAAAATGAAAATCATATTAGATGCAATGGTGGAGACAACGCACCAGACGCAAATATAAAAGGAGCAATAAAAGCAATAAAAAAAATAAAAAGCAGAAATAGTACTAGTAGGAAAAGAAGAAATAATAAGAAATAAAATAAAAGAATTTTACGGAAAAGAAATAGAAGAAATATCAGACAGACTAAAATAAAAAACGCAACAGAAACAATAGAAATGGAAGACCAACCAACAGTAGCAATAAAACACAAAAAGACTCATCAATGGTAGTAGGCTTCAATATGCTAAAAAAAGACGAAGGAGACGTATTTATATCAGCAGGAAACTCAGGAGCATTACTTTGCAGGAGCAACACTACTAGTAGGAAGAATAAAAAGGCATAGACCGACCAGCACTAGCAGGAATATTACCAGCATACAAAAGTCAATTACTATTAATGGACTGCGGATCAAACACAAACTGCAAAGCCAATAAACCTATTACAATTTTGGTACAAATGTCAACAATATATTTAAGAAACACATTTGGAATAGAAAAAACCAGCAATAGGACTATTAAACATAGGAACAGAAGAAACAAAAGGAAACGAACTAGTAAAAGAAAGTTACCAATTATTAAAAGAAAAATCAGAAGAACTAGGAATCAACTTTGTAGGAAATGTAGAAGGAAGAGACGCATTCTCAGGAGAAATAGACGCAATAGTCACAGACGGATTTACAGGAAACGTATTTTTTAAAAACAACAGAAGGATTAGGAAAATTCGTAAAAAGATCACTAAAAGAAAGTCTATTTAAAAGTCTCCTATCAAAAATAGCAACAATACCAGCCCTACCAGCAATGAAAAGATTCTCAAAAGTAATGGATTACAAATCTTATGGAGGAGCACTATTTTTAGGAGTAAAAAACCAGTAGTAAAAGCACATGGAAGCAGTGACGAAAAATATTTGAATACACAATAATACAAGCAGAAAAATTTGTTGAAAACAAGGCTGTAGACAAGATGATAGAAGCATTTTCCGACTTGTCAGTATAAATTTAAAAATATTTTGAAATATACTTGACAAAAGCATAACATATAATATAAAAGTAATATGAAAAAAAAATATCAAATGAATAAATCATTTGCAACTTGAGAGGAGGTGAACTCGTACGATGAGTTCAGAAGAAATATTAGAGAAAGTAAAAGGAATCATCATTGAACAATTAGGGAGTAACAGATACAGCAGTAACAATGGAAGCATCATTTATAGATGACCTAGGAGCAGATTCATTAGATATTGTTGAACTAATTATGGCTATTGAAGAAGAATTTGATATAGAAATTCCAGATAGTGACGCAGAAAAAGTCGTAACAGTAGGAGATGTAGTAGACTATATCAAAGAAAATGTACAATAAAACAAAACGGATAAGACAAACAACAAAAATCCGCATTATAATTGTATAAGAAATTACTTTAAAAAGTATATATATTAAAAAAAAATCTCATAGAAATATGAGATTTTTTTAGTACGCACAAATATATTTATGCAACTTAAAAAAATAAATAAAATAATCAAACACACTTTTTTATAAATAGAGCTAGTCAATTTAATACTATTTTGCAACAAAACAGAATCACCAACTTTACATGTAATAGAACCAATACAAGAACCAGAACTAACAGGAGCAGTCAAAAATTTATCACAAGAAATATCAACATTCAAATCAGAAATAAAGTCCTTATATATCGGAAAGGTAGAAAAAGTAGAATAATCAACATCAAAATTTACAATATTAGAAGCCCCTTTTTCAACAACAAAAAAATTCAAATTTTTAGATTTCCACTTATCAAACTCAACAGTCATCAAATCTCTCAAATTAACCAACTCAAAATTTTGAAAAGTAAAATCAATTAATTTAATACTATCAGAAGTTCTAAAATTCTTTGTATCAGCACCCAAAACAACACAAATAATATCCAAATTATTCCTTTTACAACAACTAACCAAGCACCTATTAGCACCATTAGTAAAACCAGTTTTAATACCATAAACACCATCAACATTACCAAGAAGTTCATTTGTATTATGAATACTTTTTGGAACACCATTTATAAAAACAGTATAATTCAAAGTATTAACAACATCAGCAAACACCTTATTACGCAAAGCATAATTAGACAAAAGAGCCAACTCAAAAGCAGTAGTATAATGATCATCATTATCTAAACCATGAGGAGTACAAAAATGAGTATTTTTCAAACCGTAATTCAGTAGCCTTTTTATTCATAAGAGTAGCAAAACCATCAATATCACCACCACAATATTCAGCCAAAGCAACAGCACAATCATTACCAGATTTAAGCATCAAACCATACAAAAGATCTTTAATACTAACTTTATCACCCAACCTCAAACCAAGACGTGAACCACCAATATTAGCAGCAGATCTAGAAACCTCAATAACATCAGACAAATTACAATTTTCAATTATAATACAAGCAGTCATAATTTTAGTAGTAGAAGCCATTTTTCGTCTTTGGTATTCATTTTTACCCAAAAGAACTAAATTTGTATTTCTATCCAAAACAACAAAAGCACGAGAATTAACTTTCTGAGTAACAGGAAAATCAATACCATAAGAAGTTACAGGAAAAAAAAAAGATACACAAAACAAGAAAATCAAAAAATATTTTTTTAAAAATTTTTGCAAACCATATAAATACCTCTAATAAATTATATATAACAAACACAAAAATATGATGAATATAAACAAAAAAATATCGTAATTCACATAATTCTAATACAACAATACTTAAACAAATACATAATTAATAATAAATATATAAAAGTTCAACAAAACCTATACAAATAGCCAAAAATAATTTAGAAAAGTTGCAACAAAATATTGATTTTAAAGCAAAAATATAATATAATTATAATGTGTGGAAAAAGGTTTTCAAATAAAACAAGAAAACCAAAAGACAATAAAAAAAGAACAAAATAAAAAATATAAATATATAAAAGGAGATTAAATATGAAAAGTAAAAAATTAAAATTAAGTATTTTATTATTTGCAATCAGTATATTTGCAATTTTATTTATGCCACATTCAGTAGAAGCATCTACAAAATTAAACCCCAACTGGTATATAGGAATAAACGAATACAGAAGCAACACAACACCAGCAAACATGGGATATTCAATAAAAAACCAAATAACCACTTAACAATAGACCAAGGATACAAAATTTGGGAAATAGTAAAATACAACAGTAATAATGAAAGTGACACAAACTATAGTACAGACCTTACACTATATTGTGTAAAAGCAGGAGTTGGTTTTAGAGAATTAAGCACAGACCAGACAACAGGAAGCAGCAAACCAGCAATAAAAAGAGCAACATACACAACAGCATATAACTTATTAAGAGACAAAGCAGAACTATTAAGTTTAAAAGACACAAACAAAACACTATATAGTTTAGTAAGCACAGACAATTACTATGGAATTTTAGCACTTGCAGACTTAATGTACATACCAGAAAAATCAACAGCACAAGAAAAAACAGAACTAATAAATGCAGCATTAAAAGCAAACAACATAAACCCAGCAAACTACAATACAAGCCTAACAGACGAAGATGTTGATGCAGTACAACAAGCAGCATTATGGTATTTCACAAACTATGACGGAGGAGACTCATACACAAACGTATTTAATCAACTAGGCAAAAAAACATGGTTATTCTATAAAACAACAACAATGAGTGAATACACAAGTTTACAAGACTACAACCCAATAGTTGACGGAAATCAAACTGAAGCAGGACTAGACAGAGACGAACAAGCAACATACTTATATGACTATTTAGTAAACACAGCAAAAAGCAAACATTGCAAAATACAAAGATGGAACAATAACACCAAAAAGCAAAGTAACATTATACACAGACCCAACTGTAGAAGACCATCAACCAGTAATATCAATAGAAAAAAGAAACACCATTTGACATGGCATTAAGAAAATACATAACAAAAGTAACAACAAAAAGAAGGAAAAACAACAGACTTATCAAGCTCAACATCAACAACAAGAAATCCATCAATAGACACAGCAACAATAGACACAGAATACACAGCAACATACAAACACAGAAAAGACCCAGTAACAGTAAAAACAGGAGATATAGTTACATACAACATATCAGTATACAACGAAGGAACAAAAGCAGGAAGAGTAACAAAAATAGTAGACCAATTACCAACAGGATTAAAATTCAGTAGTCTATCAGAAAGTGCAAAAAATATATATGACACAACATGGGACGCAACAACAAACAAAGTAACATTTGTAAGAAAATCAACAAACCCAGAAAACTTAGCAGCATACTCAAATGGAAACCTAAAATCAGAAACAATAGAATTTACATGTGAAGTCACAAAAAAGCAAGCACAACAGACAAAGAAGTATTAACAAATGTAGCATGGATAGCAGAAGAATATAATGCAGTAGACAACTTAACAATAACAAAAACAAAAGGAGACGACAGAGATTCAGAACCATCAACAAAACCAGATGTAAACAAAGACAATATGTCAAACTACAAAGGAAACACATCAAACAAAAACGAATTAGGAGACTCAAACTACTTCTATAAAGGAGAACAAGATGACGACGACTTCGAAAAATTAGTACTACTACCAAACGAATTTGACTTAAAACTAATAAAAAGAATAACAGAAGTAAATGACGTAAAAGTACCAGAAAGAATACAAAGTGTAGACACAAGCAAACTAAACACAGTAGGAGCAGACGGAAAAATAATAACAACAGCAACATACAAAATGGACAAAAATCCAGTATCAGTAAAAAAGGTGACATAGTAAAATATGGAATAAGAGTATATAATGAAGGTGCAATGGACGGATATGCATCAGAAATATCAGAAGACGTACCAGAAGGACTAGAATTTATATGGTCAGAAAAATTAGAAGACGAACTAAACAAAGACACAACACTAACAAAATCAGAAAAAGATGCAATTTTATATAATCAACTAATATGGACACCAAAAACAATAAACAAAGACACTAAAAAATAGAAGTAATAACAACAAATTATTTAGCAAAAGGTGAAGGAGTAAAAAAAAGCGGAACAGGAACAAACCTAATAAAAAGCATTTGACTCTGAAAAACAAACATTAAACTATAAGGAAGTATATGTATACATGAAAGTTATATCAGACAATGTAGGAGGAAGCATAATAAGAAACGAAGCAGCAATAACAAAAAGACTCTGACTCAGACGGAAATGATGTAACAGACAGAGACTCAACACCAGAAGAGTGGAAAAAGAAAATGATGACAAATACTATGATGACAACAAAAATGGCCATCATACAAAGAAGACGACGAAGACTATGACAACATCATATTACAAAGTTTTGACTTAGCATTAAGAAAATTCATAATAGCAGTAAGTCCAGACGCAGAAATATCAGAAAACGAATATTTAAAAGACAAAAACGGAAATTATACAAGAGCACCACAAGTAGACACAAAAATTAAATACAACAGGAACAGACGGAAAAATAATAACAACAGCAACATATAACCATCCAAAAGACCCAGTAGAAGTAAACAAAGATGATATAGTAGTATACATGTTAAGAGTATACAATGAAGGTGATATAGACGGATATGCAACAGAAATAAAAGACCACTTACCACCAACACTAGAATTTGTAGAAGGCGAATTCAATGACAAATACAATTGAAAGTATCAAAAGACGGAAGAACAGTAACAACAGACTATTTAAAAGAAAGCAAAATAGAAAAAAGCAAAAAAAAGACACAAACGGAAAAATAGTACTAAGTTATGTAGAAGTTCCAATTATGTGTAAACTAAAAGACACAGCAAAAGTAAATGAAGTAATCACAAACATAGCAGACATAACAAAATTCACAGACGGAGACAAAAACACAATAAGAGACAGAGACTCAGAAGAAGACAACGTAAAACTTCCAGAAGACAACCAATTACCATCATATAAAGATGAAGAAACAGGAGACTATGTACCAGGACAACAAGACGACGACGACTTCGAAAAAGTAATAATAAAACCATTTGACTTAGCATTAAGAAAAATTCATAACAAAGGTAAACAACACAGAAGTAAACACACGTATACCAAAGTAAAATACGATTCAGAAAACAACAAAATAACATATGAACATACAAAGACCCAGTAGATGTAGTAACAAATGACATAGTTACATACACAATAAGAGTATTCAATGAAGGAATGAAAGACGGATACGCAGCAGAAATATCAGACGATATGCCAGCAGGACTAGAATTTTTTACCAGACAATGAAACAAACAAAGAATACAGATGGGTAATGTATGACAAAGACGGAAAACAAAACAGAAGATGTATCAAAAGCAGTAAAAATAAGAACAGACTACTTATCAAAAGAACAAGGCGAAGCAAAAATGAAAGAAGACACATCTTTAACAGAAAATCCATATTTACTAAAAGCATTTGACGGAAGCAAAGAAATATCAGAAGAAAATCCAGACAATGCAGACGTAAAAGTAGCATTCAAAGTAGTAGAACCAAACACATCAGACAAAATAATAGTAAACTCTGCACAAATATCAAAAGACACAGACAAAAACGGAAAAGACATAGACGATATAGACTCAACACCAGACAAATGGAACGAAGGAGAAGACGATCAAGACAGAGAATACATAAAACTAAACTACTTTGACTTAGCATTAAGAAAATGGGTAACACAAGCAATAGTAATAGAAAACGGAAAAGAAACAGTAACACAAACAGGACACACACCAGAACAAGACCCAGAACCAATTGTAAAAGTTGATTTAAACCGTAAAAACTAAATAAAGTAACAGTCAAATTCAGATATTCAATAAGAATAACAAATGAAGGAGACATAGCAGGATATGCGAAAGAAATAAAAGACTATATACCAGCAGGATTAAAATTTGTAGCAACAGACAACCCAGGATGGACAGATTTAGGAAACAACATAATAACAACAAACTTATTAGCAGACAAATTACTACAACCAGGAGAAAGTGCAGACGTGCAAGTACTACTAACATGGATAAACGGACAAAACAACATGGGACTAAAAACAAACATAGCAGAAATATCAAAAGACTATAATGACAGAGGAGTACCAGATAGAGACTCAACACCAGACAACAAAAAAGACGGTGAAGACGATATAGACGATGCACCAGTTATGTTATCAATAGCAACAGGTAAAATAAAACATATTTTTGCATTAGGATTTACAGTTTTAATAATGCTAGCAGGAGGAATCGTATTAATCAAAAAAATTCATTATAAAAAAACAAAAAATAATTAAGAAAAATATACTAAAAAGAACCTTCAAAGAAAACCTACTTTGAAGGTTCTTACAATTAAGAAAGAAAATGAAAATTAAAGGAATCCAAAAATTCAAAAAAAACATTTACAATTACAAAGTGCTATGATATAATTTCAAAAGAAAACAAAAATAATGTAATTAATATTACACAATTGAAAAAAGCCAGGAAGGAAGGAAAAGAATATGAATCAAATTTAGCCACAAAACAGACAACAAAAACGAAAAAAACCAAAAATGCCAGGAAAATCAGTATCATCAGATATAGCAAAAGTAACAAAAGTTTTGCAATAGGACTAATCATATTTGGAGGCTGTGTAATAGGAACAGGTTCATATTCTTTATACAAAGGAAAAAAGAAACAAATAATAAAACAACAATAAACGAAATGTCAAAACCAGTAATTTCAGTAGAAGCAATAGAAGGAGACGAATCAACAATACTATTAAAAACCACAAGTAATATAGGAATAGAAACAGTAGTATACCAATGGAACGACGGAAAAAAGACAACACTAACAGGAAATGGAGGAAAGTACTTAGAACAAAAGTACAAATACCATCAGGAAGTAATGTATTAAACATAACAGTAGTAGACAGTCAAAACCAAGAAAGCACATACTCTAAAAATACATGAATTAAATAGTAATATAAAACTAGAAGCAATAGGAAATGGAAAAATAAAAATAGAATATGCAGGAGAAACAGAAATCTCATATCTAACATACCGTTGGGACGATCAAGACGAAAACAAAATAGACATAAACTCAAAACAATAAACCAAGAAATAGACACACTAAACGGAAAACACACACTAACAATAATAGTAGTAGACGTAAACAATCACACAGAAACAAAAGTACAACAAACAAATGGAGTATCAATACCAACAATAGACATCAGATTTAACGAAGACAAAACATCATATATAATAAACGTAAAAGATGATGTAGAACTAAAAGAAGTAATAATAACGATTAGACGAAGACGACAGCAAAAATACGGACAAAAATAAACGGAAAAGAATTCCAATTCGAAATAGCACTAAAAGAAGGCAGTGACAACAAAATGAAAGTACAAGTCACAAACTCTGATGACCAAACAGCAGAAAAAGCAGTAATGTTTAGCAAATAATTCTAGGAAGTTCGGAGAACTTTCCTAGAATATAAAAAGCAGCATAGTTAATAAAACAAAATTAACGTGTTGCTTTTTAGTGGACTATAATAAGCAAAAGGAGAAAAAATAATGGTACAAGATATATATATAATAGATGACGACGAATCATCAATACTAGTATTTAAAGAATTATTTAAAGAAGACACAGAATATAAATTCATAAGTGTAAAATCAGATATGATAGAAGTAGCATTAAAAAACATACCATCAATGATAATAATAAACGAAGACGCAATAGACATGAACATAATAGACCTATGCAAAAAATAAGAAATGACGACGACAACACAATAACACCAGTAATAGTAGTATCATCAAACGACAACTCTGAACACAGAATAAAAATCTTACAAGAATCAATAGAATACTACATAAAAAAACCAGTAAACGAAAAATATCTATATTACACTGTAAAAAATGTATTAAGATTACTAGCAATAAACAGAAGAATAAGTCCACTAACAGGCTTACCAGGAAATGTACAAATACACGCAGAACTAAAAAAAGATTAGCAAACAAAGAACCATTTTCAGTACTATATGTAGATTTAGACAACTTCAAAGCATATAATGATGTATATGGATTTTTTAAAGGAGACGAAATAATAAAATTCACAGCAGAAGTAATAGTAAGCAATGTACATCAAGAAATACCAGAAGGAAGTTTTGTGGGGCACATCGGAGGAGACGACTTTATAGCAATAATACCAACAACACAATGTGACAAAATATGTCAAGACATAATATCAACATTTGACACAAATGTATTAAAATTCTTCACACCAGAAGACATAGAAAGAGGATACATAGAAGTAGCAAACAGAAAAGGAATAATAGAACAATTTCCACTAACATCAGTATCAATAGGTGTAGTAGTAGCAGATGTCAACAGATTCTACAACATGCTAGAAATAGGAGAAGTAGGTGCACAAGTAAAACACGCAGCAAAATCAGTAATGGGCAGCAGTTACTCAGTAGACAAACGAAAAATATTATAATATTAAAAATAAACTCCTCATATATATAATAATATAAAATATATAAGAGGAGTTTTAGTTTGAAAAAATTAAAAACATCCATTACTATATGTAGCTTTAAATTAAGCAAGAAAGGAATGGAATTTAATATGATAATTTTAGACAGGAAAAGAATAAGTGTAATGTTACTAATAATATTAGTAGGAATCTTCACATTTTCATATAAAACAACAGAAAAAGAAAATAAAGAAACACAAAATATGTAGCAGCAACACCAGTAGCAAACAAAGTAATAATATTAGACGCAGGACACGGAATACCAGATGAGCGGAGCACAAAGTAGCAATGGAACAACAGAAGCAGAAACAAATCTAAAATAACTTTAAAAGTACAAGAATTACTAGAACAAAGTGGATGCACAGTAATCTTAACAAGATCAGACGAAAATGCAATATACAGTTTAGACGCAAAAACACTAAAAGAAAAAAAGGTATCAGACATCAGAAACCGTGTAAAAATAGGAAATAACTCATCAGCAGACATATTTGTATCAATACACCTAAACAAAATACCACAACCCCAATACTCAGGATGGCAATGTTTTTACCAAGCAAAAAAGTGAACAAAGTCAAAACTAGCCAAAAGTATACAAAAAAATTTGAATGAAACAATACAAAAAGAAAACAACAGAGTAGCAATGAAATTAGACAACGTATATATAATAAAACACGTAGAAATACCATTATCAATAGTAGAATGTGGATTTTTATCAAATCCAGAAGAAGAAAAACAACTATTAGACAATGATTACCAAGACCACCTAGCATGGGGAATTTATATGGAATAATCAATTACTTTAACTAAGTCATAAAATCTCCCAAATAAGCATAATATATAATAGCTTATTTAAGGAGATGTTTTATGTTTTTAGTATTTAACAAAGACAAAATATATGCATACGGAATATCCATAATAACAGTAATATTACTATTTTGCGCAGCAAGCACAATGCTAACAGACAACCCAGAAACAATATTAACAGGAAGCACAGCAGGAAAACAACTACCAATATATAAAGTAGACACACAAGAAAAAAGGTAGCACTAACAATAAATTGTGCATGGAATGACAGCGACATAGACAACATATTACAAACACTAAACAATAACAACTGTAAAAGTAACATTTTTTATGGTAGGAGACTGGGTAAAAAAATACCCAGAAGCAGCCAAAAAGTAAAAGAAGCAGGACATGAAATAGGAACACATTCAAACACACACCCACATGTAAACAATCTAGACTACGAAAAAAACGCAAACGAACTAAAAGAAAGTGCAAAAATAATAAAAGAAACCACAGGACAGAAGTAAAACTATATAGACCACCATATGGAGAATATAATGACACAGTAATAAAAGTAGCAAATGAAAACGGATACATACCAATACAATGGTCACTAGACACACTAGACTACACAAAAAAATAACAGGAGAGCAAATGTGGGAAAGACTAAAAACAAAATAACAGCAGGAGACATAATTTTTTAATGCACAACGGAACAGAACATACAGCAGACTCACTAGACATGATTATAAAAAATATAAAAAGCAGTGGATTTGAAGTAGCAAGAGTCTCAGATATTATTTATACTGAAAATTATACAATAGACACAAATGGAACGCAAAGAAGAAAATAAAAAGAATGTATAAAATTTCCAAACAAGTAAATAATAATAGAAGTGAGAGGTTTGTATATGATTTTTTTGGAATTATTTCAAATAAAAAAGATTTTAATATAATAAAATTAGAGATAGAAAAAAAAGTATAAAAGATGCAAGTATAATATTAATAGACAAAGAAAATATAGAAAATTTACAAAACATCAAATTTGAAGCACTAATCATAAATAGTGAAATAAACCTAGACAATAAAAGCATCGTATTCTTGCAAAAATCTGTAAAAATTTAAAATATTTAATAGTAAACACAGACAAAAAAACACTTATGTAAACATATTGAATAATGACAGAATATGCATAATAACTTATGGTTTAAATCACAAATGCACAGTCACAGCATCAAGCATAAAAGAAGAAAACATAATGATAGCATTACAACGAGAAATAATAGACAGATATGGACATCTAATGATAATAGGAGAAAAAAGAGTAAAACCAATAGAAAACCTAGATGTATATGGCACAATGACAATTTTATAATAAAATTACTATACTTAAAAACATGCAAATCTGAACAAAAAAAAAAAAAAGATTATATAAAAACAACAATAAATTAAAAATAAAGAAATATTTACAAAAAAAAAAAAAATTAACTTTTTATGTAGACAAACCTTAAAAAATGTTGTATAATGGTAATTGTAGGAAAACTCTGAGATAAATTATACAATTGAAAAAAATAAAAAATATAGGGAGGAAACCAAATTGGATACAAATTATTTAGAAAACAACTATTTAACATTAGTTGGAAGAGTAACAGGAGAAAAGAAATTTAGCCATGAAATATATGGAGAAAGATTCTTTATATTTAACTTAAGCATAGCACGCTTAAGTGGAAACGCAGACATAATACCAATAACAGTATCAGAAAGACTAATCACTGACGAAATGCTACAAGAAGGTAAAAAATATTAGTAAAAGGACAATTCCGTTCTTACAACAGTTATGAAAAATGAAAGAAACAAATTAATATTAACAGTATTTGCAAAAGACGTTATTGAAGTAGAAGAAAACGAAGAAGACAGTGACATAGTAAAAAAAAAGAAAGTATAACAAACGAAGTAGTACTTATAGGATTTATATGCAAAAAACCAATTTACCGTCAAACACCATTTGAAGAGAAATAGCAGACATATTATTAGCAGTAAACAGAGCATATAACAAATCAGACTATATACCATGTATAGCATGGGGAAGAAACGCAAGATTTTCACAAAACCTAGAAGTAGGAACAAAAAGTAAAAGTAGTAGGAAGAGTGCAATCAAGAGAATATGAGAAAAAAATATGAAGACGGAACATCAGAAGTAAAAGTAGCATATGAAGTATCAATAGGAAGTTTAGAAATAGTAGAAGAAAACGAAGAAGAAAATAACACAGAAACAGAAAATGTAGAAAACAATCAAGAAGCTGTATAAATCTAGAAAATACAAAAAATACAAAAAATCTATCAAGAGAGTTTAAAATCTTGATAGATTTTTAAAATTTTATTGTTACAATTCAGAATATATGATATAATTTTAAACAATACAAAGAGTATAGAAAGAAAGGAAAAAATGAAAAAAGAATATGATGAAAAAAATATTAGAAAAGTGTTTACCACCATATTTAGAAAAAGATTTAGAAAACCTAAAAAAGGAATAAAAAACAAAGTAAGTTACCTAGACTGCTTAATTGACGAATTGCAAGGCTCAGTAAACAGTGCTTTTGTAGATGGAGACATAACAGAAGAACAATGTGACTATTTATACAAAAAATATATTAGAATGGAGAAATAACATGATAGATTTCACAAACTGCCAAAAAATAAATACAAATATTATGGAGGAAAAAATGGAGGAAAATATGCATCATATATAATAATCAAGATTACATGCTAAAATTTCCTTCAATAAATAATGGAATATCAGAACATGAATACTCAAACAGTTGCATCTCAGAATATATAGCATGCCATATAATAAACTCCATAGGATTAAATGTACAAGAAACAATACTAGGAAAATATAAAGTAGAAGAAGAAGAAAAAATAGTTGTAGCATGTAAAGATTTTACTTCAGGAGGAAATATATTAAAACAATTTGCAGAACTAAAAAACAGTCAAATAGAAACATCAAAAAATGGATATGGAAACAGAATTAGCAGAAGTCATAGAAACAATAGAAAATCAACCTATATGTGATCCAGAAGAACTAAAAAAATTTTTTTTGGGACATGTTCATAGTAGACAGTTTTGTAGGAAACTTCGATAGGCACAACGGAAATTGGGGATTTTTAATAAATGAAACATTACAAAAAATAGAAATTGCACCAATATATGATTGTGCATCATGCCTATATCCACAACTAACAGATGAAAGAATAAACGAGATAATAAATAATCAAAATGAACTAGAAGCAAGAGTATATATTTTTCCAACATCAGCATTAAAAATAAAAGGCAAAAAAATAAACTATTTTGGATTTATAACAGGTTTAGAAAACGAAGAATGTAATAAAGCATTAATAAGAATATTCCCAAAAATAAACCTAGAAAAAATATATAAAATTATAGACCAAACGCCATACATCACAGATATCAGAAAAGAATTTTACAAAAAAATATTAAACATGAGATATAACATAATACTAAAAAACAGTTACGAAAGTCTAAAAATAAATGAATTATAAAAACAAGAAAGGAAAACAAACATTTATGAAAAAAGAAAAACTAAAATAACAAAAACAAGTCTATTTATGATATTAGCAATAATATTAATAGCAATATTTTGCATATCAGTATCACCAGTAACAATGCAAAATGACACATACTACACAATAAAAATAGGAGAACACATACACAAATACGGAATAGACATGAAAGACCCATTCTCATGGCACGAAGACCTAGGATACACATATCCACACTGGTTATATGACCTATTAACATATTACATATACTCAGCAACAGGATTCATGGGAATCTTTATAGTAACATGCATACTATCATGCATATTAGGAATATCACTATTTTTAGTAACAGAAAACTAACAAAAACAAAGTAATATCATTTATAGTAACAATAGGAGCAATGTATGTACTAAAACCATATATAGCAGCAAGAGCACAACTAGTAACATTCATACTATTTATATGGACAATATATTTCATAGAAAAATTTATAGAAACAGGAAAAATAAAATATGCAATACCACTAATACTAATGCCAATAGCAATAGCAAATCTACACGTAGCAGTATGGCCATTCTATTTTGGACTATATTTACCATATATAGGAGAATACATATTAGCATATATATCAGAAATTGTATTTTATGACAAAATACAAAGACATTACATGAAAAAGAAAATAGAATACTTACAAAAAATAAAAAACAAAGGACAAAAAATGTAGACGAAAAAAATTGAAAAAAGCACAAGCACAACTAAAAGATATGAACGAAAAAGCATCAAAAAGTAAAAATAAAAAGAGATCAAAACCAAAAAAGGCATACAAAATAAGAATAACAAAAGATAAAAATGTAAAATATCTAATAATAATCATGATAATATGTATATTTACAGGACTACTAACACCACTAGGAAATGTACCATACACATATTTATATAAAACAATGGCAGGAAACACAACACAAAACATAAATGAACATTTACCAATGACACTATCAAGCAACACAGAAGCACTATTTATGATAGTCCTATTTTTAGCAGTACTAATGTTTACCAAAACAAGAATACGCCTACATGACTTATTATTCATAGGAGGACTAGGATATTTAATGCTAGCATCAAGCAGACAAATAACAATGTTCACAATAGTAGGAACAGTAATACTAACAAGATTAATAACACAAATGTTTAACGAATACAACTATGACTACAACAAACTAATAAAAAGCATAATGACACCAGTTGTAACAATATTCTTAATAGTACTAGTAATATTTATAAGTTATAAACAAGCAATACCAAAAAGAATCTAAAATTTGTAAGTGAAAAAACATACCCAGTAAAAGCATGTGACTACATCTTAGAAAACATTGACTTAGGAAAAGCAAGATTTTACAACGAATATAACTATGGAAGCTATATGCTATTTAGAGGAATACCAGTATTTATAGACTCCAGAGCAGACCTATACGCCCCAGAATTTAATAAAAAAAGAAGACATATTCATGGACTTTATAAACACATCATCAATTGCAACATTTTACGAAGACACATTCAAAAAATACAATATAACACACGTAATAGTATATGAAAACTCAAAAGTAAATATGATTATCAAAAAACAAATGACGAAAACTACAAAAACTATATGAAGACGACAATTTTGTCATATACGAAAGACTAAATGCGGAAAAAATAAAATCATAATAAAAGGACTAAATGCAAAAATAAAATTATAAAGAAAAAGAGGACAAAAAGTGGAAAAATTATAATAGAAAAAGAAAAAGCAGGAAAAAGAATAGACATATTTATAAGTGAACAAAAAGCAAATTTCAAGAGAAACAGCAAAAAGATGGATTGAACAAGAAAATGTAACAATAAACAATAAAAAGTAAAACCATCATACAAAACACAAGAAAACGATATTATAAATATAGAACCAGAAGAAATAAAAGACATTGAATTAAAAGCACAAAACATACCACTAGAAGTCTTATACCAAGACAATGATATATTAGTCGTAAACAAACCAAAAGGAATGGTAGTACACCCAGCAAACGGAAATCCAGACGGAACACTAGTAAATGCAGTTATGGCATTATGCAAAGACACACTATCAGGAATAGGAGGAGAACTAAGACCAGGAATAGTACACAGACTAGACAAAGACACATCTGGAGCAATAATCATAGCAAAAACGATAAATCACATATACAACTTAGTGAAATGTTAAAAAATCATGAAATAGAAAAACATATATAGCACTAGTAAGAGGAATAGTAAAAGAAAATGAAGCAACAATAAACATGCCAATATCAAGAAGTCAAAATGACAGAAAAAAAATGGCAGTAAACAGAGAAGGAAAAAAATGCAATAACACACATAAAAGTAATAGAAAGATTTTACAACCACAATGTAACACTACTAGAAGTAAAAATAGAAACAGGAAGAACACACCAAATAAGAGTACACCTATCAAAAATAGGATACCCAATAATAGGAGACGAAGTATACTCAAACGGTAAAAACGAATGGGGAATACATGGACAATGCCTACACGCAAAAAGTCTAAAATTTAAGCATCCAATAAATAATAAAGAAATGTACATAGAAGCAGAACTACCAGAATATTTTCAAGAAATAATAAAAAATGCAAACAATAATCACAGAAAAAAAGAAAGGAAATTATAATGGAAGAAGAAAGACTACAAAATATTTAGCAAATCAAGGAATAGGGTCAAGAAGAAAATGCGAACAATACATTTTAGAAGGAAAAGTAACAGTAAATGGCAAAACAATTAAAGAATTAGGAACAAAAATAAACCCAGAAAAGACGAAATCTGCTATAACGGAAAAAAAGTAAACAAACAAGAAAAAAAGGTATATATATTATTAAACAAACCAATAGGGATATGTAACAACAGTAAAAGACCAATTCAACCGTGACACAGTAATGGACTTAATAAAAATAAAAGAAAGAATAGTACCAGTAGGAAGACTAGATATGTACACATCAGGAGCACTAATACTAACAAACGATGGAAATTTTGTATACAAATGCACACACCCAAAAACACGAAATAACCAAAACATACACAGTAACACTAAAAGGAATAATAACAAAAAAGAAGTAGAACAGCTAAAAAAGGTGTTGACATAGGAGGATATACTACAAGACCAGCAAAAATAAAAATATTAAAAACAGACCAAGAAAAAGACATATCAAGACTAGAAATAATAATACATGAAGGAAAAAATAGGCAAGTAAGAAAAATGTGTGAAGCAGTAGGAAGAAAAAGTATTAGCATTACATAGAACCAAAATAGGAAATATAGGAGTAAAAGATTTACCACTAGGAAAATGGAGATACCTAAAAAACAGAAGAAATAAACAGATTTTAAGCAATAGAAAATACAAAAAACATTAAGATAAAACAAAAATAAATATTGCAAAATTATTTTCAAAAAAGTATATAATATGAACAAATAAAAGAAACCTAAGAAAAAGGAGAAACAAATGAATAAATTCAATTTTTTACCAGAAGGCTGGAACACAGAAAAATATAAAATAACTAGCAACGAAGAAATAGAAAAATGTGCCAACACAGAAAAAAATGCCAAGGAATAGTAGAAAAATGTGACAATAATTATAACTTACACATCAATATAGGAAACAACATAATAGGAATAATGCCAAGAGAAGAAGTAGAAGGAATCAATATAAACAAAATGGCTTTACCAAAACAAAATCTATGTACAGGAAAAGTTCATAAATTTGTACAATTCAAAATAAAAGGATTAAACGAACAACACACACCAATACTATCAAGAAAAAAGTGTACAAGAAGAAGCAATGGAAGCAGTAAAAAAGACCTAGAAGTAGGAGATAAAATAAACGGAATAGTAAAAACATAAAACCATATGGAGCATTTGTAGAAATTGGCGGAGGTATTGTTGGACTAATACATATAGAAGATTTATCAGTAGCAAGAATTCAAAACACCATATGAAAGACTAAAAGTTGGACAAAAAGTAAATATTGTGGTAAAATGTATAGACAGGGAAAGTGGAAAAATATCACTATCTTATAAAGAAAATTTTGGCACTTGGGAAGAAAATGTAGAAAACTTTAGAGCAGGAGAAAAAGTACAAGGAATAGTAAGAGAAACAGAAAAAAAAAAACGGAATATTTGTAGAATTAACACCAAACCTAGTAGGAATGACAGAATACAAACCAGGATTTAGATATGGCCAAAAAAATAGAAGTCTATATAAAAAAAAGACTACAACAAAAGAAAAGTAAAATTATTTATAATATAGAAAAAATAAAAAAGCAATCTATAATTATAAATATATATACATAAAGTAGAAAATTTAAATTAAAGGAGGAATTAATATGGTTGAAGATAACCAAATTAAAGCACAAGTATCACCATTTGCAATTAGAGAAGGTGAAATAAAACATTTGACGGAAAAGACGGATATGTATCAATGAACCAAATAGTACATAAGATAAACATAGGACATATTACAGACATACACTTTGCAATACTAGAATTAGTAAATCAATTCGAATTTATAACATCAAGACAACTATACCAAATGTTAGAAATAAAAGGAATTGACGCAAAATCACAAGACAAATTAAACAACAAACTAGAAGCACTAGTAAAATCTAAAATTTTAACAAGATATTATTTCACATCAGAAGAAGGAAAAGGAATATACAGAATATACTGCCTAGAAAAAATGGGAAAATATTTATTAAACTCAAAAGAAATCGAATGCAAATGGCAACCATCAGACAATACAAAACCAGTACCAATGATAAAAAAGAGACTAGCAGGAAACCAAACATTAATAGCATATTTAAGAAAAGTAAAAGCATTTGATGATTTTGTTGTAAAACCAAGTTTAACAGCAAAAACAGCAGGAAAAGTATTCAAAGCAACAGGAGGAAGTGTAAAACTAACAAAAAACAAAAATCAATACAATTCCTATTTGAAGTCATCAGAAGAGAACCAGACTGGAAGAAAAAAACTAGTTGAAAAAATGAGACTATATCAAGACTTTTATGCCAACTTTGTCCCAGGAGACTCAGGATTTAGTACAATGCCACAACTAATATTTGTATGTGAAGACGAAAAACACATGGCAGAAACATTTAAAGAAATCATAACAAACCAAGTTGAAATACCACAACTAAAATTATACTTCACTACAGATTTAAGACAAAACGAAGAAACACTAGAAAACACTTTAGTAGAATTCAAACTAGTTGACGGAAAATACAAAATGGAAAATATAGAACTAAAATTATTAGAATGTAATATATAAAGATAAAGGTTGGAAAAATTCAAATTTTCCAACCACATTTATATTAAAAAGAAAATATAAAAAAGGAAGATATAAAAAATGGAAATAATAGTAGGAAAAACAGCTGGATTTTGCTATGGAGTAAACAGAGCAGTAGAAGGAAGCAAAAAATATTAAAAGAAAGCAAAGAAGGCAATATATACTGTTTAGAGAAATAGTACACAACAAAACAGTAGTAGATGAACTAAAAAAAGAAGGAATAAAATTTATTAACAAAATAGAAGAAGCAAAAGGAACAACAATAATCAGAGCACATGGTGTACCAAAAGAAATATATAAAGAAGCAGAAAACAAAAAATAGAATTAAAAGACTATACATGTCCAAATGTACTAAAAATACATGAAATTGCAAAAAAAATACGCAGAAGAAGGATACTTCATTCTATTATGTGGAAACAAAGAACACCCAGAAAACATAGGAACAATAAGTTATTGTGGCAAAAATTTTTATGTAATAAATAACGAAAAAGAAGTATACAAAGCAATAGACAAAATAGAAAAATCAAAATAAAAAAAAAGTATTACTAATATCACAAACAACATTTAGTGTAGAAAAATACTTTATAATAAGAGAAATATTAGGAAATGAATTAAACAGAGATATAGAATTTATTTCAAACAACACAATTTGTAAAGCAACAGAACTAAGACAAGAAGAAACAAGAAAATAGCATCAAAAAGTAGACTATATGATAATAATAGAGGAAAAAACAGCTCTAATACTCAAAAATTATATGAAGTAGCCAAACAAGAATGTACAAACACAATATGTATAGAAAACGCAGAAGAATTAAACACAGCAAAGATAAAAGAATTTAACAAAATAGGAATTATGGCAGGAGCATCAACACCAAAAAGAAAGCATAGACAATGTAATAGAAAAATATAAAAAAAGCACTAGAAACTAATAAGTATAAATAGTTTTCTAGTGTTTTAAAATTTTAAAACTAAATTTTAATATATTAAATTCCTAATATTTTTTAGCCCTATCAACATCATCAGAATTAGCCACTCTAACATTTTCTAAAGGATACTTAAAACCAAGCTCTTTCCATTTAAACTTACCCATATCATGATAAGGTAATAATTCAATTTTTGAACATTAGATAAAGAAGATAAAAACTCTTTCAATTTAAGCAAATCATTTTCATCATCAGTATATCCAGGAACAAGAACCTGTCTAATCCAAACTGGAATATTATTATCACTCAAATATCTAGCAAAATTTAACTCCAAAGAATTTCCAACGCCAACGAGTTCCTTACACTTATTATTATCAATATGTTTAATATCCAATAAAACCAAATCTGTCAAAGTAAGTAATTCTCTAATATCTTTAGTAATAGCCACCATTCCAGAAGTATCAATACAAGTATGGAAACCAGCAGCCTTTAACTTTGTAAACAATTCAATCAAAAAATGAACTTGTAACAAAGGCTCACCACCTGTAACTGTAACACCACCAGAAGGGAAAATATAATTTTTATACTTTAAAAATTTTCTCATAAATATCATCTAAAGACTTATAGCTACCACCATTCATATCCCAAGTATCCCTATTGTGGCAATATTTACATTGCAAATGACATCCTTGCAAAAACAACACAAAGCGAATACCAGGGCCATCTACAGTACCAAAAGATTCTATAGAATGAACTTTAGCATAATATTTTAAATTTTCATTTTCCATATAAAGATTCATTCCTTTCTCAATTCATCAAAGGAACACAAATCAATAAAAGTCCCTAATTCTTAAAACTAATAACTTTTTAATACCATAAAAGATAATTAAATTTTTTCATGAATAGTCCTGTTAACAACATCTAATTGTTGTTCTCTAGTAAGTTTAGTAAAGTTAACAGCATATCCAGAAACACGTATAGTCAATTGAGGATACTTTTCAGGATGATCCATAGCATCTAGTAACAACTGTCTATCAAAAACATTAACATTTATATGATGACCAGTTTGTTTAAAATATCCATCAAGCATTGTAACTAGATTATCAACACGTTGCTCATCAGTTTTTCCTAAAGTACCAGGAGTAATAGAAAATGTAAAGGAAATTCCATCTTCAGCCTCTTCAAAAGGTAATTTAGCAATAGAATTCATAACAGCCAAAGCACCATTTTTATCTCTACCATGCAAAGGATTTGCTCCAGGACCAAAAGGTGCACCAGCACGTCTACCATCAGGAGTATTACCAGTAGCCTTTCCATATACAACATTAGAAGTTATAGTCAAAATAGATAAAGTATGTTTAGAATTTCTATATGTTTGATGTTTTTGTAATTTAACCAAAAATGCTTTAACAATATCAACAGCAATTTGATCAACTCTATCATCATCATTTCCAAACTTAGGAAAATCACCTTCAATTTCATAATCAACAGCTAAACCTGTTTCGTCACGAATAACCTTAACTTTTGCATATTTTATAGCTGATAAAGAGTCTGCTACAACTGATAAACCTGCAATACCACAAGCCATTGTACGAACAATATCTTTATCATGTAAAGCCATTTCAATAGCTTCATAACAATATTTGTCATGCATATAATGGATAGCATTTAAAGCTTTAATATAAATTTTAGCAACATAATCCATCATTTGATCAAATTTTTCCATAACTTCATCATAATCTAAATAATCAGAAGTAATAGGTGCATATTTTGGAGTAACTTGTTTTCCAGTTTTCTCATCTTTCCCACCATTTATAGCATATAATAAAGTTTTAGCTAAGTTAGCCCTAGCACCAAAGAATTGCATTTGTTTTCCAATTTTCATAGGAGAAACACAACAAGCAATACCATAATCATCACCCAAAGTAATTCTCATTAAATCATCATTTTCATATTGCAAAGAAGAAGTTTTAATAGATAAATTTGCAACATAACGCTTAAAAGCATCAGGTAATCTAGTTGACCATAATACAGTCATATTTGGTTCAGGGGCAGGACCTAAATTCTCTAAAGAATGTAACAATCTATAAGAGTTTTTAGTAACTAAAGTTCTACCATCAATACCCATACCACCAATACTTTCAGTTACCCAAACAGGATCACCACTAAATAATTCATTATATTCAGGAGTTCTCAAAAATCTAACAAGTCTCAATTTCATTATAAAATGATCCATAATTTCTTGAGCCTCTTTTTCTGTAATAATACCACTTTGCAAATCTCTCTCAAAATAAATATCCAAAAATGTAGAAGTTCTACCTAAACTCATAGCGGCACCATTCTGATCTTTTATAGCAGCCAAATAAGCAAAATATAACCACTGAACAGCCTCTTTTGCAGTTGAAGCAGGTTCAGAAATATCAAAATCATACTTACCAGCCATAACTTTTAATTCATTTAAAGCCTTTATTTGTTCTTTAATTTCTTCTTTTCACGAATAATATCTTCTGTTAATTCATCTACATCTAAAATATCTAATTCTTGAGTTTTTTCTTGAATTAAATAATCAACACCATAAAGAGCAACTCTTCTGTAATCTCCAATAATTCTACCACGTCCATATCCATCAGGTAAACCAGTTATTAAATGACTAGAACGAGCAGCTCTAATATCAGGAGTATAAACATCAAAAACACCATCATTATGTGTTTTTCTATAATGATGAAAAATATTCTCCACTTCATCATCAACTTTTCTGCCATAAGCCTCACAAGACTTTTCAACTATTCTAATTCCACCAAAAGGCATAATAGCCCTTTTAAAGGTTTATCAGTTTGTAAACCAACAATTTCCTCTAAATCCTTATCAATATATCCAGCATCATGAGCAGAAACAGTTGAAATAGTTTTTGTATCTATATCTAAAACTCCGCCTTCACTTTCATGTTCTTTTTTATATAACTCTAGTACTTCATTCCATAATTTATCTGTTTTTTCAGTAGTTTTCTCTAAGAAGTTGGAATCTCCATCATAAGGTGTATAATTATTTTGAATAAAATCTCTAACATTTATTTCCTGTTTCCAATCTCCACCTTTAAAACCATTCCATTGTTTAAAATTCATAATTCATCACAATCCTTCCACATATTTTTCCACTATAGTATTTCCAAGTATCCAAAATGATACATATTAAGTATAATATTACATACATTACTTATAATAAAAATAAATAAAATATATTTTAATCTTCAGTTTCAGCAATAGCTTTTGCTACATTATAAATTAATTTTTGCTTTTTGGAGAAACTTTTTTCAAAAAGCTCTGCAAATTCATGTTCCAAATAATTTTTAGAATTATTTGCAGCACCATTTAAAATATAGCCTTCTGAAACATCTAGTAAACCACATATTTGATTTAATCTTTTCAAATTTATATGTGAATTTCCCCTTTCAACTCTACTTAAGAATGCAACAGATATATCTATTTGGTCTGCTAATTCTTCTTGAGTTAAATTTTTAGAAAGCCTAGCCTCTTTGATTCTTGAACCTATAACAGAGTAATCAATCGCCATTTATTATCACTTCCCTTTCCTAGGTAAAATAAATTGAAAAAAAACAAATAGTACGAATTTTCAACAAATAATACCTTTTTATTCTGACTAATAATATATCATTTAACTTATAAGTTTGAAGTAACCTTAAATGAAATATGAAACTAATAAGTTAACAATACTTCATGAAGTATAAGAAACAAGAAAAAAATATAAAAAAAAAAACACAAGAAAATACAAGAAAAAAGAAAGAAAAAACGAGAAAAATAAAGAAAAATAGGTAAAAAAAGAAAAATAAAAGTCCAAAACAAGAAAAAAGTAAAAAAAAACTATAAAATATGTATACATAATTTGATTTTGTAAACAATATATAGTATAATAAACAAGTCACGCTATTAAAAACACATAAAGGAGAGTGGATTTTATTTTAGTAAGTAGAAGATTAAAATTCTACACAAAAAGAAATAATAAAAGTTTTAAATATAGCAATAATAGGCATGGCAATTATATTAGCGTTGATACTTATCAAATATAAGCCAGCTTATGAAGTAAAAATAGCAGAAAAAGAAATTGGTTTATAAAGCAAACAAAACAAATTTTGAAAACATGATAGAAAACTATATAAAAAATTATAATTCAAAAATGTAGAAAGTGTTAGTATAACAAATAATCCAGAATACAAATTAAAACTAATTGATAAAAAACAGGAGACAAGTGAAAATGAAATTTTAATAGCAATGCAAAAGACATGATAATAAAATATCATTATTATGAAATTTACATCAACAACCAAAAAGTGGAAAGTGTGGATACATTAGAAGAAGCACAAACAATTACAAACAAAATAGAAGAAGTAGATAACAACATAAAATATGAAATAAAAGAAATAAACACACAAAATGTAGACGAAATAAACACAAGTGAATTTGAAGTTGCAAAAATAATGTATTAAAGGAAGCCAACATAATAGAAGAAGAAAAACAAAAGAAGAAGAACAAGAAAAATTACCAAACATAAACGGAATAAAATTAGCAGTATTACCAGTCCAAGGAAATATAACATCAAGATATGGAGTTAGTAGTAGAATAAGAGTATCAACACATACAGGATTAGACATAGCAGCAGTAACAGGAACAGCAATAAAAGCAGTAGCAGCAGGAACAGTTACAAATGCAGCATATACAGGCTCTTATGGAAATTTAGTAAAAATTGATCATGGTAATGGAGTAGAAACATGGTATGGACATACAAGTAAAATGTATGTAAAAAGTCGGACAAAATATTCAAGCAGGAGACACAATAGCAGCTGTAGGTACTACAGGAAACTCAACAGGACCACATTTACATTTTGAAATAAGAATAAATGGACAACACATAAACCCAAAAAACTATATATACAACAATTAGAAGAAAGAATAATTATTGAAAAAATTAAAAACTTTCATTACTATATATGACTTTAATTGAAACTAGAAAGGAATGAAATTTTAATGAGCATTTTTCAACATATAAGAGAAACAAGAGAAAGTAAAAAAGAGAAAAGAATTTAAAAAGAAATAGAAAGAATCAAAAAATTAGATGACGAAAAAATAAAAGAAAAACTACCAGAAGTATCATCAGAAGACTCTGCATTTATACCAGAATTAGTAAAAGCAATGACAGACGAACAAGAAAAAAAATTCAAGCAATATCAGACGAAAAAAGTTTTTAAAGACCTATCACCAAAAGAAACAAGCCAAGTGTTTGATGTTATCGACACAGAAGCATTAGAAAAAGACTTCTCAACAGATGCAGTACCAAGAAAAACATTTATAAAACTAATAATGAAACTAGCATTAGCAAGAGATGTAAACAACTTTATGCCAGCGCTATTAGAAGAACCACATCCATACAAAGTATTATATGATGTAGTAGAAATGGCAGAAAATATGTACACAAATCAAACTACAAGGAAAATGGAGGAATAGTACACCCAGTATTTTTAGAAATTCTACAAAATGTAAAAAAGACGAAAAAATTTAAAAATGACTCAAGAGGAATGGCAAAATGTATAGCAATATTTATGGCATATAAGCAAACAAGATATGGAGCAATGTTATATTTAGCAGACTTCAAAAACTACTAGAAGATGACAATCTAAAACTACAACTACCAAAATGCATATTATTTGAATATGACAAAATAGTTGAAGGAAAAAAAAGTATACAAACCAAAAATATATAACGAAGAAGAATGTAGAAAAAATATACTAGAAAACATAGAAAAAACAAAAGAAAGAGACAAAGAAATAGAATTAAGAGGACCAAAAACAGAAGAAGCAAGATAAAAATTCACAAAAAATACACATGGTAGGTTATATTTGATAACATACTTCATATAATATAGTCGTATGTTAAATTTATACAAGGAGTTGTATGTGTATGAAAAAAAAAAAAATGAATTAATAACAATGGCAACATTATTAAAAAAAGACGAAAAAATAGAAAGGAACACAAAAACATTTGAAAAAATAATGTTTTTATACTCAATAACTAGCAAAGAGCTAGAAACAAAATTAGAAATTATAAAAGAAGAATTTAAGTTATTTTATGACTATGAGCTAATAGACCATATGCAAACAAGAATAAAAAAGCCAGACAGTATAGCAAACAAAATGAAAACAAGAGGATTACCTCTTACATATCAAGACATGATAGAAAACATAAATGATATAGCAGGAATACGAGTAATATGCCCATTAAAAAAGATGTCTTTACAGTTAGAGACTTAGTCAGAAAAATACCAGGTGTAAAAGTTATAAAAGAAAAAGACTATATACACAATCCCAAAAAAAGTGGATATTCAAGTTATCACATGATTTTAGAAGTACCAATATCACTATCACATAATTTTATGTATGTAAAAGTAGAAGTACAAATAAGAACAATGGCAATGGACTTTTTGGGCTAGCCTAGAACATAAACTAAAATATAAACCACAAACAGAAATAACAAAATCATCATCAAAAGAACTAGTAACATGCGCAAAAATGGTAAACAAACTTGATAATAAAATGATGAATTTATAAGCAAAAGGTTCATAATATATTAGAAAAACAATATATTATGAACCTTTAAATCTCACTTAGAACAAAAGCAAACATTAATAAGATTGCACTTATTTAGAACCATTCATATTTGTTCATGCACGAAAATTTATAAAATAAATATTTAATATATATAAGAAGGATTTATGTAAAATTTGTCGAATAATATAATTATGAATAAAAATACAAAATAAAAAGGGAGGGGGAAAAATGGCCAGATATAGTGAAGAAATAATAGACGAAATCAGACAATCAAATGATATTGTAGATGTTATATCACAATACATGAATTTAAAAAGAAGCGGAAGAACTTATTTTGGACTATGCCCATTTCATAATGAAAAATCGCCATCATTTTCTGTCTCACCAGATAAACAAATATTCCACTGCTTTGGATGTGGAGTAGGAGGAAATGTCATAACATTCATAATGAAAATAGAAGGATGTGGATTTGTAGAAGCAGTACAAATATTAGCAGAAAAAGCAAACATACAACTACCAACACTAGAAAACAATATAGACAGCAAAAGAGAAGAACTAAAAGCAAAAGTATATAAAGTAAACGAATTCACAGCAGACTTTTACCACAAAAACTTATACACACCAAACGCAAAACTAGGACAAGAATACGTAAAAAAAGAATGCTAACAAATGATACACTAAAAAATTACCAAATAGGATTTTCAGGAAAATTCAATGAATTATATAACGCACTAAAAAAAACAAGGCTTTGAAGATGCAGAAATATTAGAATCAGGTCTAGTAAACAGAAACGACAATGGACAATACATAGACAGATACAGAAACAGACTAATGTTTCCAATATGTGATGTAAGAGGAAGAGTAATAGCATTTGGAGGCAGAGTATTAGACGACAGCAAACCAAAATACATAAACTCACCAGAAAATATAGTATATAGCAAAGGAAGACATTTATTTGGACTAAATGTTGCAAAAAATATGAAACAAAACAGCTTCTAATAGTAGAAGGATACATGGATGTAATATCATTACACCAAAGAGGAGTAAAAATGTAGTAGGAGCACTAGGAACAGCACTAACACAACAACAAGGATTTTTACTCAGAAAAAATGCAGAAAAAGTAATATTAAGTTTTGACTCTGACGAAGCAGGAATAAAAGCAAAATTAAGGTCAATAGAAATATTACAAAATATGGGATGTGACTTAAGAGTATTGCAATTAGAAGGAGCAAAAAGATCCAGACGAATACATAATAAAATACGGAAATGCAAGATTTCAAAATGTCATAGACAAAGCAATTTCAGTATTAGAATTTAAAATAAAATTATTAAAAAACAAGTTAAACTTAGAAAATGTAAATGACAAAATCAAATTTTTAAATGAAATTGCAAAACTACTTTCAAATATAGACAACACAATGGAAAGAGAAGTATATATAGAAAAATAGCAGATACATATCAAATCTCAAAAGAAGCAATATATGGGGAAGTAAACAAAATAACATACAAAAATCAAGGAGAAAAATTTTAGAAAAAAGACAAACCAGTTGTAATACATAAAAACAAGAAACATCACAAATTTCACAAGCACTAAGAAAAAGAGAAAACATGATTTTATCAATATTACTAACAGGAAATCTAGATTTATACCAAGTAATAAAAATAAATGTAAAATGTGATGAATTTAAAGACGAACTAAACAAAAAAATTGCACAAAAAACTGTATGAAGAATTTGAAAAAGGAAATAGTAATATTAACGCAATATTAGACAAATTAGATGAAAAGAACAAGGACATATCACAGAAATAATGGCAGACGATTATGAAATAGAAGATATGGAAAAAGCAATAGATGACATTATACAATCATATCAAAGAGAAAACTAGTAGACAGAAAAATGCAAATATTAACATTGCTAGAAGAACAAAGCGAAAATGTTGAAAAAAAAGAATTAGAAAAAGAGCTAATTGAAATAGTAAACCAATTAGCCAGAATGAAATAGGAGGAATAAAATGCCAAATAAAAATATTGATGGTGTAAACGAAAATGAAGTAAAAAAAGATGAAAAATTAAAAGTACAAGCAAGCGAAAAAATAAAAAATCTTTTAAATGAGGCAAAAAAGAATGGAAAAGTAACTTATGAAGAACTAGCAAACCAACTAAATGATATAAATCCAGAACAAATGGATACTGTATTTGATGCATTTGAAGAAATAGGAGTAGACCTAACAGACGACTTTGATGTAGAACCAGACGTAGAAGACTTAAAAGAAGTAGAAAATTTAAAATTAGACCAAATCACAGAAACAAGTTTTGAAGGAATAAG
>VOFB01000249.1_pt1 | contig 34000 bp, 53 predicted proteins | sample 5384141 | NCBI WGS metagenome assembly VOFB01 (sample SAMN12384721, study PRJNA508395) | human gut metagenome | isolation source: healthy gut A | host: Homo sapiens | reverse complement strand
GATTGTTCTACCGGTTGTATCAGCCATCAAACCACGCATACCAGCCAGCTGTTTGATCTGTTTATCAGAACCACGGGCACCGGAGTCAGCCATCATGAAGATATTGTTATATTTATCAAGACCATCCAGAAGCACTTTTGTAAGCTCATCATCAGTCTTCTTCCATGTTTCAACAACTTCTTTGTAACGTTCTTCCTCTGTGATGAGACCTCGTTTGTACTGTCTCATAATACGGTCTACGGTATCCTGAGCGTTCTTGATCATTTCCGGTTTCTGAGGTGGTACCGTCATATCGGAAATGGATACGGTCATAGCAGCTCTTGTAGAATATTTGTAACCCATAGCTTTTACGGCATCAAGAACTTCTGCTGTCTTTGTAGCACCATGGATATTGATTACTTTTTCCAGAATCTGTTTATTCTGTTTCTTGGCAACGAGGAAATCTACTTCCAGTTTTAATTCATTGCCAGGAATGCTTCTGTCTACAAATCCTAGATCCTGTGGGATGATCTCGTTGAAGATGAAACGTCCTAACGTAGACTCTACGTTTCCGGTGATCTTTTTTCCATCCGGCATGGTCTTTGTCATGCGGACTGTAATTCTGGAGTGAAGTGTTACCACACCGTTCTCATAAGCAAGAATTGCCTCGTTTACACTCTTGAAGAATTTACCTTCTCCTTTAGCTCCCGGTCTCTCCTGTGTTAAATAGTAAATACCAAGCACCATATCCTGTGAAGGAACTGCTACCAGTCCACCGTCAGACGGCTTTAACAGGTTGTTCGGAGATAGCAGCAGGAATCTACACTCTGCCTGTGCTTCCACAGATAATGGAAGATGGACAGCCATCTGGTCACCATCGAAGTCGGCATTAAACGCTGTACATACCAATGGATGTAACTTAATTGCTTACCTTCTACGAAGATCGGCTCGAATGCCTGAATACCTAATCTATGCAAGGTAGGAGCACGGTTTAACATAACCGGATGCTCTTTGATAACGTCTTCTAAGACATCCCAAACTTCTGTCTGGAGTCTCTCAACCATTTTCTTCGCACTCTTGATGTTGTGTGCAGATCCGTTTGCAACAAGCTCTTTCATAACGAAAGGTTTGAATAATTCAATTGCCATCTCTTTTGGAAGACCACACTGATAAATCTTTAACTTCGGCTCAACACAGATAACGGAACGTCCTGAGTAGTCAACACGTTTTCCAAGTAAGTTCTGTCTGAAACGACCGGATTTACCTTTTAACATATCTGATAAGGATTTTAATGCACGGTTACCTGGACCTGTAACAGGACGTCCACGGCGACCGTTATCGATCAGGGCATCAACAGCTTCCTGTAAGCATACGTTTCTCGTTGCGGACGATGATATCAGGAGCTCCTAACTCTAAGAGTCTTCTTAAACGATTGTTACGGTTGATAATACGTCTATATAAATCATTCAGATCGGAAGTAGCAAAACGTCCACCATCCAGCTGAACCATCGGACGAAGATCCGGCGGGATTACCGGGATTGCTGTCATGATCATCCACTCTGGTCTGTTGCCAGACTCACGGAAAGCCTCTACAACTTCCAGTCTCTTGATGATTCTTGCACGTTTCTGGCCGGTTGCATCCTCAAGCTCTGCCTTTAATTCAGCGGAATCTTTCTCCAGATCGATTGCCTGTAATAATTCCTGAATAGCCTCAGCACCCATTCCAACACGGAAAGAACTGCCGTACTGCTCTCTTGCTTCCTGGTATTCGCTCTCGGAAAGTACCTGTTTGTACTGCAATGCGGTGTTGCCCGCATCCAATACGATGTAAGAAGCAAAGTATAAAACTTTCTCCAATGTTCTTGGAGATAAGTCAAGGATCAATCCCATACGGGACGGAATACCCTTAAAGTACCAGATATGGGATACAGGAGCAGCAAGCTCGATGTGTCCCATACGCTCTCTACGTACGCTTGATTTTGTAATCTCAACGCCACAACGGTCGCAGACAACGCCCTTATATCTGATCTTCTTATATTTACCACAATGACATTCCCAGTCTTTGCTGGGTCCAAAGATTCTTTCACAGAACAGACCGTCTCTTTCAGGCTTTAGTGTTCTATAGTTAATCGTCTCCGGTTTCTTTACCTCGCCGCGGGACCATTCCCGGATCTTTTCTCGGAGATGCTAATCCAATACGGATGGCATCAAATGAGATAGACTGATAATTTCCTTCTTTATTTGTTGTTTCTGGCATTATGACACTCCCTTTCTATTTATTCTTCGTCAAGAACTTCATCTTATTGATTATTTACTCTTCGAAATTGTCTTCCGGATCATCGTATCAGAGTCATCATCTGCATCGGTCTTCCTCTTCTTCTACGTCAACAAGTTCTTCGTTTTCAGAATCAAATTCTTGCTTTGTAAAGCCCATCTTTGCGAAGGACTCGCTGTCCTCAAATGCAAAATCCTTATCTCCGGAGATAATGGAATTCAAATCTGTATTACCATACTCGCTGGTTTCCATTAATTCAACTTCATTACCGTCGTCGTCTAATACTCTGACATCAAGACCTAAGGGACTGAAGTTCTTTGAGAAGTACCTTGAAGGATTCTGGGATTCCCGGTTCAGGGATATTGTCACCCTTAATGATTGCTTCGTATGTCTTCACACGGCCTACCACGTCGTCGGACTTCACAGTCAGGATCTCCTGTAATGTGTATGCTGCACCATAAGCTTCCAGTGCCCATACCTCCATCTCTCCGAAACGCTGTCCACCAAACTGAGCTTTACCACCCAGTGGCTGCTGAGTTACTAATGAGTAAGGACCAGTAGAACGTGCATGAATCTTATCATCTACCAGATGATGCAGTTTCAGGTAATGCATGTGGCCGATTGTAACCGGTGAATCAAATGCTTCTCCGGTACGTCCGTCACGAAGCTGAACCTTTCCGTCACGGGAAATCGGAACGCCCTTCCATAATTCTCTGTGGTCTCTGTTATCGGAAAGATACTGCATTACATCTTCACGCAATGTATCTTTATATTTTGCTTCAAATTCTTCCCAGGTGGAGTTGACATAATCATTTGCCAGTTCCAGGGTATCCTGAATATCAATTTCGCTTGCACCATCAAATACAGGTGTTGCAACGTTGAATCCAAGTGCTTTGGCAGCAAGACTTAAGTGAATCTCAAGGACCTGACCGATATTCATACGGGAAGGTACACCCAATGGGTTCAATACAATATCCAGTGGACGGCCATTCGGCAGGAATGGCATATCTTCTACCGGAAGTACACGGGAAACAACACCCTTGTTACCATGACGTCCAGCCATCTTATCTCCAACAGAGATTTTTCTCTTCTGTGCAATGTAAATGCGAACTGCCTGATTTACACCAGGGGATAATTCGTCACCATTTTCTCTTGTAAATACTTTCGCCTCTACAATGATACCATATTCACCATGTGGTACTTTCAAGGAAGTATCTCTTACTTCTCTTGCTTTCTCACCGAAGATGGCACGTAACAGTCTCTCTTCTGCGGTAAGTTCAGTCTCTCCCTTAGGAGTAACCTTACCTACCAGAATATCACCGGCACGAACCTCTGCACCGATACGGATGATTCCTCTTTCGTCAAGGTCTTTCAATGCATCATCGCCGACACCTGGAACGTCTCTTGTAATTTCTTCCGGTCCTAATTTAGTATCACGGGCTTCTGCTTCGTACTCTTCAATATGAACAGATGTATAAACATCATCCTGTACTAATCTTTCACTCAGAAGAACAGCGTCCTCGTAGTTGTAACCTTCCCATGTCATGAATCCGATTAACGGGTTCTTTCCAAGAGCAAGCTCACCATTAGAGGTAGATGGTCCGTCAGCAATTACTTCGCCAGCTTCTACATGATCACCTTTGAACACGATTGGTCTCTGGTTGTAGCAGTTGGACTGGTTGCTTCGTGAGAACTTGGTCAGTTTGTATACGTCTCTTGTTCCATCATCATTCTTCACGGTAATCTGGTTTGACTCAGATTTCTCAATAGTACCGGATTTCTTTGCAACTACACATACACCGGAGTCTACTGCAGTCTTGGTTTCCATACCAGTTCCTACTACAGGAGCTTCTGTTGTAAGAAGCGGTACTGCCTGACGCTGCATGTTTGATCCCATCAGCGCACGGTTCGCATCATCGTTCTGTAAGAACGGAATTAATGCAGTCGCAACAGAGAATACCATCTTAGGAGATACGTCCATGTAATCAAACATCTGCTTGTCATATTCCTGTGTCTCGTCTAAGTAACGGCCGGAAACGGAATTTCTTACGAAATGTCCTTCTTCATCCAGTTTTTCATTTGCCTGTGCTACATGGTAATTATCCTCTTCATCTGCGGTCATGTATACAACATCCTCTGTAACACGCGGATTCTTAGGATCTGTTTTATCAATCTTACGATATGGTGCCTCAATGAAACCATATTCGTTAATTCTTGCATAACATGCCAGTGAGTTGATAAGTCCGATGTTTGGTCCTTCAGGAGTCTCAATAGGGCACATTCTTCCGTAATGGGAGTAGTGTACGTCTCGAACCTCGAATCCGGCACGGTCTCTGGACAAACCACCTGGTCCTAATGCGGATAAACGTCTCTTATGTGTCAGCTCACCCAGCGGGTTGTTCTGATCCATGAACTGTGACAGCTGGGAAGATCCGAAGAACTCTTTCACTGCTGCGGTTACCGGTTTGATATTAATCAGGCTCTGTGGAGAAATTCCTTCCTGATCCTGGGTGGTCATACGCTCACGAACCACACGTTCCATTCTGGAAAGTCCGATTCTGTACTGGTTCTGTAATAACTCACCTACGGCACGGATACGACGGTTGCCTAAGTGGTCAATATCGTCATCATTTCCAATGCCCCACTCCAAGTGCATATTGTAGTTAATGGATGCGAAAATATCTTCCTTGGTGATATGCTTCGGAACCAGTTCAGATACGTTTTTACGAATTGCTTCCTTGATATCTTCCAAGGATTCATTTTCATCCAGGATTTTCTTTAATGCCGGATAATATACCAGCTCAGTAATACCAACTTCCTTCGGTACTACATCAACATAGGTAGTGAGGTCTACCATCATATTAGAAAGAACTTTTTCATTTCTTTCTTCTGTAGCAATATATACTGCCGGAACAGCTGCGTTCTGAATCTCTTCTGCAAGCTCTCTGGTCAGCTCTGTTCCTTTTCGATTACTCTCCGGTAGTCTCAAGAACAACATCTTCAGCCAGCACTTTTCCGCGTAAACGGTTCTTAAATGCCAGCTTCTTGTTAAATTTATAACGACCTACTTTTGCCAGGTCATAACGTCTTGGGTCGAAGAACATTGCGGTAATCAGGCTCTCTGCACTGTCAACAGAAAGAGGCTCGCCCGGACGAATCTTCTTATATAATTCCAGAAGACCTTCCTCATAGCTTGTAGCAACGTCTTTTCCAAAAGATGCTAAAATCTTTGGCTCTTCGCCAAATAAATCTATAATTTCCTGGTTGGTTCCCAGTCCTAATGCACGCAGTAATACTGTGATTGGCACTTTTCTGGTACGGTCAACACGTACATAAAAAATATCATTAGAGTCTGTTTCATACTCTAACCATGCTCCACGGTTCGGGATTACGGTACAGGAATAGAGTTCCTTACCTACTTTATCATGCGCAATGCCATAGTAAATACCAGGGGAACGAACCAACTGGCTTACGATAACACGCTCTGCTCCATTGATAACGAAGGTTCCTGTCTCTGTCATGAGAGGTAAATCGCCCATAAAAATCTCATGTTCATTAATTTCATCTGTTTCTTTGTTATACAGTCTGACTTTTACCTTCAAAGGAGCTGCATAAGTTGCGTCTCTCTGTTTACACTCCGGAATTGTATACTTCACATCATCCTCACATAATGTGAAATCCACAAATTCCAAGCTAAGATGTCCCAATACCTCTTTCTGTCTTGAGTAACTCAACGCATGCCTTTTCCGCTTTCACCGGACGTATTCTGTTTTTCTCCATTGACGTTTCACCTCTCGTTTTTTATTCTCAACAAACAAATTGCCTGTTATTGCATCTACCATGCTATAATCCTCAATCGGAGAGATATCTGCAAACACTTCTTTCAGGCCCTCGTCTAAGAACCACTGATAGGAATCCTTCTGGACCTCAATCAGGTTTGGCATTTCCAATACCTCTTTTTGTCTTGAGTAACTCATACGTATGCCTTTTCCAGCCTTCCTTCAATGGAAGCATTCAATGCAAGAAGATTTGTCTGTGAAGAAATTGACAATATCTCATCTGTAAGCTTATTAATCTCTTCCACCTGTTTGCTCTGTTCAATCGCAGTGGAAAGTTCTCTGAAATACGCGCCACCATATCGGCTGCAGACACCTGGCTTGCAGTTGCATCTGCCTTCATACCCTCTGCCTTCTGGCGGATACTGTCCACACGTTCAAGTCCCTCTCCTGTCTTATCTGCCATAACTGTGATGTCTTTTCGGATGCTCTCAATATTTTCAGTAATATTAATAACGGTTGCGGATACTTCCTCCATGCTGGCTGCCAGCTGTTCCATCGTTGCAGATGTACCTGTGATCTTATCGCCCGCTGCGCGGACTCCGTTGTCAACACTCGCCGCTGTATGTTCGAGTTCTCCGGAACCTTTTTTATCTTCTCGATCAGATTTCTCAACACATCTATAAACTGATTGAATCCCCGGACCATCTGTCCGATCTCATCGTTGCCTCTGACCTTCAGATGTGCAGTAAGATCACCACTTCCCCATCAATCTCAGTGATCATCTTCATGAGATCTCTGGTTGCTGCGCGCATTGGCTTCACAACGCCGATCAGAATAACAAGACTTCCAGCTATTCCAACAAGAATAGATACCGCAGCCATTCCAACGCACACCTTGGAAACTGCCTGATAAGTAGCATGTGCCTGGGCTGTTGCCTCATCCATCTCATTCACACTCTTCTGCTGGATTCCGGTAATATAAGTATTCACCTCTTCCATGCAGACACGGATCACATTGACTTCGATGGAAACTTTTACAGTCTTTCCATCGTCGTATTTTTCCATGGCATTGTCCATACGTTCCAGAACGTTGTTCACACCATCATAGATTTTCTGCATAATCTGTTTCTGTCCGTCACCCTCTGTGGCATCATACATCTGCTGCACAAGATCAGCCACAGCCTCCCGATCCGCTGCATAATCATTTCTGGCTTCTGTATGGCTTGTCTCACCTTTTGTTGTCGCAAGATAACGATAGAAATCCTTCTGTACTGCTTCAAGACTATACTGTATGTTGTAAGCATTCTGCAGATCCGGCACTTTGCTGTCTGTGACATCTTTGATCGAATGGTTCATCTTCACCATTGCATCATAGTTGATCACATTTGATACCATGGTCACAGCTACCATCAGTACAAGAATCGCCACCAGTTTGACTGCCATGCTTTGCTGTTTCTGGTTTTTTTTAGCAGTTTTTCTTTGTCACTGCGCTTTTCTCCTTTTCACTGACCGCTGTTTTTCTGTTTTGGAATTATCGTTTTCTTTTCGTTTTCCTGCGTTTTGTTCTTCATGTGGTTCGCACCTTTTCTATTTTCGTATTATCACTATTGTACATTCTTTTTTCAGTGAAAGCAATGGTTATTCATCATTTTTACCAACAAATGTCAAAAAAACGACATATAATTGCATGTGCGCAAAAAAAGCCATGGTGCACACACCATGGCTTTAAAATAGCTAATTCTTCAAAAATAATGAAATTATTTAAGAGTAACTTTAGCGCCTTCAGCTTCAAGTTTAGCTTTGATATCATCAGCTGTAGCTTTGTCAGCTGCTTCTTTAAGGATCTTAGGAGCTCCATCAACTAAGTCCTTAGCTTCTTTTAATCCTAATCCTGTTGCTTCACGAACAACTTTGATAACTTTAACTTTGTTAGGTCCAACTTCTGTTAACTCTACGTCGAACTCTGTTTTCTCTTCAGCTGCTGCTGCTTCTCCGCCTGCTGCTGCAACTACAACACCTGCTGCTGCAGATACGCCAAATTCTTCTTCACAAGCTTTTACTAAATCATTTAATTCTAATACGCTTAACTCTTTGATAGCTTCAATAAATTCTGCTGTTGTTAATTTTGCCATTTTAATTTCCTCCATTAAAATTTAATTATTGACCGGCTGTTACCGGTGATTCTTGATTTCATTCCTGTCTGACAGGATCTCTGTTTGCTGATTAAGCCTCAGCTGGAGCTTCTGCTTCTTCTGCCGGAGCAGCTTCTGTAGCTACTGCACCACCGTTCTCTGCGATCTGGTTAAGAACACGAGCAAGGTTGGTGATAGGAGACTGTAAGCTTCCAAGTAATTTGGAAAGAAGTTCTTCTCTTGATGGTACGTTTGCGATAGCTTTCATACCATTTGCATCGTAGAAAGTTCCTTCTACAACACCGGCTTTGATTTCAAGAGCTGGAGCTGTCTTTGCAAATTTTGCTAAGATTCTTGCTGGAGCTGTTGCATCGTCTTTAGAAATAGCGAATGCGCTTGGTCCTTCAAGAGACTCTTTTAAGCTTTCGAATTCAGTTCCTGCAATAGCACGGTTAACTAATGTATTCTTATAAACTTTGTAAGAAACACCAGCTTCTCTTAATGCTTTACGTAACTGAGTATCTTCTGCAACAGTAAGTCCACGGTAGTCAACAACTACTACTGACTGTGCATCTTTGATGTTTTCAGAAATTTCCTGTACGATAGGCTGTTTAAGTTCTACTTTTGCCACGAATCGTGCACCTCCTTTTATTATTTTGGGCAGTGATCAAAAACCACTGCATGACTGCATAAAAGACGTTGAGGTTTATCACTAAAAACCTCTCTGTCAAAGACAGAGAGGTATAAAATCACAAATGATTCTGCTATAGATGAAATTCATCTATAAGATCTCCTCGGTAGGTCTAGTGTTACGCCTGTCAGGGCACCTACTGTCTTCGGCAATATGCAAGACGCTGTTCTCACAACGCCTTGTGCATTATAACATTGTATATTGGGGTTGTCAACAAAAATTAAAAATAATTCTGATTACTGAGCAATCTTAACTACGTTTAATTTTACACCAGGTCCCATTGTAGAAGTGATCGTTGCACTCTTAATGTACTGACCTTTTAAGCTTGCAGGTTTTGCTTTGTTGATCGCACCCATAAGGGTCTGGAAGTTGTCGCTTAACTGCTCTTCTGTAAAAGAAGCTTTTCCGACTGGCACGTGGATAATATTTGTTTTGTCCAATCTGTATTCAATCTTACCAGCTTTGATGTCGTTAACAGCTTTTGTAACATCCATAGTTACTGTTCCAGCCTTCGGGTTTGGCATTAAACCTTTCGGTCCAAGTACACGACCAAGACGTCCAACAACGCCCATCATATCCGGTGTAGCAACAACCACATCGAAATCAAACCATCCGTCGTTCTGAATCTTAGGAATTAATTCCTCTCCACCAACGTAGTCAGCTCCTGCTGCCTGTGCCTCATCTAACTTGGTTCCCTTTGCGAATACTAAAACTTTTACTGACTTCCAGTTCCGTGTGGTAATACAACTGCACCACGGATCTGCTGCTCTGCATGACGTCCATCACAACCTGTTCTGATGTGAAGCTCGATTGTCTCATCAAATTTCGCTGTAGCGTTTTTTTTTACTAAGCTGATTGCCTCAGCAACATCGTACTGAGCTGCTTTGTCGAAATTCTTAACAGCGTCCTGATATTTCTTTCCTCTTTTCATTCTAAAAAAACCTCCTGGTGGTATTATCGGGAGAGGGCCCTCCCACATAATCGTTCATAGTGACTATCTGCCGGTGTGGTCAAACCGTCCGGCCTGTACTGTAAAATCTTATTCTTCTACAGTAACACCCATACTTCTTGCAGTACCAGCGATCATGCTCATAGCTGCCTCTAAAGATGCTGCATTTAAGTCAGGCATTTTTAATTCTGCGATTTCCTGTAATTTTGCTTTGGAAAGTGTAGCAACCTTTGTCTTGTTCGGTGTTGCAGAACCAGATTTAATGTTGCAGGCTTTCTTGATTAATACAGGAGCAGGCGGTGTCTTTGTAACGAAGCTGAAGCTTCTGTCTGCGTATACTGTAATAACTACAGGGATGATAAGATCTCCCTGATCAGCGGTTCTTGCGTTGAACTGTTTTGTAAACTCTACGATGTTAACGCCATGCTGTCCAAGAGCAGGTCCAACTAGGAGCAGGTGTAGCCTTGCCCGCAGGAATCTGCAATTTGATGTATCCTTCTACTTTCTTTGCCATTGGAAAATTGCCTCCTTAATAAATTTTGAACTTGTCATACAAGTCTGCTTATTTCATAAGCTTAATATCTGCGAAACTTATTTCTACTGGTGTTTCGCGACCAAAAAGTTCCACATTGATGGTAACGATCTGCTTGCTGTGGTTCATGGACTGGATCACACCAACAGTATCCTTCCAGACACCGCCGATAACAGTCACTGTGTCACCCTCTGTAAAGTCAACTTCAATGTTCTCTTTCTTGATTCCCAAAGGTTTCATTTCCATATCGGTAAGCGGAACCGGCTTGCTTCCCGGACCAACAAATCCGGTAACACCACGGGTATTTCTGACAACATACCAGGTGTCGTCATTCATAACCATATTGATAAGAACGTATCCCGGAAACATTTTCTTTGATACGGATTTTTTTGCGCCATTTTTCATTTCGACAACATCCTGCATCGGAACGCGGACCTCTAAGATCTGATCTTCCAGATGTCTGTTTTCAATTGTCTTGTCAATGTTCGCTTTTACCTTATTCTCATATCCTGAGTAGGTATGAACTACATACCAGTGTGCTTCTGCCATAATTACCTTTGCCTCCAATTAAAAGCTTAAACCTACAAGGAAATCAACGCCATACTGAATCAAAAAATCCAGAAGGGCGATGACAAGACCTAAAACAACAGACGTCGCAACAACGGCTCCTGTCTGTCTTGCAAGTGATTGTTTGTCTGGCCAAATAATCTTGTTGAATTCAGCCTTGAGACCGGTAAACCAGCTCGACAGTTTCGCCAGCAGGCTCATGTGCTGACCATTTTCCGGAGCTTTTACTAATTTCTCGGTTTCTCCCATTTTCTCACTCCTTCACCCAGCTAAACTATTTGGTTTCTTGTGTAACGTGTGTGTCTTGCAGAATCTGCAATACTTCTTGGTTTCCATCCTGTCCGGATGAGCTTTTTTGTCCTTTGTCATGTTGTAGTTACGGTTTTTACACTCCGTACATGCCAATGTTATTTTTGTGCGCACAACTTCCACCTCCATTAAAATTCTTTGTGCTTTTCTACACCTTTTAGTCGAAAATAAGTCCGACCTAAAAAAAGGCATAAAAAAAAGACCTACTTCCATCGCTAGACTAATATAGCACACAGAATATTGGTCGTCAACAAATTTTTTTTGTTTTTTTCTTGCTTTTTTCCACATTTCCTATAATAATGTAAAAAAAGATAAATATTTTTATAGAACTACCGATATATATTCTGTAATCTAATGAAACGGATTTTCATCCCCGCATAACGAATTACTTCTTATTATATTAAGACAGTACTGCATTATGATTTCAAGGAAGAAAGGAGGGGAACATCTATGGCAGCCATTGACAGCGCCTACCAGTACTATCTGAGTACTTATGGCAATTCGACTGTATCGCGCTATGACACGCACAAGAAAAGCCAGCTGCGTGACACCTATAATAAAATTGTAAAAACAAATAAAGAATCCCCTCTGTACAAAATCAAAAACCTTGGGGAAGCGAAAAAATATGCGATTGATATCAAGGAAAGTGTCGGAGACATCCAGCATATCGCAGCTTCACTTTCAAGCAGCGACCAGGGCATTGAAAAAGCTTTTTCCAAAAAGATCGCCCAGTCTTCGGACGAAGATGTCGTAACCGCAGAATACATTGGAAACGACGACACTTTCCGGATACAACTTCCTTTCATATAGCAGTAAAGCAGTTGGCAACAGAACAGATCAATCAGGGAAATTACCTTCAGCCGGATCGTTATCAGTTTACACCCGGCATTTATTCCTTTGACCTGAACACAAATACGAATTCTTACGAATTTCAGTTTTCTGTCGACCGTAAGGATTCCAATGCTGATGTCCAGCAAAAACTGATGCAGTTGATCAACCACTCGAAAATCGGCATCAATGCCTCCATGGTTCAGAACGGCAAAGGAGAAAATGCACTTGTGCTCTCCTCCAGCCAGACCGGCATTGCAGATGATGAAGACTATCTGTTCCAGATCCTGCCGGATGCCAGTCCCTCCTCCATGCACGCCATAAAGCTTCTGGGAATCAATCAGATTGCGCAGGAAGCTGGGAATTCTTCTTTTGTTTTAAATGGGAAAGAACATTCCTCCTACTCAAATTCTTTTATGGTAAATAACCAGTTTAATCTGACATTAAACGGAATCAGCAAGGATGGCTCAGAGGCAACAATCAATTTCAAGACAGATGCCGATGCCGTTGCTGACAATGTCAGCAGACTCGCCAATGCTTATAATGAAGTGATCAGGATCGGTCATTCGTATTCCGACGCCCAGCGTCCTAATAAGCTCGTCTCTGACATGAGCAGTGTTGCAAAAGACTACCGCAATGAATTAGAAGCAATGGGATTGGAATTAGACGCCGACAATTATCTGCATATTGACCGCAATCTTCTGTACGATGCTGCAACCGCAGAAGATGCGCAGGATAATTTTTCGATCCTGAATCAATTCAAGGATACATTAAACAGCAAGGCAGCAGAGGCGTCTATTGACCCGATGAATTACGTGAACAAAATTATTGTAGCCTACAAGAACCCCGGACATAATTTTGCGACACCATATATCACGTCGATCTACTCCGGAATGATGTTAGACCGCTATTGTTAAAAAGACTGTCACATGAATCAGCTTTCATGCAACAGTCTTTTTTATGCGATCGTCTCTAAAATCGTCTCTATACGGTTTACATAAGAATGATGTTGTTTCACTTTCTCATAGCCGTTACGGGCAATCTCTCTCCGCTCCTTCTCATGTTCCAGATAATAGCCCGCTTTCTCTGCCAGATCTTCCACACCGTCAAAACATATCAGGTCTTCCCCTTCCTTAAAATAAAGAGGGATCTCCGCCTGATAATTTGTCATCAGAAATCCTCCTGCCCCAGTACATCCCATATGCGGGCGGAATCCCGCTTTTTAATATTGGGGATCGTGAAGTTCAGGTTTATTTTCGACTCGTGGAACACTTTTGGCATCTCGCTCAATAATCGACAGAGCCGCAGTACTGCACTCTCACAAGATCCGAGACATTGCTGTTACTGTACACATTCACATGGAAATGTTTTGACAGTTCGATCAGCGCGCGCCGTCTCTCAATCTCTGCGATTTTAAACCCAAGTATCGTTGTCTGGAAGATCAATCCGAGGTCTGAGAAAGAGTCCTCCGACTTTTCCAGTGAAAAATGCTGTTGCAGCTGTTCTAAAATATCCGTTGTGAGCATTGGTTCCACGATATTTGCACCACTGATGTTAAGCTGTGCTTCCATCACCGCATCAAAATAGCCTCTCAGATATTCCGGCAGCGTAGGCTTGATCCTGTCGTAGGAATTTCTCTCATAAAGGCTTCCCACGAATGCAATGTCACCGCCGTATTTTACACTGTCCTCTGACTTCTGTAAAATTGTGTCGATCCGGTCAACATCCACCGCTAGCGGAAGATACCAGATATGTTTGACTCCCATTTCTTTAAATTCCAGATAGTTTGTTTTATCAAACGTAAAAATGTAGTTGCAGTCGTTAAAAACAGAGACATGATACATGCTGATCAGTGGATTGTCACACGTCCATGACACATATTTCACACCCATTTTCTGACAGGTATTTGAGATCAGCGCAAAATAATTGACCGTAAACACCATATCATAATGTTTTTTTCCATCATTGCTTCGATTTTCGCCTCAAATATCGGGATCAATGTCATAATTTCCAAGTTCCTGCTCAATATTGTCCACCGTATGTCCTAACAGGCGGAATGTCTGTTCAATATCCCGGTAATTGTATGCCTTCCAACGATACATTAAAATGTGCATTCGTCTCCGCTCCTCCATTTTCCCATGCTCCGGCGAAACCGCTCTCCAAAATTCCCTGTGAAAGTATCTTGATGTTCTATTCGTCCAAATAGCACTCGCTGATATACTCTGCCCTGTTTTTCCACGTATGCCCCTCTTTTGCAGCACGATATCCACAGTCTGCCATCTCCTGCATGTGGGAAATGTGACCGAACAGGTCAAATACCCGTTCCGGCAGTGTCTGCAATTCCTTTAAGGAAAACATCACAAGTTCTTTTCCATCCGTAAAGGTTCTGCGCAGGTAAGTGGAATCATCTGTCACTACCGCCGCACCTGCAAGCATACCATTAAAAAATGCGGTCGTGCGCACCTGCTTTAAACCAGGTCATGGTATTTAACACGATCTTGGAGTCGTTCATAAGCGGAAGAATCTGCGGTGCAAGCACCTTACCCCCATATGTCAGATACGGATTATCACTCCATTCGCACTGATCCCAGCCAACACCATACGCGGTCACATGAATGCCGCTCTCCACAAGAATACGCACCGCCTGCTCCCGAAAAAAAGAAGTCGCGTAGGAATCCAGAAACCGCATTTTTACAATAATCTCCTGTAAACGCTCGTCGGATATATCTCCACGCACTGACTTTACATATGCTTCTATCGCCTGTTCTGTCGTCTGTTCCGGGTGCTGCACCAGTTCGCCCAACACCGACTGCATCATATGCTCACCGTCGACTTCCGGGATGGAATGAAGATCCGGGATCATCTTTGCGACCGTATAGATTGGAAGTGCCCCTGCATACAGCACATCGATATTGCGGTCATTCAGAGGTTTATGCTTATGTCCCAGTTCCACTCCTGCATGCGGAAGGAAATCTGTCTGATGGATGTTTTTGAAAAACGCCGGATATATTTCTCATGATTGCGGTCTGTGCAGAGGATCACTGCTGTTTCCGGCATATTGCAAAGCGGTTTCTCATAATGAAACGGATGATCCATGAGAATGTCAATATATGGGATATGAAAATAATTCCATATATTATGTTCTTCCGGTTTTTTCTCTTCATCCTCCGCTGCTTCAGACTGTTCAAAAGAAAGATTGTATCCGAGGTTATTAAATGTCACTACTGCAAATTCCTGTGATTCATCCAGAAGGCGGAGCAGCATCTTTTGCACACTTCCTCATTTGCAGTGTGATACACAAATGTCCCATATCCCATGGATTCAAATGCCTCGATCAAATGATCTGTAAATAAATCAAGCGTGTCATAGACACCTTTAAAATAAATGATTGTCTTCAAATCTTTGCTCCCATTCATTTCCTGTCTGCCAGAAACGTTATCTGTTCAAATATTCATCTACATCATCCGGTCCGACTTTTGTATAAGGCAGTCTTATGTATTTTCCATCCTCCAGATTCAGATCCTCCAGATTTCCGCCCGTGGCAAGTGCAAAAGAAAGTTCCAACATTCCCTTTGCCTGTCCTTCTTTGTCATTATAGACGGTACCGACCATCTCGCCATTCTTCACTGCCTCAAGTCCAACGTCCGTGCCGTCAATTCCGACTACTACCGGCCATTCCTCCCGGCTTAGGTCTGAGGCCTTCAATGCATCGATCGCCCCCACTGCCATATCGTCATTGTTTGCGATCACTAACTCTATTTTATTGCCATTCTGGCTCAGAAGCTGTGTCATTTTATTCTGTGCCTGTGCGCGGTTCCAGTTTGCAATTGCATAGCCTAGTTTTTCCACCTCAATCCCGCTGGAAACAATCGTATTCACCGAGTATTCCGTGCGGACGATCGCATCCTGATGCCCCGGCTCCCCCTCAAGCACAACATACTGATAGACTCCGTCCTGATTTCTGTCGACCGATGGATCCTGTAAAAAAGCCGCTGCGGCAATCTGTCCTTCCATCATTCCAGATTCAAATGCCTTCGCCCCCACATAATACAGTTTATCCCAGCGCTCTAAATCCTCTTCCACCAGCTCACGGTTGAAGAAAATGACAGGGATATCATTTTTCTCTGCGAGATCAATGACCGTTGTAGGATCTGTACGATCCACTAAGTTCACACAGATAATGTCGCATCCATCCTGTGCCATAGCTTCCACCTGATTGTTCTGTGTCGCCTGACTCTGTGACGCATTATAGACTTCCACATTAATGGCGATTCCTGTCTCCTCTTCCTTCGCTGCTGCATAGGTGTTAAAATCTTCCATCAGCTCAGAAAGAAAAGCATCATACTGATCATAGAGTGTCACGCCGATCTTGATACTTTTCACCTGTGTATTTCTCTCCGGTAGTTCACATCCCACAAGCATTGATGCACCCAATGTCAGGATCAATGCACCTGAAATCCTCTGTTTTGCACTTCTCATGCTGTACCTTTCTCTCCTTCTTCCTGTTTTCCCTATACCATGATTCTCCCGATTTACTGTACAATTGGGAATAAAATCTTCTGGTTCTCCTCATCATACAGATTCTGCCTGTTGATCACAAGACTGTCCACCGTCGTGCTTTCTGCACTGGAAAACTTGTATTTGATTTGTTCCGCAATCGTATGTACGCTCTGGTATCCCATGTTAAATTCATTTGGTACTACAAGCGACTTAATTATGCCTTTGTCCAGATAATATACCGTTTTATCCGAACACCCTTCCCCATAAATCATAAACTGTCGTTTATAACTGGTATCCGCCTGCAGATAATCCACTGCTGTTTCTGTCTCCGCATTTCCCAATGTGATCAGAATATCCACCGGTTCATCTGCCTGTTTTGTCACAAGTTCCGATGACAGATTCTCCCCTGACCGGACAAAATCCAGACCGGCTCTATGTTCTCATCCTCCAGCAGCTTTTTCACGCTGCCAAGCCTCTGCTGCATGGAAAGCTGATTCTGGTTTCCGCTGAGAATTCCAATTTTTTTCTCAGATAAAGAATCCCCATAATCCTGCAAAACTGTCTGTGCCAGTGCTTCACCAATCCAGAGATTATCCGGGGCTGTCACGGAATAAACTCCCTCCGACACCGCATCTGTTTCCAATAACATCACCGCTACAGAAGAATCTATTTTCTCAAAAAACTGCATAGGTGTCCTCACTTGAGACAAGCTGTACGATAATTCCATCTGCTCCATTCTCCACTTCACGCTCGATCAGCGCCTTTTCTTCATCTTCACTCGCAAAGACACCGGTGGAAACATAATTTAACTGAATATCGTCATCTTTCGCTGCCTGCTCCAGTCCCTCGCGCATTGCGATCCAGCGGTCATTGTTGCTGTCGTTGACGATCACAGACACACTGTATTTTTCTCTTCTTTATTCACTCCAAGCATGCCAGCGGATGTCCAGACAATCGTCACTACCAGGGCAAGAATGAGCAATCCAAAATAAATCCTATTTTTCTTCACTGCTCTTTCCCCCTTTCAGTTCCTGCATCTTTCCGTTTTCCAGCAGTTCCAGTTTTTCCGGTTCATATGGAATATACGGCAGATGGATACGAATGGTGGTTCCCTCATCCGGCATACTCTCGATTTCAAGGCCATATGGCTTGCCAAACCGCAGACGGATACGATTATGTACATTGATCACACCCACACCGGAACCATGCTTTCTCACACGGTTATTGTCGGTCAGAAGCTGTTCCACCATATCCTGCGGCATACCAAGTCCGTTATCGCTGACTTCTATATAAATATCGTCCTCTTTCCGGTAACCTTTTACATGGATCTCGCCTTCACCGTCCATTCCTTCCACGCCATAATAAATCGCATTTTCCAGCAGCGGCTGCACCACGAGTTTTACCGTACAGCAGTGCAAAATTTCCTCCTCTATGGAAAAAATCAATTGCAAAGCATGTTTTTATAACGAATTTTCTGGATATTCATGTAATTCTTTGCGTGTTTGATCTCATCTTCAACGCTGATGATCGTTTTTCCGCGGCTTAGACTGATACGGAACAGACTCGCAAGCTGCGTGATCATAAAGACTGCATCCTCGTAGCGTTCGCCCTCGATCATCCATACAATGGAATCCAGTGTATTATACAAAAAGTGTGGATTGATCTGTGACTGCAATGCATCGAGTTCACTTTTTCTTTTTTCTTCCTGTTCATACAAAATATCATGCATCAACTGGCTAATCTGTTCTACCGTAGAGCGCAACGTCTTTCCCAGATGTTCTACTTCCAACGATCCGCCTACATATATAGTAGGATTCAGATTTCCCGCTTCCCATTCTTTGACGGATTCATTCAGACGCTGTAATGGTTTTGCGATTCTTGCAGACACAAGCTGATTGATGATAATAATCATCAGCATCGACAACGCCATCAACATAATCACAAACATTCGCGTACCGTAAAGTCCCATATCAAAGGAACTCATTGGCACAACACTGACGATCTTCCATCCGGTATAACTGACCGTCTTGACGGTGATAAGTCTCTTTTCACCCTGAAAAAATCTCCTGATGGGAACCGTCATCATAATGAACCGCCTCAAGATTATTTTCCTCATAAAGATTCGTGTAAATCAGTTTCTGCTTCGGATGATAGATAATCTCACCATCGCTGTCCATCAGATACACATATTCCGATGAATTGTCTGTATTTGCCTTATTAAAAAATTGCTCAATCTTTGCTGTAGTTCATATCAACCAAAAAAAACACCCAGCGTAGAATTTCCGTTGCTTGTCAGTTCCACTGCACGGCTTAAGGAAACAACCCAGTAATAACGGTAAGTTGCATTGTCAAACAGATTCTGCACATGCGGTGTCGAAAAATGAAGGTTTTCCATCTGATCCACCGCATTGACAAACCACTCCTGATCGACAATGTCCTGAATTATCCTTCTCATTGGTGACCGGTGCTGCTGCAACCAGTTTACCATCGTTCGTATAACAGGCAATACTGATCAGGTTATCTTTATTCGCCTCATATAAAGGTTCATCTCCTCATCCACAGAATCCACTGGCAAAATCCTTATCCTTGAATGACACTATAGTACATCGCATCCGAAATGCGCCGCATGTTTCTAAGATACGTTTCCAGATTGATGGCAGTCTGATTCAAAAAGCTGCTCCGAGCTTTCGATTGTCATGTCCTCCATTCGATTGACAAAACGATTATAAAGTGTCACGCCAAGAATCCCCATACTGCACAGAGAGACAATAGTAAAAGAAAGTGCTATCGTAAACTGTATCGTCTGGGGTTTGACACGTTTTGCAAGATATTCCGCTATTTTTCCGGTAAAATTTTTCTTTGTTTTCACTTTTCGTTCAATTTCCCTGCTTTGTACTTGGAAGGGGACATTCCAAACTGTTTTTTGAATGCGTAACTGAAATAATTCGGATCGGAATAACCGACTTTTCTGCGATAATATAAGTTTTTCGTCTTTCGTCAAAAGCAGATCAAGCGCCTGTTCCATCCGATACTCTGTCAGATAATTGATAAAAGTTTTTTCCGGTCTCCTTTTTAAACACGGTAGAAAAATATGCCGCACTCACATTCAGATAACTGCATATCGTCTCAATACTCAACTCTGATCTGCATAATGCTCCTTCACATACTCTATCGCTCTTGTCACAAAAGATTTTGTGGTGTCCTGACGTTCGTTTGTCATCTGACGCTGCATCTTCATACAGTTTTCCTTCAGCCATGCGCCAAGCGCATCCGTTGATTCCAACTGAAGAACTGCCTGATTATAGACATCACTGTTTTCACCAAATACTTCCTCCATGTTGATCTGATTGGTTGCTTCCAAAACGGAAGATCTCTGCGATCAGTTCCATCACAAAATCGGTAATTCTGCAAGTGACATCTTGGTCTTTGCCATCTGCCCCGCTAAACTCTGCAATTGCTTCCTCAACGGCTCCTGCTCGCCCATCTTCACTTTCTTTAAGATCTTCTGAATGTATGCCTCTTCCCAGTGCTCATCCACATTTTCATGCGGGTCGATCTCCGCAATATTAATGGCTCTGGTATTTCCATATAACACACGATAAGAAACCGCATTCTTTGCACCCTGATAAGACAGTGAAAGCTGCGAAAGCTGATTGCACACATGACCGATTCCCAGCGGTCACACGCCTTGCAGACACGCTTTGCCATTTTGCAGAACCGATCCATATCATCGGTAAAATGTGTGATTTCTGTCCACATCGGAAAGCTGTGTGATCACAAGGATCTCTCCCAGATAGGTCACCGTCCTGCAATTCCATTTTTCGGTCAACTGTTCCTCCGCAAGTTTTTTACAGAGACAGTGGCAAAAATGGATCGAATTCAAGCATTTTCCGGATTCGTTGTGCTGATATGCAAAACAGTGACCACATAGTATGGTCCTGTCAGGTTGATCTGATAGTTTTGCACATACTTTTCAATCTGTGACTCCGGGATTCTTCCTTCAATCAGTGATGTATAAAAGTTTTCCTGTAATACAGGAAGACTCTCCATATAGTAAGCGCGGAGTTTTTCGATGTTACTCTTTTCGTCCATCTCCTTGTCGAGGTTGGTCTTGATCCGCTCAAACACTTCCCGCAGTTCATTGGAATTGATCGGTTTTAAAATATACTCCTCGGCCTCAATTTTAATTGCCTCTTTCGCATACTCAAATTCATCAAAGCCGGAAAAATGATCACTTTCACTTTCTGGTAGAGTTCTTTGAGCTTTTTGCAGAGTGTAAGTCCGTCCATATATGGCATCTTGATATCTGTCATGACCACATCCGGCTGCAGTTCCTCCGCCATTTCCAAAGCCTCCACACCATTTCTGGCATAGCCTGCAATGGAAAATCCCATGCTCTCCCAATCGAGTTTTTTTCATGATGACTTGAAATACTTCTTCCTCATCATCTACAAGTAAAACGGTATATTGGTTCATAATTTCTGCCCTTTATTTTCTTTTATTTCTTTTCCATCTTTCTTTATGCACCGTATTTGTCATTCATTTTTTTCCACAAAACGCCAAAAATAATCGTACAGATTACAATCTGTGCCAGTGCGACATAAAGATCCACAAAAAGAAGAAACGTCATTACAAGTGTTGCAAAACCAAAAAGAGAATGAGCGCTCCACCTTTTTTTGCATACGCCTTTTCATCTTTTACCGGTTCTTTATTCTTTCCCCGAATGGTTGAAACGTCCTGCAAAATCATCAGTTTCAATCCATAATACATACAGATTACAAATAAAAGTAACGGAATTCCTGCCTGTTCAAAAAATGACTGTGCTGTCATTCTTTTTTTCTCCCTTAAGTAATAATAGTAACGGCTGAAAAGCTCCAGCCGCTATTATTATAATATAAAACATATGATGTTTCAAAATTATTTGTATTTTATTATTTCTTAGCAACGTATTTTCTGATATCAAGAGAAATTGCTACGAAGATTACAACACCGATTGCGATGTACTGTGCGTTTGCATCGACTCCTAAGTACTGTAATGCTGCTTTTAATAACTCGAATACTGCAACACCGATGATAGCGGATGAAACTTTACCACGACCACCTGTTACGGATACACCACCGATCGTACAAGCTGCGATTGCTTCCATTTCGTAACCATACCCGGTCTGAACAGATGCACCGCCTGCTTTTGCACCGAGCATGAATCCTGCAAGACCATACATAGCTGCTGCTTTCATGTAGATTAAGATCAGTGTTGCTTTTCACCGGAACACCGGCAACCTCTGCTGCCTGTGGGTTACCACCGATTGCGTACATGTACTTGCCGTGACGTGTCATGTTGAAAATGAACCATGTGATCGCTGCCACAATAATTGCAATCCAGATCAGGTAGTTGATGCCGAGAAATTTTTGTTTGCAACATCTGTGTATATGCTCAACATATCCACCAAGAGGTGTTGCGTTTGTAACGATAAGTCCAATACCATAAACGATTTCCATCATTGCTAAGGTTGCAATGAAAGGCGGTACATTTAAGTATGCGATAAAGATACCGGTTACTGTACCGAATGCTGCACAGATGCCATAGCATTACGATGATCGCTACTAAAATACGTTCATTGGTTTCATATCCGGGAAGAATTTACCGGAATAATCCAGACGCTGTAACAACATACCGGAAATACATGCACCGAAACCAATCATACGTCCTGCGGAAGGTCACATCCTGCGGTGATAACACATCCTGCAATACCAAGTGCAATAACAAGTCGTGAACTCATATTGGTTAGAATATTTAATAAGTTGTTTTTGTGTAAGAAAATTACTGGATGTAAAACCAGTATAGATTACCAAAATGAACATTACAATAATAACACCGTTGTTAATGAAAAAGTCTTTTGCTTTCTGCTGTTTTGTCTTTTCCATTCTATTGTCCTCCTCTGACTCAGAATTTTGTTGCGAAGCCCATTACTCTTGCCTGTGTCATCTCTTCCGGCTCTGGATCTCACCGGTAAGTTTACCATTACACATAACGCAGATTCTGTCTGCCATTCCAAGAAGTTCTGACATTTCAGACGAGATCATTATGATTGCTTTTCCCTTTTTCGCCAGATCACTCATGATCTCGTATATCTCATGCTTTGCTCCTACATCGATACCTCGTGTCGGTTCATCCATGATCAGTACATCCGGATCATTCGCAAGCCATCTTGCAACGATAACCTTCTGCTGGTTACCACCGGACAGGTTTGCGATGTGTTCCTTCATACTTGGTGTCTTAATGCTTAACTTCTTAATGCTGTCATCCACAACCTGATTGATTTTCTTGTGGTCTAACACAAATCCTGCTTTTTTAAGGAATTTATTGTATACAGAGACACCTACATTATCCTTGATGGAAAGACATCCGAAAATACCATTTCCACGACGGTCCTCTGTAATCAGTCCGATACCTGCATTCATTGCATCAATAGGATGTTTGATCCTGGTTTTCTTGCCGTGCATATAAATCTCGCCGGATGCGATACCGCGGATACCGAAAATACCTTCCATCAACTCGGTTCTCTGTGCACCTACCAGTCCACCAAATCCAAGGATCTCACCTTTTCTCAATTCAAAGCTTACATGCTGGAATGATTTTTCATGGATAGAACATAAGTCTTTTACTTCCATGATCACTTCACCCGGTTTGTTCTCCTTCGGTGGATATACATTTGTAAGTTCACGTCCTACCATTTTTGCAATGATCTGGTCTGTGGTAAGTTCTGCTGCCGGCCAGGTTCCTACATAGGTACCATCCCTCATGATCGTGATATCATCTGCGATACGCTTGATCTCATCCATCTTATGGGAAATATAGACCATCGCAACGCCCTTGTCCCTTAAATCATTCATGATACGGAACAACGCCTCGACTTCATTATCAGAAAGTGAGGAAGTCGGCTCGTCAAAGATTACGACTTTCGCCTGCTGTGAAACTGCCTTTGCAATTTCAACTGACTGCATCTGACCAATGGAGAGCGAACCCAGCTGCGCTTTTGGATCAAAGTCCATTTTTACCTCTTTTAACCATCTCTCTGTCTCTGCATACATGGTCTTGTGATCGATCATCTTAAATGGTCCGAACCCTTTCATCGGGTAACGTCCCAGATAAAGATTTTCTGCCACACTTCTTGCAGGTACCGGCTGTAATTCCTGATGTACCATTGCAATACCATATCTCATTGCCTCATCCGGATTGTTGATCTCGATCTTTTTACCATCCAGGATGATCTCTCCTGCATCCATTCTGTAAATACCAAACAGGCATTTCATCAGAGTGGATTTTCCTGCACCGTTTTCGCCCATCAGTGCATGAACTGTTCCTGGTCTTAATGAAAGCTGTACATTATCCAACGCTTTTACACCAGGGGAAAGATTTGCAAACACCCTTAAGCTCCAGTTTATATTCAGCCATTTTGCTCCTCCTTTATAAATTCAGGTTTATTACCTGTTTTATTTTATGTTGATACAGATCAAAAATCTGTGTAATGTCAATATTCAGAATTCCTTACCCATTATTACTTCCGCTGTTTTAAATACATGACATTTTCATAATTCTTTTCGTTATCAAATCAATTAAGATCGTCTTGTGTCAGTCTTTTTTCAAGACAAGTGCGGGTGCCATTCAAACACCCGCACCGCTTTTTTCATTTTACTTTTTCAATGTAGCAATGATTGATTATTTAACCATGTCAAGGATTTCCTGGGCATTGTCTTTTGTAACTTTAACGTAATCACATCCGATGTAGTGCTCGTTGCCTGCACCTGTTAAGTAGTTGATTGCTGCATCTGCTGCACTGTGTGACTGTGAGAAGTGATCATTGAATACAGTACCTGTCATAGTTCCTGCAAGAACATCTTCAAGAGCTTCTGATAATGCATCAACACCTACTAAGTAGATATCCTTACCTACAGTACGTCCTGCAGACTCGATTGCCTGTAAAGCACCAAGTGCCATTGCGTCGTTGTTACAGAATACAACTTCTACATCATTGCCATGCTGGCTTAATGAGTTAGCTACTAACTGCTGGGCTGTAGCCTGATCCCACATACCAACCTGATCGTCTAAGCAGTTTACTTCTAATCCGGCATCTTCAAGAGCTTTGACAGAATACTCGGTACGATACTGAGCATCTACGTTCTCTGGGTCACCTTCGATCATGATGTAATCGATCTTGCCGTTTCCGTTCATATCAAGTGTGTCAAGACCAATGTCAGCGATCAGTTCGCCCTGGTAAGTACCAGACTGACGAGCATCACATCCAACATATGTTACATTCCAGTTGTTATCTGCCCATCTCTGCTCCTCAGAAGCATCTGGCTCACGGTTGATGTATACTAATGGAATATCTGCTGCTACAACCATGTCTGTGATGGTCTCTGCAGAAGAGGAGTTAACTGGGTTGATGATCAGTACATCTACGCCCTGTGTAATGAAGTTCTGGATCTGGTTGGTCTGTGTAGCCTGGTCATTTGCACCATCTACAATTGTGATATTCTCTTTTGAAAATCCTTTTTCTACTAAGTAATTCTCAAGTTCTCCACGGAACAGTGTCATGAAGTTATCGGAGAACTGATAAATACATACACCAACTTTTTATCAGCTAAGTCTCCGTTTGCTGCATCTGCTGTTGCGTCTGCTGCATCGGATGCCTCTGTGGATGCTGCTGCATCATTTGTTGTTGTTGTTGTTGAATTGTCTGATGTTGTTGTATCAGAGCCGCTTCCGCATCCCATTGCCATGGATGCTACCATTGTCATTGCAAGAATTACACTAACTACTTTCTTTTTCATATAAGAAAACCTCCCTTAATGTATTTGGTAACTTCTTGTTACATGATGCATTATAGCAACCGTCCCTATAAAAAAACATATAAAATACTTCTTTTTCTTTCTTGAAAATTCTTCTGTATTCATTGTGCAATATGTTCAATATGAAAAGTGTATTTTTGTTATATTTTAGTTGTTTTTCTCCTTTTTCTGTTGTTTTTACGAAATTTCTTAGATTTTCTTTGGTCTTTTTGCACAAAATGGGCGTCTGCCAGGATTCCCGGCAAACGCCCATTTTACGCGGTTTTTCATGTTCTTTTTTGCTTTTTTTTTTTTCTGTAAAGTAACCGCTTTTTTCAAAGGTATTATAATGTGACACCGCAGCCTTTCAGCAACTCTCTCGCAGTGTCTAAGGAATCCACGCCGTGAAGGTTTTTGATCGGTGCAAATTCTCTTTCACGCACAACTTCATATGGAATGCAGTCATCCATCATATGTACCATATCCAGCACTAAAGTTTCAAACTTGTATCCGTTTGGCTGCTCCGGTTTCACCATATTTCCTTCAGATCAATATGAGGAATTTTCTTCTCCACCACATGGATCGGCATACGTGCGTCTGCGATCTGCTCTAATTTTTTTTCAGAGAAAAGATAGTTTAAGATCACGCCAAAGCCGTAAAGCAGATCTCCATTCTCTTTTCTTTGCAGTTGCCATCTCCTGCGTCATCTCATAATACTCTGCGATAGATGGTTTTCCATCCTCAGTACAAAGCACGCCAACTTTTTCATCCGGTGCCGCCTTGCGCACTACCTTCGCTCCACTCTCACAGCCAGAAACGATTGTTGCGCCGATAAATAGCGGATCCGCAATTCTCTGTAAGCAGTTGTCCACTGCAAACACATTGATCCATTCAAGTCCTCTTGCGTGGATGTCATCTAATAATCCTGCGCTCACCATGGAACCAAACCATCCACCGTTTCCGTTTGGAGACATTGCCACCTCGGTATCAGATTCCATATAGACACGTCCCTCGTGGTCACATGCCGGAACCATCTCCTGAATGAAAAAATTTTACATAGTCTTTTGGATAGCCAAAATAATGATACTCCTCAAAAAAAAGTAACGGTATCTTTATGATTAATATTGCTTGTCATAATGTACATTGGAACGTAAGCACCGGCTTCATCCGTCACATCCATCAGATTACGGAAAAGCTGCTCGAATAAATAAAGTTCCCGGTTCACACCGATATTTAATGTTCCCTTCGGTCTGTCCAACCCCAGTCTTGTTCCCTGTCCGCCAGCTAAAAGCACTGCTCCTACTTTTCCCTGCCCGGATTGCATCCAGTCCTGCTGCTTTAAACTCGTCTCTGCGCGCCTCGATCTCCGGCACTTCCACTGCTTCTAACGGTGCGAACACACCGCGCTCATTCACAGTCTCTTTTCTCTGGGATATGTTCTAAAATCGACCAGTCGATCTGTTCTAAACGCTCTTTGAGCGCTGCATTCTGTTCCGGCGTATTGCGCTCCATGCTCGCTCTGATGTACACCTGTTTCTCATCTTCCCAAATTTTCATGAAATCCTTCTCCTGTTTTCTCCTGTTTTTATCTCTCCTTTTAGTGTTCGATAAAACCTGTTATTTTTGAACAAATTTCCGTCAAATTCATTCATCTTATATGCCGTCTATTTTAGCATAATTTCCCTATGTCCGCAAACTTTCGGACTTTTTCGCAATTCTGGTTTTCTAATTCAACCCGCGGAAACCTTTTCCGATAATCTCACTGCTGTTGGTGATCGCAATGAAAGCGGACGGCTGGTTTTCGTGGATGAAGTTACGGAGTTCCACAGCCTGGCTTCGCTTCATGACAGAGAGAATAACTGCTTTGTCGTTATGCTGATAAGCACCCTCGGCATGATATACCGTTGCACTGCGGTTTAACTTCCGGGTGATAAACTCACAGATCGGTTCCGGATCATTGCAGATAATGGTGAAGTATTTGCACATGTTAATACTCTCGATCACATTGTCGACCACCAGTGATTTTGCCAGAAGTCCGCAGAGGGAAAACAGACCTGTCTGCGCATCGAAGACAAGGCAGGATGCAAGTACAATAAACAGGTCTACCAGAAACAGCGCACCTCCGATATTCAGTTTCGTGTATTTCTTTAAGATCATGGCAATAATATCCGTACCACCACCGGAAGCTCCGACATTAAATAAGATGGCTGAACTCGCCGCCGGAAGCACGATCGCATAGATCAGTTCCAGCACCGGCTGTGAGGTGAGTGGCACAGACATTGGGAACCATTTCTCCGCTGCACTTAACCCAACTGACATCAGCACACTGACATAGACAGTCTTGATTCCAAAACTTTTTCCAAGAAAAATAAATCCCAGCACAAGCAGTGCCATATTGATAATAAATGTGATATTTCCAGGGGTTGTCGGCATAATGGCGCTCAAAACGACCGCAATACCAGTCACTCCACCGAAAGAAAAGTTATTCGGGAACTTGAATACATACACGCCGACAACCAGAATAAGCGTTGCCACGGTAAGTACAAAATATTCTTCTATTGTGCGTTTTACACGTCCTGCATTTTTAAACATTGTTTTTCCTCTGTTGGATTCATTTGTTATTTTCTGCAAATCTTTTTTTCTATTATGTGAATTTCACACATATTCTACTATACAATCAAAGAAAAAAAAGATATATTTCCATTTTATAATTCTTTTCGCATTTCTTTTTAATTGTATAACAATTAATATTATTTATCTATGTTCACCGACTTATTCACATTATCCACATAGTTATCCACATATTATCTGATACTTCCCCAGTTTCATCCACATATTCTAATTATATGATCCAGTCTGCGAGAATCATATATAAATTCAAAATACCATTTCACGATTCAAGTGTTTCCAATCACAGAGACAAGATATGCTCTGCGAATCTCGCTCCGATTAGCGGTCGTCGCCATAACAAAAAAAGAACCGACACACGAAAACATTCTTTCAAACGCTCTTCGCATACGGTTCTTTCTTATTATTATGTTCCGATCAATTGCAATTAAGCAAGTGCTGCTGTGATGATTGCCATGGAATATACCTCAGATGCGTTACATCCACGGGACAGATCGTTGATCGGTGCATTTAAACCAAGTAAGATTGGTCCGTAAGCATCGAAGTTACCAAGACGCTGTGCAATCTTATAACCAATGTTACCAGCATTGATGTCAGGGAATACAAAGGTATTTGCATGACCTGCAACTTCATTTCTTTGCATTTTGTACGTGCAACACGTGGGAATACTGGCTGCATCGAACTGGATTTCTCCGGCGATTGGAAGATCTGGATATTTTTCTTTGCTTTTTGCTGCATTGCGCATCTTATCAACATCCTCTCCTTTTCCTGAGCCAAAGTGTAGAGTAGCTTAAAAATGCAACCTTCGGATCTACACCGAAAATTCTTAGCACAGGCAGCTGACTCACCGGCGATCTCTACGAGTCCATCCTCGGTTGGATGGATATTGATCGCACAGTCACCCATTGCAAGAACTTCGTTCTCACCGGTAGCTGCCGGACGTACCATGATAAAGCAGGAAGATACGATCGTGTTGCCTGGTTTTGTCTTAATCAGCTGAAGTGCCGGACGAACGGTATCAGCCGTAGAGTATGTAGCTCCGCCAAGCAGTGCATCCGCAATGCCCATCTTTACAAGCATGGTACCGAAGTAGTTTGCCTGGGATAAGATTCCTTTGCCTGCTCCGGTGTAATACCTTTGCTCTTACGAAGTTCACAGAACATTCAACCATCTCATCAAATCTGTCATAGTTTGTCGGGTCAATGATCTCTGCTCCACGGATGTTAAAGCCGCTCTCTTCTGCAACCTTTGCAATCTCCTCCGGATTTCCAACTAAGATTGGATGAAGGAAGGTTGCTTGCAAAACAGACGGAAGCTGCCTCTAAGATACGAGGGTCATTTCCCTCTGTAAATACGATTTTTTTCGGATCTTTTTTCAGATGTCGATTAACTGTCCAAATCCAAACATTTTATTTTCCTCACTTTTCTTTTTCTCTAAAACCGTATTATGTACCGGATAAACACGATTTTCGGCATTTTCTGACGTGACTTACATTATATAGCAGTTTTTGGAAATTCAATGTTTGTATTCAAATAAATGCAGTTTTATTTTTCATCCTGAGAAATTGTCTCATGTTCTTCTGTTTCTTTTAATGCTTCCTGAAATTCCGGCGACTGTGCGATTTTGATCGCCTTAAAAATATTCGGCACATGATGTTCCCCCGTCCGGTTTTGTTGCAAGCATAAAACGGGAAAAGGAAAAGCATACAGATACTGATCACGGAAACCAGATCTTCTCCGGCTGTCGTTGTCTGAACGATCATATGACGCGCGATCACGAAAATCAAGGCTTCAATAATATTGGCTGGTATTTGGTTTACATAACATTTTTAGAATTCCACACCAATGACAACGCCGAGCACTGCATCCAGAAATTCTAAAAAACGCAACCGTCTCCTCTCTGTGACGCCACAGTTCTCAATCTGCGGAAAAATTCCGATCACCGCTATCACAATTCCAATGACCACAACTGCCGCCATGACCATATCCATCACATCGCATGCATCAACAATTCTTTTTCTCACTTTATCCCACATTCGCTTTTCTCCTTTTTGTAGTTTCAGAACGTTTTTTGCCAACAGAAAAACATTCTGTCTTATGCATTTTTCTTATAACAAAAGAGTCGTAGTATCACTGCTTTGCGGCTCTTTTACGGTTCTGTTCTTAAATTTAAAAAATCCGAGCATCGCCCTTCGAGTCAGTCCACGGACGTTACCTCCACGCCTTAACTCAGTCCAGGCACCCTCACGGCACACAAAGAGCTTTTTACTTAGGGCTGCTCCATTCCTGACCTGACCCGGTTCGTAAATTCCTGTTGCGTAAGACCCAGACTTCAACGCCACTTATGAAGGGGCTGCTCCGCAAAGAGATAACCCTCAGTTTGATATCACCCCAGCTATAGCGGATTGCTGGTTCAGGGTACCGCTGCCACCCCGGCTGCTCGGAGATTTAAGTATAGCTTATAATAACCTTCATTGTCAAGAGTTCACAGGAATCTGTCACCGTTTCTGTTTTTTTCTTTTTTTCTTTTCTCTTAACTCCCGGAAAAAATCAGACAACATCGTCGAGCACTCTTCCTCCAAAACGCCTTTTTCAATCTCCACCTGATGGTTAAATGCAGCCATCTGTAAAAGATTCAGCACCGAACCTGCGCATCCTGCCTTCGGATTCATCGTGGCAATGACCACTTTTTCATGCGGCTCTGCACGATCGCTCCGGCGCACATCTGGCATGGCTCAATGTCACATACATCGTACAATCCTCTAAACGCCAGTCACCGGTCTTTTGCTCGCTTTTTGATTGCGGTCAGTTCCGCGTGTGCCAACGTATTTCCTTCCGTGTTTCTTCTGTTATATCCTCTCGCAATAATCGTGCCATCCTGCACGATCACGCACCCGATCGGCACCTCATCCGGGCATATGCTTTTTCGCCTCGCGGATGGCTGCCTTCATATATTTTTCGTCCTGCGTCATTTTCATTTTCTGTTTTCCTGTTCTGGTACTCTGTATACAATGATACACTATTTATCGCATCACTACCATAGAAATATTTTTGCTTTTTTGTGGTGTCGTATATAATGTTATATAAAATTTTTCCATTCGAGGTTTTTATGCAGAATCACACACAACTGCCCACCGGGCTTTCTTTTCCTACGAAACAGAGCGATTAATTTTACGGCTTCCCTCCACGGATTATCTGCGGGAAATCCATGATTTTTTATATCGTAACCGCTCCTGCTTTGAAAAATATGAACCAACCGCCCCTGAGAATTATTACACCTCGATTTCCAGCAGACGCTCGCCAGATGCGAGTTAAAACTTGCGCTCAAGCTTTCCAGTGTGCGCTTTTATGTTTTTTGAAAGAAGATCCATCTACCATCATCGGCACGGTCTGTCTGCACAATATTATAAAAATGCCTTATTTCACGAGTGAGGTCGGCTATAAATTCGATGCGTCTTATCAGCATCATGGATATGCCCGAAAGCTCTGTCTATGGCACTGTCTGTCGGCTTTTATGGTCTCGGACTCCACAAAATCTTTGCCCGCTGCATGCCTGAAAATACGCCTTCAAAAACCTGCTGCATGCCACGCAGGTTTTTTCGAGGAAGGAATTGAGCGACAGTATTCTCATTCAGGGAAAATGGAAGATCACATCCGCTACGCTATCTTAAATCCCGATGAAATCCATTCATAAACGGACAGTTCCCTCTCAATTATTGTCCAAATTATTCATCTAACGTGTGATACCAATAGCCAAACTGGTTGATGTGATCGGTCGTCATAAACTCCGGGAAACCAAAGATTGCTGCCATCACGCGCTCCTGCTGCTGATAAATCCCGGGACACCGATAAACCATTTGTCCTCTTCAAGCTTTCCCAGCACCAGATAGCGGTAATTGAAAATCCGTGCAGCAAAAAAGCTGTTATTTCCAAGATACCAGTATTTCCGCGGCAGTTCACGCAGGTCTTTCAGTTCAATGCGCACACACTCCACATTTTTATCCTCCGGCAATGTAAAATAGGATACGTGTTTTGAACCGCTCCCACGTGTCCACCCAGACAAACTTCGGAAAAATATTGCGCATTGGCATTTCCGTTGCATGAAGCTCCTCTGCAGCATTTTCTCCGTTTTTATCTGCAGGATTTTCCGTTTTTTTCGCGGTCACTTTTTCCGCGTTCACTCTTTTCAGCGGTCGCTCTTTTTCCGCGATATTCTCGTTTTTCTCATTTTCTTTCTGGTTTTCTATTCCACCCACGTCAAATCTTTTGCGGTTCCCACAACCTGATATTTTCTGTTTTTACTGCAAATGGCTTTCCTTCCGTCCAGCGTGTCATGGCAATCGTGCCTTCCTCTCCTGCAAAAACCATTCCATCCATCTCGGCAAACGAGTATTCTGATCCTCCAATCTGATCTGCTTTTATAATTGTTCCATAATCTCCGCTTCCTTTTATCATTCTCATCTCTCCCATCGGGAACGCAAGCATCTGCCCTCCTCTACTTTAAAAAGGTATACCTGATCCATTCCCATCCGAATTGGTGTTCCACGCAGATGCACTTCAATCCTGCATTCATTTCCCCTGATCTCCCACTTTTGCAAATCCCGCGTTGATTCCTTTTGTTCCGTTTTCGTATGCATATATATATGTAATAAAACGTTTGATTCCTGCCATCGGATGCTCCGGCATTTATTTTGTTGCTACTATATATATTCATTGGTCGGTTATGATATACGTGATTTTTCAAAAAACTTACATTATGAAGCGTGGCTGAGTGATCACAGAAATGTTTAAATTTATCTTCTTTATTCTTGACAGAAGTATGGTTCTCTGCTATTATAATATCAGTAACAATTACTATTATTAAAAAGAAAGGGTGATTATCATGCTAAAATATAGTAGACAACGTGAAGCAATCAAGACCTTCCTTGCCGGCAGATATGACCACCCTACTGCTGAAACTGTTTATCTCGGCATCAAAGAAGAATTTCCGAATATCAGTCTCGGCACTGTATACCGTAATCTGTCATTACTTTCTGACATCGGTGAGATTCAGAAATTATCGACCGGTATCGGACCTGATCGTTTTGACGGTAATCCGGCTCTACATTATCATTTTATCTGCAAACATTGTGGCAGCGTTTTAGACCTTTCCGTAGATGGTCTTGATCATATCAATGCCCTTGCAAATCAGGGATTTGACGGTGAAATTGAAGGTCATATTACATATTTTTATGGAAAGTGCGCAGACTGTAAAAAAAGAACAGTTAACGGTACAGTTCCAGTTGTTCTGCGAACTGTACAGCTTTCTATAAAAAATATAAGAAAAAGTATTGACAAAATATATTTTTAAATTAAAATCAGTAATAGTTACTATTATCAAAACTAAATAAAATTTAAATAAGAAAAGGAGAACAAAATTATGACAAAATGGATTTGTACAGTATGTGGATATGTTTATGAAGGAGATGCTGCACCAGCAGAGTGTCCAGTCTGTCATGTAGGCGCTGATAAGTTCAAAAAGTAGAAGGAGATCTTACACTTGCTGCAGAACATGAATATGGCGTTTACGCAAAAACAGTAAAAAACAATCCAGAAATCAGTGATGAAGACAAAAAATACATCTTCGACCAGTTAAAAGCAAACTTCGATGGAGAATGCTCTGAAGTTGGTATGTACCTTTGCATGGCTCGTATTGCTCACCGCGAGGGATATCCGGAAGTAGGTCTGTACTATGAGAAAAGCAGCTTACGAAGAGGCAGAACATGCAGCAAAATTTGCTGAGATGTTAGGTGAGGACTTAGAGCCAAACATGAAAGCTACTACAAAAGATAACCTGAAATGGAGAGTTGACTGTGAGTTCGGTGCTACTGCAGGCAAATTTGATCTTGCAAAATGCGCTAAGAAAAACAACCTTGATGCAATCCATGACACTGTTCATGAGATGGCCAGAGATGAAATCGCGGCAAAAGCATTAAGGGATTATTGGATCGATACTTTGGA
>VOFB01000242.1_pt1 | contig 34000 bp, 47 predicted proteins | sample 5384141 | NCBI WGS metagenome assembly VOFB01 (sample SAMN12384721, study PRJNA508395) | human gut metagenome | isolation source: healthy gut A | host: Homo sapiens | reverse complement strand
GCTGCAATGGCTGCAGTGATCACAGCAACCAGTTCCAGATCATCAACGAGGTTCTCCTCTACCGGCTGCGGTGCTGTTTCTACTGAAGCGAGCTGAGCCTTTGCCTTATCAACCTGCTTAGCATTCTTGCGGTTCTGAGCCCAGCCGATCACCTTGAAGCAGGCAATGATCAGGGATATAAAGATCAATACGCAAAATACGATTGCCATACTAAGGATCGTATTTATGCCGGCCTTGACCATCTTTGCTCCCATTGTCTTATATTCATCAATCTTTTCTTCGGTCTTATTACCGTCTTTGTCATAAGATACCGAATAGATGAATGTCTTACCTTTTGTTGTTCGGATGGTCTCATTGACTGTTGCGGAAGTAGAACTTACCGTAAAGTCTGTAGAGATCTTTTATCCATCTCGTCACCAAACTTCTTTTTCTGCTTAACAGCCTCTTTGTACTCTTTGATCTGTTCTTGGGCTGTCTTGCGCTGCTCTAAATAGGAATTCCATTCGTCTTCGCTGAGACTGTCTTTCATTCCATCATAATACTCAATTGCGGATTCTAACTGCTCTACCTGACCTTTGTGGTCTGTTGTAAACCACTTCTGCAGATATTTATCTGTTTGCTTTTCCAACTTCTTTTCGTTGAAATTTTTGTTCTGTTTCGTCAAGCTGACGTTACAGCCTGCTACCAGCAAAGCACAGGTGAGAATGCAGAATCAAAGACACTTTCTTCTTCATATTGCCTCTCCTTACTTAGATGGTTCCATGTTTCTTGCCGATCGGATACTCACATTTGTTATAAAGCATCTCAAAAGCATACAATAGCTGCTTTCTGGCACTTGCCGGCTCAATGACAGAATCAACATAACCTCTGGCTGCTGCTGCCTCTGTTCCGACTGAGCTGCGAACTGGGCTGCCTTCTCTGCAAGATCCGCATCCTTATCATCTGCATACATGATCTTTGCTGCAACATTCGCGTCCATCATACCGACCTTTGCTCCATTTAATGCAAATACCATATCAGCGCCAATGTGCTTGGAATTCATTGTTATGTAAGCACTGCCATAGGCATTGCCTGTGATCATATTTACCTTTGGTACATCTGACTCAGCAAATGCTGCCGTAAGCTTAGCTGCTGCTGCCGCGATCGTCTTCTCCTCTTCAACAGAAGTTGCATAACCCTCTACATTCGTCAAGGTAAGTACCGGAATGTTGAACGCATCACAAAGTCTTTACAAAAGCTGCTGCCTTCTCACATCCTGCTGTTGTAAAGTCTTGCCTCAAAAGAAGCAGTTTCCTTACCCTCTTCATCATATTTCTTAGTACGGTTTGCAACGGCACCAACAGTCATTCCATCGAAGCATAAGAAACCGGTAACCATTTCCTGTGCATAGCCGCTCTTTACCTCTAAGAAGAAGTTGTTATCGCCAAGATCTGCAAGTGCTGCCGCAGGGTCTGCTGCCTCTGCCGCAAAATCAGGTACATCACGATTAAGATCGTCCATACACTCTGCGGAACCTGCTTCAGAATTGTTATTCTCAGGCAGGATGGAAACTAACTCTCTCACTGCTGCAAGGACCTCAGCCTCACCCTCGATCACAAAATCCACTGTAGATGCTGTCTTCTGAAATCAGCAGATGCCGTATCCAGCTTGTCTGTATAGTTGCCCTCCAATGTGTTTGGAGAATTCACAAAAAGTTTGGCTTCTTTCTGCTCCATGAATGTGAAATCACTCATAGCAGCCATCACTGCAACACCACCACCGCAATTGCCAAAGATTGCACTGATCTGCGGTACTACACCAGAAGCTTTTGCTTTCATCTGGTAAATCTGACCAAATCCTGCAAGTGCATCTGTTGCCTCCTGTAAACGCATTCCTGCACAATCGATCAAGCCGATCACAGGAACCCCCGTCTTCATGGCAAGCTCATAAATATGTGCAATTTTTCTTGCGTGCATCTCTCCAATTGTTCCATTCAGTGCGGATGCATCCTGACTGTATACATACACCGGATTATTCTGGATCAAACCATATCCTGTGATGACACCATCAGATGGCACTGACTTCTCCTGCATGTTAAAATCTGTGCTTCTCTTGGTGATACCGGCACCGATTTCAACAAAACTGTTCTCATCAACAAGTCCCGCAATGCGGTCTTTTGCTGATAAAGCATTTGTGTTACTCATGTTCAGCCCTCCATATTCTGATATTTATCTGACTCATTTCGCCAAGGCGAAAAAGTCATGTATAAACAAAATTTACACCAATGATAATTCTAGCCCTTTTGTGATAAAAAGGCAACCTTTTTCTCATATTTTTTCGGAATATCATAAGATTAATACAAACCCGGCTGAGGTGTTTTTTATGTATGCAAAACTCCAAAAAATCATCAGTTTCTCACTGTTTCTCATAAGTATCGGCTTGTCTTCTCTATGCTTTGACGCAGGGCTGAACAAACTGCTTGTCACACTTCCTGCCTATTCTCCCAGGTCAAAACAAATCGTTCAGCAAAACATCCAATATACCGCACGTGAGCTGGGGGTGACAGACACCACCACCAAATTTCCTTCCTCGCTAAATGCTAAAGCAGCCTGCCTGATCGATGCTGACAGCGGTATGGTTCTTTTGCCAAAAATGCTGACGAAAAACTCCCCATGGCAAGTACTACCAAGATCATGACCGCTCTCATCGCACTGGAATCTTCAGATCTGTCAGATACCATCACGTTTTTTCACATGCAGCTTCTATGCCGGATGTTCAGTTAAATGCCATGTCCGGCGAACAATTCACGCTGCGTGATCTATTGTATTCCCTGTTGTTGGAATCTCATAACGACACTGCAGTTGCTATTGCAGAGCATGTCAGTGGTTCCACCGAAGCCTTCGCTGACAAAATGAACGAAAAAGCAGTAGAACTCGGTCTGTCTTCCACACACTTTGTAACCCCTAATGGTTTGGATGCTGATGAACATTATACGACCGCCAAAGAACTGTGCCTGATCGCATCCTATGCACTGCAGAATCAGACTTTCTGCAAGATCATCCGCACTCCCGCCCATTCCTTTGCAAACCGAACAAACACCAAACAATATCACGTAACAAATCACGATGCTTTTCTGACAAATTATGCAGGTGCGATCGGCATCAAGACCGGATTTACCGGCAATGCCGGATATTGTTTCTGTGGTGCTGCAAAAAGAGGCGATATCACCTTAATCTCCAGCGTCTTAGCCTGTGGCTGGCCACCTCATAAAACATATAAATGGACTGACACGAAAAAACTCATGGACTATGGTTTTACTAATTATAAACTTGTAAGACTGACCGAAACACCAATGCTCCAAAAAATCCCGGTTCACGGCGGTCGATCTAATATTATGCAGCCACGGCGAAGTGTTCCTGCCAGAGACACCAAGTTACTCATGACCTCTGCTGATACACTCAGGATCTGCTATGAACTGCCTCATTCCCTCAAAGCTCCCATCCGCTCCGGAGATATTATCGGATATGAAAATTACTACTTAAACGATACCCTGCTACAAAGCATTCCCATCGCATCCTCTTCAAAATAAAAGAAGCCGATGCACCTTATGTTGCACGACTTCTCTATCAGCTTTACTGTATCACTGCAATTTCCGGATGATATTTTTCCGCATAGGCGATCGCCGCTGTAATGCGATCATATACTAACTTAGCAACTTCTACTGATTTCATATCCCGATATTCCTCGTAAGGAATCGGTTTCAAATAATATACCTGTGTATTCACTTTACGCAAAGACCACAGATCAAACACTTTCCACGAATCTACCAGTGCAACCGGTACGATCGGTGCTTTCGCACGCATGGCACTCTTAAAGCTGCCCGCCTTAAACGCATCCACATGATTGCCATTGCGATGGCTGTAACCGCCTGCCGGGAAAAATAATATATTTACGTCCGTACCCAACTTCTTTACTTACCTCACGGATAACCCTTGCTGCCTGCCTCAGATCATGCAGGCAGAGTCTTTGCCGCCTACCATATCAATAAACTGTTTTACTAATGGCATCTTGCTGCGCGCTTCATCCATCACTACGGAACAAGGCTCCTCATGCGTCAGCATAATACCAAGTGCATCATATTTTCCCTGATGATTGGTGAACATGACATATCCCCCGTCTTTGGGAAGATTTTCCGCTCCATAGGCTTGCGTATAGATCCGTCCGGTATGATTCATCAAACGGATCGCATGTTTATTATATTCATAACGAAATCGTTCCGAATACTTCTCCGGATGTCTGGAATAATAACCCATCAACGGGATCATCCAGGCACGATGAAGATTACCGGCAATTACATATATAAAACGAATCAATTCTTTTACCACTCTTTCTCATCATTTTCTCCGCAATCCATTACGCAAGCAAGCAGTATACCATATTTCGACAAAAATCACAAATTCCTATTTTCACCTTGCATTCTCTTCCATTTCTAAATATACTGTCAGTAGTTAAAAAGATAATAGAAAGGCATGGAAAAGACTATGGCTTTAGATGGAATCGTGATCGCAAATATCACAAACGAATTAAACAAGATCTTAACCGGCGGCCGGATCACTAAGATCGCACAACCGGAAAAGGATGAACTTCTGCTCACGATCAAACAAAGTAAAGAAGGGACAGACGGTAAAACGATCCGAAGCAAACATATGCTCGTAATTTCCGTCAATCCCAGTTTACCGCTTATATATCTGACAGAGGACAATAAAACTTCTCCACTGCAGGCGCCCACCTTTTGTATGGTTTTGCGCAAGCATTTAAATAACTGCCGCATTGTCGGGATCGAACAGATTGATTGGAACGCGTTCTTCGCTTCCGTTTAGAACACCTCAACGAAATGGGGGATCTGTGTACCAAGCAGCTCTACGTCGAACTGATGGGTAAACACAGTAATATTATTTTCTGTGAAGAAGATAATACGATCATTGACAGCATCAAACATATATCACTATTAGTAAGTTCTGTCCGAGAAGTACTTCCCGGCCGAACCTACTTTATCCCAAATACGCAGCATAAATTAGACCCGCTCTCACTAACGGAAGAACAATTTATGGAGCAGGTCATGACAAAGCCGGTTACTCCGGTGAAAGCATTGTATACATCACTTACCGGTCTCAGCCCGGTCGTTGCCGGGGAAATGTTATATCGTGCCAGCCTGTCAGACCGCACAAGCACAGATTCTCTCTCGAAATGGAACAGCTGCATCTGTACCGTAACGTTATGCGGATCATTGACCAGGTAAAAGAAAATGCTTTCACCCCGACGATCATTACTAAAAACGATATGCCGGTAGAATTTTCCAGCATCCATTTGACCGGCTATGAACAGGATGCATCCTATCAGTGTACCGCCCTGTCGGATGTCAGCACGATGCTTCGTTCCTATTATGAAACGAAAGAAATACTGACCCGCATTCATCAAAAATCCTCGGATTTAAGGCGTATCACCACGACAGCATTGGAACGTGCCACCAAAAAATACGACTTACAAAGCCGTCAGTTAAAAGACACCCAAAAACGCGAAAAATACAAAATATACGGTGAGTTGTTGACAACCTACGGGTATGAGCTGCAAGGCGGTGAAAAATCTTTAACCTGCGACAATTATTATACGAATGAACCGGTCACGATCCCACTCGATGAGACAAAGTCTGCGCTAGAAAATGCCAAGCGCTATTTCGACCGCTATGCAAAACAAAAACGAACTTACGAAGCTTTGACCGTACAGATTGCAGAAACCAAAGAAGATATTGAACATTTGGAATCGATCAGTAACGCCTTAGATATTGCCAGACAGGAAAGCGATCTGGCTGATATAAAGCGCGAACTAACGGAATACGGCTATATCCGCAAGCACAGCAATGGCAAGCGCGGTGCTAAACACAGCGAAAAGAGCAAACCGATGCACTTTATCTCTTCCGATGGATTTGATATGTATGTTGGCAAAAACAATTATCAAAATGATGAGCTGACTTTCCATTTGGCTACCGGAAATGACTGGTGGTTCCATGCCAAAGCAAGTGCCGGTTCTCATGTCATCGTCAAAACGGAAGGCAAAGAATTGCCTGATCAGACTTTCGAGGAGGCAGCACGCTTAGCTGCTCATTTTTCAAAGGCAAGCAGTCAGGATAAAGCTGAGGTTGATTATATCCAAAAGAAACACATCAAAAAACCCAACGGCAGTAAACCGGGATTTGTGGTATATTATACAAATTATTCCATGACAATATCAACGGATATTACCGGTATTCGCGAAGTATGAAAGGAGTATAAGAACTAATTATGATACGATCAGACAATCATGTTCACACCGTTTTTTCTTCCGATTCGGAGGAACCTCTGGAACAGATGCTCACACAAGCCGTGGAAATCGGTTTATCTTCCATCTGCATTACCGATCATATGGATTATGATTTTCCGGATCTCGGCAATGGGATGAACTTTGAATTTGATCCTAGGGCTTATATTGCGGCCTTACAGCAGATCCGGCCGAAATTTCCAAATTTGGAAATCAGACAGGGTGTTGAGCTGGGGCTGAAAGATTCCGCCCTCCCACAGGCATCCGCTTTGATCAACAACTATGACTTTGATTTTGTGATCGGCTCTACCCATCTCGTCGACAACACGGATCCGTATTATGATTCGTTTTGGGAGGGCTACGAAGAGGCTGATGGAATCCGTCAATACTATGAAACAACATTAAACAATCTGCAACTCGGATTCGACTTTGACGTATATGGACATCTCGACTATATTTTGCGCTATACACCGACCATGCGACAGCTCGGTGATGATATTGCCGCCAAAGATTTTTATCTTGAAAAATGCACCGATCAATTTATGGATATTATAGATGAAATACTGCAGCTCCTGATCGATCAGGGGCGAGGCATAGAAATTAACACAGCAGGCTGGAAATATGGATTAGGACATCCGAATCCTCACGAAAAGATCCTAACCCGCTATTTGGAGTTAGGAGGCGAAATACTATCAATCGGTTCGGACGCCCACGAAGCAAAACATTTAGGATATTCTTTTGAACAAGTTCCGGAAGTTTTGTCACAATGCGGTTTCCGTTATTATACGGAATTCAAAGACCGCAAACCACGAATGATCCCGCTGTCTTGATCAATTTTTCAAAAAGAACGGAGGTCATTAACAAGCAATTTCAACTGCTTTACCAACTCCTCCATCTCTTCGGGCGTATTATCTGCCCCTAACGTAAACCGTAATGTCCCACGTGCCAGATCCTCACGAAGATGGATCGCCTGCAGCACGTGGGATATTCCTTTATCCCCCGAAGTACATGCTGATCCTGCCGAAGCACAGATCCCTGCATATCTAAAAAGAACGAGAAGAGACTGTGCTTCCACAAATTGAAAACTAATATTTATATTACCCGGCAAACGATGATGAAAATCCCCATTTAGGCGCAAATACGGAATTTCCCGAAACAATTTTTTATCGTATCATTACGCAGTTTTTTTACATAGGCAGCCTCTTCTTTTTTCCATGTTTCATCCCCAATTCGACTGCTTTTCCCATCCCTACAATACCGGGTACATTCTCCGTACCACTCCGCATATGCCGTTCCTGACTTCCGCCGTGCATAAACGCTCTAATAGGCTGATCTTTCCTGATATACAAAAAACCAACCCCTTTGGGACCGCCAAACTTATGTGCGCTTGCACTGAGCATAGAGATTGCCATGTCATGCACATTGATCCTTAAATGCATATATGCCTGTACTGCGTCCGTGTGAAAACATATATTATACTTGGTCGCGATCTTTCCAATATCATCAATCGGCTGTATTGTGCCAATCTCATTGTTTGCAAACATCACAGAGATCATACAAGTCTCCTCACAGATCGCATCCCCCAACTGATCCAACGAGATCATTCCTTTCTCATCTACCGGCAGATATGTCACCCGCATTCCCTTTTTCTCCAAATACTCACAAGTATGAAGTATGGCATGATGCTCGATCTGAGTAGTAATAATATGCCCTCCCGGATGAAGGTCTGCCATTCCGTGAAGCGCCCAGTTATCACTCTCCGTACCTCCCGCCGTAAAATAAATTTCCTCCGGCTGTGCTCCAAGACTGTCTGCGATCGTTCTTCGTACCTGTTCAATCGCTTTCTTGCTTGTCTCCCCATATTCATAATGTCCTGATGGATTCCCATAATACTCCATAAAATACGGCGTCATCGCTTCTACGACTTCCGGTAGAACCGCCGTTGTTGCACCATGATCCAGATAAATCATTGTAATCTCCGTTTCTGTCCACGTAAATTATACTAATATTTTATGAAACATTTCATATATTGATAACGACCCAAAGAAATATTTTTGCTGCGAACGCAAACTTCCAACGGAGGAATACATGAATTTATTGAAAAGCCGTATCATCCAAGGGACACTATTGCTTACTGCTGCGGGATTTATAACCCGTATTTTGGGATTTTTTATCGTATTTTTCTTGCTGACAAATTGGGAGCTGCTGTACTCGGAAGTTATCAACTGATCTTTCCGATATTTGCGATCTGCTCCTCAATCTATGGCGCCGGTGTTCAAACAGCTATTTCCCAATTAATTGCTGCAGAACAAGGCAAACGTTCTAAACTTTGTTCTTCTGACTCTCCTACTGCGAAAGGTCTGACAACTTTCCAAAATACAATTGAACAAAATTGTCGAGCTATATTACTGCTTGGGTGTATCCTCTCCTTTCTGCTTGCCGGCAGCCTCACTTTTTGGGTATACACAAAAGCAGATTGGATCGCTGCACGTTTCATTATGGCACCGGAGTGTGCACCTTATTTGCAGATTATGTGCATGCTGTTTCCCTTTTGTGGCGTTGGTGCCTGTATTAATGGATATTACTACGGCATACAAAACGCCACCGTTCCATCTATAACGCAGATTGTCGAACAGATCAGTCGTCTGTCATTCGTTTTTATGCTGCTCATCATCTTTCCGGGCAGCGCTGAACATAACTGCATCATTGCGGTATGGGGAATCGTCGTTGGTGAAATTGTCTCCGCTGTCTATAATGTGTATAAATATATGCATCAGCCAAAAAAGGACAAAGCAAATGCTCTGTCCTCCTTTCGACACGGCTTACGCCATTATTCAGTTCCATTACTTTCATTAAGTACCAGTCTGACCGGCACCAAACTGGTCATCGCTTTGCTGCACAGTGCAGAATCTGTTTTTATCGCTGCCGCGCTGCGTCAATACGGCTGTTCCACAAAGGAAGCCTTGAGTATTTATGGAATCATATCCGGCATGGTCATGCCATTTATCCTGTTTCCATCCAGTATTACAAATGCCATCGCATTAATGCTGCTTCCTGCTGTTGCAACCTCTTCCTCCGACGGTGACCACGCAAAGGTACACCGCTATTTTTCCACTTCCAACAAATACAGTCTGTTACTGGGTGCTGCCTGCACCGCCTTTTTCATGATTTTTGGCAATTTCCTCGGCGATTTTTGTTTTCACGATCAGACTGCCGGAGAATTCTTATGCCTGTTCTCGCTATTATGCCCATTTCTCTATATGTCAACAACGCTTACAAGCATTATCAATGGGCTGGGCAAAACCAAAGATACTTTTTTGATCACCTGCGTAAGCCAGAGCATGAAACTTTTTTGTCTCGTTGCACTTGTTCCGCATTTCGGCATTATGGCATACATCTATGGCACAATACTCAGTCAGGCATTTATGGCACTGCTCTGTTATCTTACCGCAAGGCACCTGCTCGCATAATCTGACGATTCCACCACTTAACACCTAATTGCTGCATCGGGCGATTCCACCACTAAACGCCTAATTGTTTCGCCTCTTCTTTACAGTGTGATTTCGTCACCGAACACCTGATAGCACAACGCCGTCATTTCTAAATATGCCCCCTGCGTCTCCGGCAGCGCCTCAAGATCAGCCATACCTCGCCGCATTCCGTGATAATACCAATTCTGTTCATCCTTTGGTGCACGAAATCGCTTCCAAAGATCGTTCCCATCCACTTTATAATCTGCCGCCATACTGCGCAGATTCGATAAACTGTCCGCAAGCACCAACATCCGATGTCTCGTAGAACCGTGATACAACTTTCTAATATGTTCCTGTTTGCGTTCTTTCCATGATCTCTCCTTATTTTCGGTATGTTCAACCACAAGATCTGCTACATCATCCCCAAACTGCTCTCTAATCTGTATCGCGGATAGCTTTGTATCCTCTAATGTGTCATGCAACACCCCCGCAATTCGCAGATTAATATCGGCATGCATGGAAGATAATATTTCTAACACTTCCATCGGATGCACCAGATAATCTAACGCTGTCCCCTTGCGCAATTGTCCCTTATGTGCCATTCCTGCAAGAAGGATTGCCTGATGCAATGCAGTTCCCTCTGCCATCTGTTTGTCCATCATCATTTTCTTATTGTCCAAGCCGCTGCTCCTTTCCAGACACAGTGCGATTGTAAATTCCTCTTTACATTTTACCTTACTTTGGCACTTAATACAACAACGCACCTTCCAAAAGATCACTCGCGGTTTTTGAGGACTTCTGCCGGCTCGATCTTTTGCAGATGTCTTACCAAAAAATGATTGATGACAAAATACAATGCTATTACGCATACATATAATCCTACATAGATCTGCCATCCAAAATGTATATTACAGCCACTCGCTACATTGCTTACCATCAACGGATACATCGCATCCATCACAACCTTCGCCAACGGAATGCAGACTGCCGTTCCAACAGCGATTACATAAAAGTTTCCATTAAGATACAGTTTGCGAATTTCTTTCATGCGATAGCCAAATATTTTGACAAGCGAGATGCCGAACGCAGAACGATCGATCATCACTTTCATCATCAAATACATTACCACACAAAAAGATTACCGCCGAAACGATCAACAATGTATAGATCATGTTCATCATCATGTTTACAAAAATCTCCGATGATTTTTCAATCTCTTGGCGGGATAGGATCGAATACAACTTGCCGGAAGGAATGGATAATTCGCGATCTGAAAAGACCACATTAAAGTAGGTATCCTCCTGACCAAATAGTTCCCGCATACTGTCTATATTCATAAACACATATAAACCGGCAGAATAATTTGTAACTCCATCTACCGTAAAGGCATAATCTTTTCTTCCTCTTCATCTGTCAGAATGATCTTGTCACCTTTTCCAAGCTGATATTTTTCAGCGGCAGCACTGGATAAAATCACCCTATTCGCCGATTTCGTGACCTTCGCATCAAAGTATGGGTTATCCTTCGTAATACCTAACAGTGTAACATCCAGATTATTACCATACATTTCACGCTTAAGACTCTTCGCAAATCCCGGTGTCCCGTGTGCCGGAACTTTTTCATCCGGATACTTATAGGTATACATATAGGAGAATTTCGTATCTCGTTTGCTCTCAACATTTACATTCTCACACATAACATAGCAATCGAGCGCCAGCATTGTGATCAACATACAGATAAACAAACCAAAAACAACCGTCAAACCGGTTCTCAGTTCACGCAGCATCTGACGCAAACGAAATGTTCCAACAAAACCTAACCAATGGATCTGCACCTTTCGCACCGATGGTTCCTTGGCTTCTTTACGCATCAGGGATAATACCGGTCTGGAAAGCTTTCCACGGATCACAAACCAGTTGACGATCGCTGCCATCACTCCCGGCATCACCAGCGCATAGACCAAAAAATATATGGCGCATAAACAGGTGACATCTGCTTAATTGAAAAATACGCATAAGAATCTGCCATCTGGGTCTGTACACCGATTGGAGAATAGCCAATTACTGTGCCAAGCACGCTAAATAACATTGTCACGCAGACCGGCAGTGTCAAATAATGACGCAGGAGATCATTTCTTTTGACACCAAGTGCATATAATGCTCCAATAACACTGCTTTCCCGCTCAATACCATGCACAACAAAGACGGAAATCACATAGGCAAATAATATAATAATTATGACTCCGGCAACCAGACCGGCATATTTGTTGATCACTTGATCTTCTGCTGCAGCACTAATACGCGGATTGTCCGACGCTTTCAAAAACTGCGTCAAATTACTCAGATCAAACGAAAAATATTCATCAATGATATCATCCGTCTTATTCTTTAATTTGTTCGTTCCCTTTTGTAACTTTCCAGCTCCCTTGGAGGCTTTTGACACCCCCTCTGTATATTCATCTACTCCATCCTTATACGCCTGAAGACCGATCAACTGTTCTTTCACTGAAGACAACTCTAAGCGAAACAGCGCATTGTCCGACTTTTGGTACATGTTTTCTAATTTTGTACGGTAATTATCCTCCGTAAGAGTTCCCTGCAGTCCATATTCCTGCAGAGCATCCGATGCCTGTTGTAAATACGCATCAAATACCTGTGATGCTCCCTTTGCAGATCATCCTTATGATCCGAAAGCTTCGACAAACCATTCCGCAGTGTCACTGCGCCATCATTTAACTTCTTAATACCGTCTTGCAGATCATCTTTCTTCTTGCCGGTATGTTTCCAATACTCTTGGAAGTACGTATCATTAATATCAGAGGCATCTACCTTATATTCATTGAGTATCTCCTTGAGTTTTTATCCGTCATCCCCCTCGACAAACGATACGCGTATACATACTCTTCCGTTTTCGCACTCTTGCCGCTGTCTAATAAACTCTGATAGCCTTCCGCTGTTAAAAAACGCAACGCCAAACTGTTTGCTGTCTACCGTACTATCACTAATACTTTTTAACACAGAATTGTAATCCGGTGTACAGCCGATTCCTGTCACCGTGAAAGATTTATCGGCGATCTGAATCGTATCGCCCACATGAAGTTTTTTTCGTCTCGCAATATCTTTTTCCAACACCAATTCGTTGGATTTGTGTGCCTTATGTCCCTTTTCTACATATACTTTATCGATCGATGTTCTATCCTTAAAGATACGAAGTGTACTGTCATCTTTCACGGAAAAATCCATATAAAAGGTATTTTCTAACTGTACTCCTTTACGTTTTAATTCTCCAATCTGTGTCTTATTCAATGGAACAAACACCGTAAACTGTCCCGCCTCAACATTCTGTTGTTTTTCAAAGTACTCTCCGCCCTGAATGATCGTTTCTGCCGCACCTAACATACTTACAATAAGATACATACTGACAAGTATCAATATCCCCAACGCAAGATAACGAAACAAATTCTCTTTCAGATCACGCAATACTCTTTTTCGTAATATTGTCTGCATAACAATAACCTTGCCTTTCCTTTGCTATATTAAAGATCTTCCAATTCTGCTGCCGGTACTCGTGTTTCATTTTCATAACACTCTCGGATCATGCCATCTTTAATCCGAATAACCTGATGTACCATATTTTTGATTGAATTATTATGCGTGACAATAAGCATTGTTGTTCCATATTTTTGATTGATCTGCTCTAATAACACCAAAATATCTCTAGAGGTATTCGAGTCCAGTGCTCCCGTTGGTTCATCACATAACAGCAATGCCGGATTTTTGATCAGAGCACGTGCAATCGCACACCGTTGCTGCTGTCCACCCGAAAGCTGTGAAGGAAATTTATCCTGATGCTCCGATAATCCGAGAGTTTCAAGCAGATCATCCATATCTAATGGCTGTTTTGTCAAGTACTGACACACCTGAATGTTCTCACGAACCGTCAGGTTTGGCACCAGATTATAGAACTGAAAGATAAATCCTAAATTAGCACGGCGATACTCTGCCAAAGCATCCTGTGCCATGCCTGCAATCTGCGTACCATTGACAACAACAGATCCTGAGTCGATCGTATCCAGTCCCCCAATACAGTTCAATAACGTGGATTTACCGGAACCACTCGTTCCTTGCATAACGCACATTTTCCCTTGCTCCACTTCCGTTGTAACGCCACGCAGCACCTGCACTTTACTATCCCCGGTGCCATAACTTTTTTCAGATCCTTTACTTCAATATACATTGCATCCTCCAATCTACTCCGTGCAACTTGCACTCGCCTTAACATAACGCTGTTATGTTGTCTGTTATTTTTAAGGAGCTATCTCTGAAACAGCTCCTATAGTAACCTTATTTCATCAACATTTTCCAACAGTATTTTCTGACCGTATATCAAGTACGGTCATTGCCCAAACTGCGGAACATTCCATACCAGCCATTCACCATATAATGTGTCGCCTGCTGGATATAACGAAGTGCTTCTTCCTCTTTCTCAATATGCGTGATCATATAAATAAATGTATCGATCTGCATATGGGATATCCAATGTACGAAAGATTCCTCCAACGGTTCCATGCCTAACTTCTCCGTCATCACATCCGCCAGCATACGATAATGAATCGTAACTACCCGAATCAATTCGTCAACCGCACCTTCCAACGACGACCCCTGGGATCTTGTCAATAACAGCAATGCACTGTCACGCTGCTCATAAAGTGCATGAATGATCATTTTTGAAACCGCCTCATCCTCTGAATAATCACCAGTTTCAAGATCAACAGCGGTGTCCCCGTCTGCCTCAACACGCTCTTTTTTATCAAAATGTTCCTGCATCATACCCTGAATCTGCTGTAAAACATCACCCACTAAAGAAACAAACAGGTCATCCTTATCTTGAAAGAAAAAGTACAACGCCCCCGTTGTCACTCCCGCCTCACGGCAAATAGACCGCAAAGAAGCTTTCAAAAAACCTTTCTCCATAAATTCACATACTGCACACTGCTGTAAGCGAACCTTTGTCTCTAGTGATGCAGACTCTGTTCCCATCGCAAACTCCATTTCCTCATATCACTCTATGCTCTGTCATGAAATCCCCATTCACATATCCTCAGTCAAAATGCTATTTCACCGACACAGCCGCAACATAACGCTGTTATGTTACTAGAACTTTCCTCATTTGTCAACCCCAATGTACCGATTCTCGCCACTGTCACCGATAATACCTTGTGTACTGTCAATCCGTTTCCAAGCGATCACCTTATTCTTGTCTGTCACAAAATGGTTGTTGCCAAACTGCACAGTAAATGCACGGTTACTCCATTCATACGCACCCACTTGCCACTTCCGTTCGCCGTCTCTGCCTTCCCAGATATACACGCAGCGCTCTCCATCATGCGGATAGCCATCCCGGGACGGTATTTTGAAATTGTCGAGCCGAAGTCCCAAGTGTTCCTCCGTTTCCTTTGTGTTCCAAGCAGCGAACCACCCCCGTACTTTCTCTAACAGCCCTTTTACACGTTTATTTGCTGCAAACCTGCTGCTTCTTTGTCAGATCCATTCGTAAGCTTACTATTCACTTTTGCTGCACTACGGTGTTTCGAATAAGAATATGTTTCTATCGCTTCCAACGCCTTATCAATGGTTGTCCTGCTTAAATATTCGCTTTGAATGTGAAATCCCTTGTCAAAAACCCGCTTACCTTCTTCATTGATATGATAATTATTATGATATAGACACACCTGCCCTCTTCCTCGGATCGGTTGTATCTTCCAAGCATCTTCGCGATCCCATACCATCATCATATTCGGAAAGGCCTCCGTCTGCATTCCACAATCAATATACATATGACGTATTTGTTTTAGTTTGATCTGAAACTGTTTAAATAATTTCAAATACATGGATATATTCTGACTGTCTTTAGCACCCGAACTGATATATGCACGCAATGCACACTTTGGGCACTGTTTCATAGATGGCAAATACTGCTTTTCATAAAACAAATCACTATCCGGGATCTCTTTGGCATACAAACAATGCTTATCATGAAGTATTGATTCTTTTTCAGAATAAATATATTTCACTGTCTCATCACTCATAATCCGATTACGAAATCTTGAAATTGCAACGTCTTTATTTACTGCCACTGATTGTTTTTCTTTTTTGGACTTTTTTTTCTTTGCCACGATCTACATCCCCCATTCTTCTATTTATTATCTGATATTTCAAAACATCTGTCAATCCCATCTCCTATATGTTACAATATTGCAAAAAGGAGGCTGCTATGATTACTATTGATTTGATCACGGGATTTCTTGGTGCAGGCAAGACTACGTTTATTCGAAAATATGCAACTCACCTGATGGAGCAGGGCTTAAATATTGGTATATTGAAAATGACCATGGTGCAGTCAATGTGGACGCCATGCTGCTTCAGGACATTTTAGGAGAACATTGCACATTGGAAATGGTTGCAGGAGGCTGCGATGCAGACTGCCACAAACGCCGTTTCAAAACAAAATTGATTGCAATGGGAATGTGCGGCTATGACCGTATTTTAGTGGAGCCGTCCGGCATTTTTGATATGGATGAATTTTTTGACGTATTGCACGAAGATCCGTTGGAACGCTGGTATACCATTGGTAATGTTATTACTATTGTGGATGTTTCCCAGCCACTCCCTCTCCGAAACATCACGTTATCTGCTCGCTTCGCAAGCATCCGAAGCCGGAACCATCATTTTCAGCCACATGGATGATGCGAATGACGCACAGGTAATGGCTATGAAGAATTATCTTTTTTGACACCTATCATGAAATCAAAATACAAACATTACCAAAACAAGTTATCATCGACAAGCCACTGGATCAGTTAAACGATTCTGATTACAAAGCGATCATGACTTCCGGCTGGCATAATGCCGAGTATACCAAATTATGGTTTGACACCGACAAATCCTATGACAGTCTCTATTTCATGAATATGGACTTTACAGCAGAATTTCTAGAAGAATCCTGCCAAAATTATTTCAAGATCCGAACTGTGGTAACATTTTCCGCATTAAAGGATTTCAACAGCTTCCTGATGGAAGCTGGCTGTCGGTAAATGCCACCAAAAAGCAGACGGTGCTTACGCCCGTCCCAAACGGACAGGCAATCCTCATCATTATTGGTGAAGATCTCCATCAAGATGTCATCGAACGCTACTGGGGAAGGAGTTGTGTATGAGTATTTCATTATCGGAACATTTTACGTATAAAAAATTATTGCGATTCGTATTTCCATCTATCGTAATGATGATATTTACATCCATATACAGCGTTGTTGACGGATTGTTTGTATCTAATTTTGTTGGTAAAACAGCCTTAGCCGCTATCAATCTGATCATGCCATTTATTATGGGAATTTCAGCATTAGGCTTTATGATGGGAACCGGCGGCAGTGCCATTGTTGCCAAAACACTGGGAGCAAAAAGAAGAGAAAGCCATCGAATACTTTTCTCTTCTGGTATATGCCACTGCCATTGGCGGCCTTATTTTATCGCTGCTCGGTATCATCTTTACCCCGGCTATCGCACGCATGCTCGGTGCACACGGTGAGCTGCTTAAGAATTGCACTTTATATGGTCGTATCTCTTTTATTTCCATGACCGCTTTTATGATGCAAAATGTTTTTCAAAGCTTTTTGTAACTGCCGGCAAACCAAAACTTGATTGTATGTGATCATCAGTGCCGGAGTCACAAATATGGTTCTTGACTTTTTGTTTATTGCTGTATTTCATTGGGGAATCACCGGAGCCGCCATTGCTACTGTATGTGGTGAATTTATTGGTGGTATTTTTCCAATATTTTATTTCAGCCGTAAAAATTCAAGCTTACTGCATCTTGGCAAAACAAAATTTCATGGCAGAGTACTTCTCCAAACCTGTCTAAACGGCTCCTCCGAATTGATGACCAATGTATCCAACTCTATCGTAAGCTCTCTGTTCAACTTACAGCTTATGAATTATGCCGGTGAAAATGGTGTCGCTTCCTATGGCGCAATTATGTATGTCAATTTCATATTTATATCCACGTTCCTTGGTTACTCCATTGGAAGTGCTCCGATCATCAGTTATCATTATGGTGCTGCAAATCACCAAGAGCTTAAAAATATATTTCGAAAAAGCATATCTTTGATCGCCGTATGGGGCATTGCATTAGTCGGTGCGGCAGAATTATTAGCACCTTATATCACCAAACTTTTGTTGGTTATGACGCCAAACTTCACGCAATGACCCAGACCGGTTTCCGCATCTGCTGCCTCGTCTATCTGATCAATGGATTTAATATTTTTGGCTCCTCATTCTTTACGGCTTTAAATAACGGTCCATTATCCGCCTTGATCTCGTTCCTGCGCACGCTGATCTTTCAGATCGCAGCTGTACTGCTGCTTCCTCTGCTCTTTGGCATCATGGGCATCTGGTGGTCTATCAATGCAGCTGAACTACTCACACTCTGTGTCACTCTGATGCTATTATTTACAATGCGTGGGCGTTATCATTATGCCTAAACGCGATAGATCTCAACACCGCCAAAAGTGATCTTGCCTTCGAAAATAATGGTCGGTCCTACCGTTGGCGCCGCAGCCTGCTGCTCTTTCAACCCTCCAAAGGTACAGCCGGTTTGATCCACGATATTCCAATCTGCAGGAATATAGAAATTCACTCCTGCAAAATGAATATCCAGCGTGATCACCGCTGTGCCGGAAGGAATATTCACTCCTGTCATATTCACTTCCATTCCACAGAAGGTACAATCCACAAGCGCACTTTGAAATTTGCAGACTGCAGATTCTTTTTCGTTCCATTAAACAATCCACTCAGTACAATATGTTCCCCTTGCATATTTGAATCGTAAAAGCCTTGGCTCGCTCCGGAAGTGTCCGTATTTTCGCCCATCTGTCCCTCATACTGCTCCTGCTGCCGCTCAAACTGCTCTCCATAACGTTTTGCTCTTTTGCGGTTACGATATGCAGAGGCATGATCTCCAAAAAGCATATTTAATCCTATCGTTCCAAATAATGCCGCCATCAGGATCGACCATGAAGACATGCTTTCCAATCCTATATAACGACGAAAAACAATAAATAAAATTGCCAGCGAAAACAGCATCCCACCAAATTCCAGATCGATCGCAGCTTTTATAAATCCGGTAATACAAAGCAGTCCAATGATGATCCGTACAATACTAACATCCGGTGCCATCCCAACACTCCGCATTAAAATATAAATCGCTGCCATTAAAAATACAACACCCCAAAATAAATTATCTTTGTTCATAGTCTCTTCCTCCTCTACTCTGTCTTGATCGTAATATTTCCCATATCTACATCGGCTTTTATCTGCTGATAGGATTCATATCCCTCTATCTGCTGATCCTTTTGTGCCGTATATTCATTGCTAACACCACTGTTTTTATTTTGACCGACCGAAATGAGTCCTAGATCAGCACTTAAGTCATATGCATATGCCTCCTGTGGTCCGTCAAAATCCATCTTAAAATTACCAGCATCAATGTCTACATTTACATCATATATATGACTGCCCTTCATATCAACATTCCCGGCATCTGCCTCAACCTCTATGCGATCCAAACTGCAATCCTTCACTTGGACATTACCGGCATCCACACTAACACTTGCTTCACCACCGGTAAGTCCTGTCAAATGAATATCCCCTGCAGACATATTTACTGCAAGCTTTCCATGATCATACATCGCCGCCGGAATCTTGATCGTCATAGAATAACTGCGCTTCCAAGTACGCTGCGAAAACAAATGAAACGATCCTGTGGACTTACTTTTTACGGTAAGCTTACCATCTTTATAAGATATCTGAGGCTGCTTATTGCTTTTTGCCATCATAATGTATATCGGGCTTTGTAATATCATCATCAACCTCGATAGCAATCTTCCCTGCATTTTCTTCCACATCAATGGCACGAATCTTATCTGTGGAAGAAATTTTTTCAATATCTGTGTAAAATCTTCTTGTTGTCTGTCCGCATTTTGGTACACAGTGTTTGAGAAATCAGAAACCACAGCAAGTATTGCCGTTGTAATCAGAAGTACGCCAAGAAAGACTCCGGCAGGAAAACGTTTTTTCTCAAATAGCGGCTGTGTACCTGCTCCATAATAATTCTTTCCACCGGTCTGATATGCTCCTGCATGATTTTTTACAGCCTTGGACAAGTCTTTGTAACGATTTTTCACACTGCCACCATATACAAAACAATATACCGCTATTCCCACAATGAATAAAACGCTGCTATCCATTATTTCCTGTATCAGTGCATTGTCTATATAATCAGAAAACATAGAAGGTATCACACTGAACACACACAACGGTACGCCCAAGCACAACAAAACAAACCGCTTGTTTTCGTCCTTTTTTCCTCGAATCATTAGATAAGAAACCGCCTGCTCATCCAGATTTATGGTAAAATGTTTGATCTTCGCATAACGTTTATGACAATTGGAAGCCATAATAAACAACAGCACCGCAATTCCCACGAACAGGAATAAGGAACCATCCATAGCGTCTGATAGGATATTCGTTATGTACCCCTCTTCCACTGCACCATCACTAACACTTGACAAAAGCGGACTCCAAATACAAAGCATTACTCCAAAAGCAATCATTCGTGCATGCTTACGTCCATCCGAAAGATACCTCCGCACCTCTTCTAATCCCCAACGGGAATCGGATTGTCTGCTTGTGTCATCTGTAGTGGAGTTTTCCCTTGTCTCTGACTGCGTCTGCTCCTGATTCACGAAACCGTCAATCCCTAACTCCTCCGCAAGTTCATCCAGATTGCCAAATTCCGAGATTACCGTTCCCACAGCCTCTTTCTCTGACATTCCTTCCTGCATTAATTCTTCATATTTATCTTCCATCATCTCCATCAATTCCGCTTTCGCACGCAATACCTGCGGCGTCTCCGGTAGATTCAAGAACATATTATGTAAATATTCCCTAATTGCCTCCATGTTCTACTTCATCCTTTCCTGACAATAAATTTGTCAATGACTTCCTTCGTCAGTTCCCATTCCTTGCATTTTTCTTTGTAATACGCCATTCCTCTGGCGTCACTCGGTAATAGGTCCGCCGCTTTCCATTTGTCTCATTTCCGGAAAAAGATTCGATGTATCCGTTTTTCTCCATGCGGGTAAATGCTGAATACAACGTTGTCTCTTTGATAATATACTTTTCCTCGAAATCGTCCGAATCTGTTTAGAAATCTCATAGCCATACGAAGGATTCTGCTGAAGGAGATACAAAATGATCGTATCATTGTATCCGCGAATGACATCACTGCTGATCAAATTTCTGCCTCCTCTCCGTCATACCACGACTGTCGTAGTACGTCTGTCGTAGATAGAGCATATCATAATTACTACGACAGGTCAAGTAATATTTTACATAGACCTTTTACAAAATAACTGCTATCTGATACACTGCTATCGGAAACACTCCATTGCAATAGTGACATATAATTATGAAACATTACGGAATATAGAGAAAGGAACAACAGCATATTATGACGGCTTTACAACAACAATTATTTAATTTACAAGACTTAAAATATCGGGATTTTCATGCCAAGCTGCTGCCGGGTATAGACAAAGGAACGATCATCGGGATTCGAACGCCCATTCTACGCAAATTTGCAAAAGATTTTGCCGCACAGGAAGAGTCCGCACAGTTTCTTCATAAGCTTCCGCATCATTATTACGAAGAAAACAATCTCCATATGATGCTCGTAGCAAATATCAAAGACTTTGAGAATTGTTTGAAAGAAATCGAACGCTTTCTGCCCTATATTGATAACTGGGCAACTTGCGATCTGCCTGCGCCCAAATGTTTTGCCAAAAATAAAGAAGTTCTTCTCGAACACATCAAAGAATGGATTCATTCCACTCATACTTACACCATCCGGTATGGTATGGAAATGTTAATGCGTTTTTACTTGGACGAAGATTTTCGTCCGGAATATCTCAAACTTGTCACCAATACCACATCCGATGAATACTATGTCAACATGATGATCGCATGGTATCTCGCCACTGCACTGGCAAAGCAATGGGATGCGACAATTCCTTATATCGAAAAACGTATCCTCCTGCATGGGTGCATCACAAAACCATCCAAAAGGCAGTGGAAAGCTACCGGATCACGGACGAACGGAAATGCTATCTAAAAACATTTCGGTAGTATGAACAACAGAGCCGACATCCAAATGGTGTTCGTACAAATAAGCATCTGCAATGCGTACTTTGCCCCAGACTCCATGATCGCTGTCCAAAGATACGGTCACCATCGGTTCTGCTCCCTCCGGTCTTCCCTCACAGCCAAAATCATCCTCTACAATCTCTGTGATCGTATACGCTTTTCTCTCTGGAAAAAAGCACAGATTGTTGTACCGAATCATGCGATCCAATCATCTTTTCCATCCAGATCATATCATACCAACGGCCAAATTTATAACCACAATGATGAAAAGTTCCTACCGTCTCAAATCCAAGATGTCTATGGAACTGCTCACTATTTTTTGTCAGATATTCATCTTCCTGCTGCGGATAGCCGATGCAGGCGTATACATTAAGAATCCCCATACTGCGCAACTGATCTACCAATGCTTCATACAACCTGCGGCCCAAACCGCCTTTTCTCGCTGTATGCGACATATAAATCGTGAGTTCACTCGACCAATCATATGCCTCTCTTGGATGAAACGCTCCTGCATAAGCATACCCCTGTATGACGCCATCTTCCTCAATCACCAGATACGGATACTTCTGCATCGTAGTTCCCATGCGGCGTCGAAACTCTGCTACCGTAGGCACTTCATATTCAAAGGTGATCGCTGTTTTCTCTACATAATACCGATATATGCTAACCAGCTTGGACGCATCGTCAAGCCTTGCTGTTCTTATTGTAATTTCACTCATGATAAGTCACTCCAATTTTCCCCCAAATTTTCTCCAACATTGAAAGATAGCTGATCCTTGTCGTATCCTGCATGGATGCTCTTATCGATTCATACAATACTGGCAGCCACCCGCCTGGCCCAAACAACCGGCACAGTCCTTGCATTCAGCTAACAGTTCGCCCTTACTGATCAGATACACCCCAACCAAACTCATGATTGGATACAACTTATCCTCCTGCCACTTCACGCCAACTGTATCAGCCTCAAGAAATGAGATTAATTTAGGAACTGCATCAATGTCCATTCCATAATATCCTGGTCCAAAAGACGGACTGCAGTATTGTTTCTGAAGGACACTGTGTTTGCGTTCCAAATAGTCCTGTATCTGTTGTCTACAGACATCCATACAGGCAATCTGAAATACTTCCAAATAATATTTAGCAAGCAGCGACTCTCCCTCGTCTACATTGATATCCGGTGCATGAAATGCATAGATATAGCCATTTTCCACTTGGCTGCGATCGATCCGCTCTAACACATTGCATCGGATCTCCTGTCCGAAACTGAAACCAGCCATTCTGCACACAAGACTTATCAAATGGCTGCAACATCACTTCTACCCGATACAAATATTTATGTTTTTGCAACAGATTAGTGACCGCACTCACCGCTGTCGAACGATGCTCCCTTTTCATCTCCTCGTCCATTTGATGCCATCCGGCAATCTCTGCCATCCGCTCTAAAATTTCATTCCAAAAACTGCGAATCGATAACTCCAACACTTGATCTTGTCTGCTAAGCTGATGCATGATCTCATCATACATCTCCGGTCGATGCACTACCGTACAATTACTACAGTCCTTGATCTTACATCCTCGCCCATCAACCAGATAAGACGGATTTCCAAGACATTTCTCCCGCAAATATAGCGGACGTAGGCGGTTAGCCTTCTCCACAGGAGTTTAAGCCTTGTGTTTACATAGAAATCCTTTAGGAAATCTGTCGAGGAGGTTTTGTGCTTATGCTTACAACGGATTTATTTATAGCCATTATCAGCTTATGTATGACTTGCTTTGCTCTTGGTTATACCGTTGGTTCTAAGAGCAATGATCAGACACAAAAATAACCGCCCCAGTCTGATAAACTAAGCGGTTATTTTCACTACTTACTATATCAAGGCTAACCGTCTATCGGTAGCACCTTTTCTATCAGTATACTAACATTTAACTTCTCATATGTCAAATGCATCTTCTGCTTTTCTTATTCTGTTTACATCCTTCTTTTTCATTTTTCTGTAAAACAGCCAGCCACACAAACCTGCAAAAATAACCGTTATCACAATTAGGATCAGGGAATACCGGAATTGCATAAACGCTTGCTCTTATCAGCTTTAGCCCCTGATAAAGTGTGTATACACCAAATACGGAGAAGATGGCAACGGCAAGTGTATTAAGCAGTCCGTCCGGAGTCTTGCTCTTTAACAGATATCCGACTAACATACCAAGAATGTCAGCCGCAAAAAGTCCGAGCGAACATCCAATCCATACAACAAGAGCTGCACTCATACCTTCATTAGCACCAAATGTTATAGCTGTAAGCTGTGTCTTATCACCAAGCTCTGCAATGAAAAATGTACAGAAAACTGCAAGTGGTGCAAACTTAATCTTTGATTTGCTGCCTTCTTCTTCGTCATCATCATCCCCGGCAATTGTTGATGCAGCAAAATAAAGAAATGCAAGTGCTGCGATCATTTTAATAAGCCATTCCGGAATCAATTCACTAACCAATCCGCCGGCAAGAACAGCAAGTCCATTTAGTACAAGGATGGCAATAGCCGTTCCACATATAATATCTCTTAACTTATATTTAGAAGTAAGAGCAATAAGCATGAGCTGGGTTTTATCACCCATCTCAGCTATGAATTCTGTGAAAAAAATTTTTAAAAATAATATCATTTGTCTTATCCCTCAATATCTCCAATAATGTTTCGTTCGAAAATATATTGTTCTCAACATTATCTTACTATAATGTTTCGTTCAAAGATCATTTTGCCCTTAACATCATCTTATTATGATGTACACCGCATACGCTAAGTAAAACGCAACCATACAGAAACCTTCTATCTTCCCAATTTTTTCTTAGTCCCTGCAAATATCCATACGCACACGGTAAACACAATAAGTACGCACATATCTATAATGCTTCTCTTTGATTATGCTGATCGGACTGATTGCAGAAGCCACACCAAGCACCATAAGTATATTAAATATATTGGATCCTATCGCATTACCAAGTGCCATATCGACTTCGTTCTTTTTCGCTGCAACGATAGAAGTTACCAGTTCCGGCAGAGAAGTTCCGATGGAAACGATTGTAAGTCCGATAAGCGTTTGGCTCATTCCGAGATCGCTTGCGATCCTCGATGCGGCATCTACAGTAACATCTCCACCAAATGCTATTGCGATCGCTCCACCGACAATAAATATTATACTTACCGGAACAGAAACAATCTTAATGTCCTCATCAGATCCACCTTCAATCTCAACGCTTTGCCTTCTTTGCTTGCCTTTAATGCAATCTTAATCATGTAAAAAATGTATCCTGCAAATGCACCAATAAATATTACACCATCAAAATGTCCAAGCATCATTCCTGACTTATCACCAACCCCAAGGATTCCTAAAATCAATAAAAGTCCTGCACAGATAAGCGAAAATGGGATATCTCTTTTTATTGTTTCTTTTGCAACATTTACTGTTGCAATCATTGCACACACGCCAATAACAACCATCAGGTTAAATATATTAGAACCGACTACATTACTTACTGCAAGCTCATTGTTGCCTGTAATTGATGCAGATACACTGACCGCAGTTTCTGGAAGCGATGTTCCCATTGCAACAATTGTAAGTCCAATAATAATAGACGGAACATGTAGTCTCTTTGCTACACTTGAGCTTCCTTCTACGAAAAAGTCTGCACCTTTAATCAGCAGCACAAATCCAATTACCAGGAACACAATTACAAGCGCAAATGGCGCGTCGTTAATGAATTTTTCCATGTTTTTCTCCTTTTTTCTCTTTCCCAAGGCAGTTTGTCAGCCGAAGTCTATGCCGAAACAAAAAAAAACTCATGTATATCAACCAGATTCAGTGATATTGCACACTGAAAATAATTGATATACATGAGTCTCATTATTTAAGATTTGCCAGATTCATTTCAATACGATTTCAAATTTGTTTACAATTATACGAAAAATAATCAGAATGTTGACAAATCCAGACAGCTCCATTCCATTTTTGAATATCCATCTTCCTTAACAAATTCTTCTATTTTTGAAAAGAACTTTCTTCCTAATCCACAATGACGATATTTCTCATTTAAAAGCACATCTTCCAAGTGAACCCTGCTTCTGCCGCAAACGATCCAAATATAGGATAGTAAATAGCATACCCGATGATCTCCTCGTTATATTCCGCGATCAATACTGTTGCTATTTTCTTCTCAAAAATCCAGTAGCACAGATCTTCCTGGGAAGCTGTCATATCTTGAGGTCTTTTCTCGTATGTTGCCAAATCTTTTATCAGTGTTTGTATCTCTGCTATATCATTTTTCTCTGCTTTTCTTACGATAAATTTTTCGCTCATAATCTGTTCTCCTTTACTTGTTGATATAACTCAATCTTCGCACATCAAAAATTATCATGTTGTCACATATTGCTTATTATGTCAGTAAAACAATAGCTATTTTGCAATTCAGAATCCACCATAATGTTTTAAGGTTTCTGCTGCAATTTCAGAGCCGACATTCATTGCCTTTTTAATATCATTTTCAAGCATATATGAACAAACAAAGCCGGCGTGATAGCTGTCACCACAACCTGTGGTATCTATTATGCTTTCAACTTTTACAGCCTGCACTCTGTATTCCTGTCCATTAAAGTATGTAACGCTTCCATGTTCTGCAAGTGACACATTGAACAGGCAGCTGTATTTATTCGATAACCCCCTAAACATCGGCAGAAGTTCTTCCGATCCGCTTATCAAAAAGAAATCAATATACGGAGCAAAGCGTTCCATATCAGCAAAATCTCTATATACATCAAAATCTACCACAAGCTTAAAGCCATGTGTTTTTTTCAGTTCGATTACCTGTGAAAGACACGAGGCCCAAAAATGAACAAATACCACATCGGATTCTGATAAGATTTTGATTTCGTCATCATTCAGCACGATATTATCGAGAATACTACCATTCCAAGAATCATCTTTATAATACCTATCGCCTGATTCCGTAAGATACGTCATATTATTTGCAGTCTGATGCCTTTCATCAATCCGTATATGTTTTTATCAATAGCAAATTTTGCTATTGAATCCATTATCACTTCTGCATATTTATCTTTTCCGATAACACCAAGAAGCGTAACATCTATATTCGTAAAACGTGAAGCATGAACAGCAAAATTTAACGCTTCTCCGCCCGGTCTGATCATTTCAATCCCGTCAAAAACATCTACACATATGCAGGGAAGTGCAGTCAACTTGATTTTATTCATTGCGTCACCTCGGTCAACTTGATTTTATTCATCGCGTCACTTTATGAAATAATAATTTTCTTAATAAACTCAATAACGATCTCGATGCCCAATTTAGCTGCCTTCCTGGCAAACTGAGCATAATCCATCGCTCCGCCCTCACCATCGGAGATTGTGCGAAGTACGGTAAATGGGACATGGTTCATATAGCAAACATGACCAATGCTGCCACCTTCCATCTCTGCCGCGATCGCATCAAATCGCTGATGAAGTTTCTCTTTCTGCCGTTCTCCCTGCATAAACAGATCTCCGGTAGCGATGGTTCCTACCTTGTAATGAATTTCTTTTTCAGCAATACATTGTTCCATCAATGCCGTCATCTTCTCATCACTTGGAATATAAATCTGGTTGATTCCGGAAAGCAAGCCAATGTCATCTCCCAAAGCAGAAGTATTCATATCATGCTGTACCACCTGACTTGCTAACGCAACATCCATCACGCCCAGTTCCTTGCACAGCGTTCCGGCAACACCAATATTGACCACCATATCCACCTGATATTTTAATATCATGGCTTCCGTACAGATTGCCGCAAACACTTTTCCTACGCCGGACACTGCAGCAACTACCTCTACCTCTCCAATATTACCCTTGACAAATTGAACACTGCTGATTTCCTCTGTTGTACTATTTTCCAGTGACTTCTTCAGATTGTCGATCTCAATCTGCATGGCACCGATCACACCTATTCTCATCGTATATTCCTTTCTTTATTCGCACACTTACAGGCGCTTTATCGCTTTGCCGCAAGCGCAAATTTACCGTATTTATTTTGTTGGATATGAAAATTCCATATTAGTCTGTTTTTCCAAAACAGCAAGATAAGTTCTGCACTCTTCCTTTGCGATCTCCAGATCAAGGTTCTCATAATGACCACACTCTGCCGCAGATGCTCCAAATACCTCTCCTTCATGAGCAATGATCTGAGATAACACCTCTTTCGTGATCTGAAAAACTTTCTTAGGTTCTACTTCTCTGACCAGCAGATAAAATCCGGTCTGACATCCCATCGGTCCAAAGTAAATAACCGAATCCGCAATTTCCGAATTACGGATATAGGTCGCAAACATATGCTCTACAGAATGCATATCCGCATTGCTCATATAATCTCCTTTGTTCGGTCTTCTCGTTCTAAGATCATAGGTTGTAATATCTCCATCTTTTCTGGAAATGTAAAAACCCGGAACTAATACATCATGATCTATCGTAAAACTTGTTATTCTCTCCATAATAATTCACCATTCCTTTCTTGTTCGTCCAAATCAAAACATTTATAGCATACCATTTCTTGTCCTTTTTACAATCTAAACGGTGATTTCCCGTTCTCTTTTCTTCCAACTGATAAAACCATAGACATCATAAAAGAATAGCCATCGGCATCGTCATTCCCAGATAGGTGATCATTTCCCCCAGTAACGGAATTGCCAAGAAATGATACCATAAAGAATACTAAATATGATCATCAAAATCTGCGACCACACATTTCCTTTTGCTGCCAAGACAAGAGAGGTAACTCCTATGCATGATGCAATTAATGTGAGAAGATCAAAATCCCCCGGCAAAATATTTGCCATAACGATCACTACCAACGAACAGATCCACACCCACCATTCTCTCCTTGTTAAACTTGCAATTGGATCACTCATATTGATTCTAAAACTCCTCCTAAAGCCTCCTACAATAATGCCAGCCACAGTGTTCCCGCTACAATGCCGATAAGCCCAAACACTGCTTTGCCGGAAAGTTTTTCACGAAAGACGATCCATGAAAATGCGATCGTCACCAAAATGCTGAGTTTGTCAATCGGTACAACAACACTTGCCTGTCCTGTCTGAAGTGCGCGGTAATAGCACAGCCAAGAGGCTCCGGTCGCCAGTCCCGATAACATCACGAAGGCAAGTTCCTTTTTTTCGACCGTCTTGACCTGCTTCCATTTCCCTTTAACCACGACCATTAGCCAAGCCATAACGAGCACGACCGTTGTACGGATTGCCGTTCCAAGATTAGAATCTACACCTTCTATGCCGACTTTGCCCAAAATGGCAGTAAGACTTGCAAATACTGCTGATAACACCGCATAAATCATCCATTCTTTGCCTGCAGTCTGCGCCTTACTATCCTGCTTTTTATCGATCATCAACAAAGTACCCACACCGATCAATACAACAGAAATGATCTTAGGAACGGTAATGCCCTCATGCAGAAAAATAAGCGCTAACAAGATCGTCAATACGGTGCTGCTTTTATCAATCGGCACAACTTTATTGATGTCACCCTTTTTGTAATGCATGAAAATAGCACAGCCAAGAGGCTCCGGTCGCTAATCCCGAAAGTACCAAAAACGAAAATGTCTTGCCACTGATCTGTGTGATCTGACCACTCGTCCCGGTGATCAAAACCATCAGCCACGAAAATAACAAGACTACAATCGTACGGATCGCGGTTGCTACATCGGAATCCGTTTTCTTAATTCCACACTTTGCAAGAATAGATGTAATTCCTGCAAAAAAGGAAGAACCTACCGCATACAATAACCACATGATAAAATCACATTCCTTTCTGTAATGCTTCCTCCAAAAAGCGAACCGCATCTCTAACACAGTCATCACAATTGCGAACCGCTATTCTCTAGCGCATAGTAAACATCTCTATCTTATATACAAAAGAAAAATACTTGTCAAACAAATTCATCCCATGCCAATCCTTCCTGATAACCTGCCGTTCTATATTTTTGAAGTTGTCCAACAATCGGCATCAATCGTTCATCCGTAATGCGGTCTAACATCTTCATTCTGCGATCATTGCTTCTGTGTATCTAAGCATTGTTTCTCTCCTTATCTGTGGTGATCACATTTCTGGCACTGCACCATTTCATTCCACCTACAGTTCAAACCTTTCTATATCTCTGGTTTCTGCTATTCGGTTTGTCCGGGATGGTCATTTCAATCATCTGCAAATCCAATGCCGGTCGCAAATAATTTTTGCGAAAACCTTCTCTAGATTTCAAACCTAGCTTTTCCATAAGCGTATTACTTGTATAGGGAACATCATATTCCATAACTCCAAGTAGTTTCTTAATATATTCAGTAAGCTGTTCATTGTCTTCATCAACCTGAACAGTTATCTCATCCAAAATTTTATCAACCTGTGCGAGCATAAATTCAATAAACAGGGTAGATTCTCCAGCAACATGACATTTTGCTATTGCCTCATAATAATCATCCTGAAATTTTTCAATCTGACTTTCAATCGGAATATACTCAAATATTGGTTTCCATCGATAGAGAATTGCCGTATGCCATAGCCTTGCCATTCGACCATTTCCATCTGAAAACGGGTGGATAAATACAAACTCATAATGAAATATGCTGCTAAGAATCAGTGGATGTATTTCTCTCGCTACCTCCTTCATCCATGCAAAAAGTTCTTCCATCAACTGTGGGACATACTGTGCCGGAGGTGCCATAAAAAATACACTCATCACCATGAAATACACCTTCTTCCCTCTACGAAAATCTCCCGATTGTTCTTCGAGATATTTTGTCATAATTCCATGATACTTTTTCAAATTCCGAATACTATAAGGATTAATTTCTGCTATCTTTCCATAAGCACAATAGGCATTTTTAACTTCTTGTATCTCTCTTTGTTCCCCTAACACTATTTTACCATTAATAACATCTCTCACTTGATTCAAGGTAAGCGAATTAGCCTCAATCCTTAAAGAAGAATGAATGGACTTAATTCGATTATTCTTCCTAAGATGAGGCTTTTTTTCCATATTACTGATCAGTGTAATACGCCCTATTTTTTTCTGAAATCGATGCTACATATGATAACATTTGGTTGGTAATCGTATATGGTGGTTGATATTTTTCCATAAATGCCCTCCATTATCTTGCGCATTATCTTGCGCATTATCTTGCGCATTATCTTGCGCATTATCTTGCGCATTATCTTCCCCTATTATAGGCAAAATTATACATAATTTCAATAAAACTTTAAACACCTCTACATAAGCCAGCCAATCCATATTTTTACCATCTATACAAATTCTTTTTAACCATTCTTCCAACTATCATTGCCTATTATAATAAGCGATCCCATCATTCGGTTTAAAAAAATGTTCTAATATATCCATCAGTTGACACAATCACAAGTTCATTCGTACTTTCGAGATAGTACACCCCATCCCCATCTTCTGCCTCTGTTTTATGTAACGCCGCACTATTTTTAACGCCTCTCATTGATCGAATTTATCATTTCTGTGATGCTTCCTCCAAAAAAGCGAACCGCATCTCTGACGCAGTCATCACAGTCGCGGACCACATGTCCTGTTTCTATTCCTTTCAGTTCTTTGCAGATAACCGTTCCATTCTGCTCCATAAACTGCTGCATGATCAAACGCGCATCCTGAAAAGTGTTCATCTGATCCTTATTGATCATTCCTGCTGCCGCTACCGCTCCGGCGATCGCACCGCAGTTTCCTTCCATCGTTGCCAGCCCTGCGCCAAACCCCTGCATGAGGTTTCTCATCGTTTCATCATCTAAGCCAGCCTCTTCGCAAAAAGTACAGGCAACCGCCTGCGCACAATTATAACCGCTATGTTTTTTTGCTACTGCCTGCTCGCATTCTCTTGTATCGTATCACTCATCTGCTTGTCCTCCGTATAGCATTATCGTTTCTAATCTTTTATTATAATCACTTCCTGTGAAAATGTCCATGTTCCCGATATGACCGTCTAGATCCAGACCTATCGTACTACACACACCAAATCCTAATTTTTTCTAATAACGTTTTGTAACTGCAGTCAATGCCGATTGCTCCGATCGGTGCCGTAATGATAATGGCGAGCACCGCTACGGACAAAAAAATGATCTTGCCGCAAGGAAGTCCTGCAGACAGAGGCACCGAACCAATTGCTGCCTGCACTGTTGCCTTAGGCAGATAGGCTATCACGCAAAGATTCGCTCTTTCCAAGAAAGCTGTGTCCCGGTAACGCAAAGGAGCACACCAACTGCACGACAGACAAGTGCCACCGCAATCATCAGTACCGCCGCCAGTCCGGCACTCAGCGTATAACGGATGTCCACTGCCGCACCGACAAGCACAAACAACACAACTTCCGCTGCAAGCCAGAGCTTGCCAAATTTTTCGGATAATCTTTTGGATACAAATTCGGTACTTTTGAACTTCAAGACGCACGCCATGCTGACAACTGCCAGCAGACCGGATACCGACACTTTTCCTTCCAGCCATCCTTCGATAGCGATCAGCAAGAACGAAAATCCCAGTACAATGATGACTTTCATACTGTTGCGCACGCAGTGTTTTCTCGCATATGCCGTTTCAAAAAACAAATACAAGACATAACCGACTACAGCACCCAGTAATACGCCTAAAACAATAGATATCGGTATATTAACGAAGTCCATTACATGAGCACTGCCACCCTGCGCCATGCTTAAGAAGGTCGTAAAAAAGTACGATCACAAAAATATCATCACAAGATGCCCCTGCTAAGATCATCTGTGGTATCGCTTTTTTGGTTCCATATTTCTTCTCCATCAGGCCAACCATTCTTGGCACAACCACGGCTGGTGATACCGCTCCAAGCACTGCTCCCATCACAGCCGCCTCCACTCTGCTCACGCCTAAGATCATCGGCGCAAATACGATATATCCGACGATTTCAAAAGATGCCGGCACAAACGCCATCATTACTGCCGAACGCCCCGCTTTCTTAAGATCCGCCAGATCTAATGACAGTCCTGCCTTCAACAAAATAATGATCAAAGCCATCTTGCGCAGATCCGCTGAGATTCCCAAAATTGATGGGTCTAACAGATTCAAAACATACGGGCCTAATACGATACCCGTTACAAGCATACCAATGATCCTTGGCAGCTTTAACTTTTGGCAGATGGCTCCCATCGCCAGTCCTACCAGAAAAATAAACGCTAATGATGTCAACATATCTACTACCTTTTTCCTGAAAATTCAATTCACACGTTCTGTCTCTCTTTCATCCATGTAAGAAGTGCATCTTCCTCCAATGGTTTGCTGTAAAGATAACCCTGGAACGCATCACAGCCAAGCCGCTTCAACTCATCTCTCTGATTCTCATCCTCTACATATTCGGCAATGATCTTAAAATGCAATGACTTACTAAGATACACAATGGAACCGATAATGTCACTGTTTCTCTCATTGCATAAAACATCTCTAGTCAATGATCCATCCAATTTCACTACATCGAAATAATTTGTCTGTAAATATGCCATTGAAGTATGTCCCATTCCAAAATCATCAATCAGGAATTTATGTCCTTTTGCCTTAATATTTTTGATCTTATCCGCAATATCAATGGAGGTGGAAAGCGCATCTTGCTCCGTAATCTCTAAGCAGAACCACTCGCTTGAATATCATATTTGGCCACCGTATCATCAATACATTGTTCAATACCATCCCACTCTAAAGACTCATTGGTAATATTGACGGATACCTTAAATTCCTCTCCTGCATATGGTTTTAACTTTTCTGCGGTAGCTGCCGCTGTATCAAAAATATATTGTTCCAGCAAATATAATACATGCTCTTCTTTTGCCAATTCAATGATCAGTGGCGGATAAATAAA
>VOFB01001147.1_pt1 | contig 34001 bp, 35 predicted proteins | sample 5384141 | NCBI WGS metagenome assembly VOFB01 (sample SAMN12384721, study PRJNA508395) | human gut metagenome | isolation source: healthy gut A | host: Homo sapiens | reverse complement strand
CAATTTCGAAACTCTTCCGCGAGCGCTATATATCATTCAACCCCTTTTTCGAGGCAAAAATTCGCCCGAAAATGCTCGAATATACAAACTTGTTCAAAAATGTTTCTGTATATTTTTCGCGTCGCTGTTCGAATGCCGAGTGCATCCGCTGCAAAAGAATCAATTTGAACATTTTTGCCGCCGCAAATAAAAACGGTTTATCTTTCTGTATCTTTATGGTATAATGTTGCTGTTACTAAGAATAGCGGTCAATATGCTGAAGTATATTCGGCCGCATTCGAAATTGGAGGAAAAATTTGAATCTGTTTCTCAGCAAAATTCTCGCAGGATTTGTGATCGGTGCGGGAGCAATCATTCCCGGACTCAGCGGCGGAATTCTTGCCGTTTCGATGGGGTTGTATCAGCCGACGATTGAAGCAATCACCGGTTTTTTCAAAGCACCGAAAAAGAATTTTAATTTTCTGCTTCCGCTCGGCATCGGCGGCGTTATCGGTTTTGTGGTTTTCATGTTTTTGATCGACAGTCTGTTTGCAAAATATCAGACAGAAGTCGTATGCCTTTTTATGGGGCTTGTAATCGGCAGTATCCCCTCTTTTCTGAAAGAAGCAAACGGTAACGAACCGTTTAAAAAAAAACTAATTGGCTCTATATTATCCTTGGCTTTGCGTTTGCAATAACACTTGTTTTGCTTGGATTTTTTACGGGTGAATCCGGTACCGGAGCAGCCGCGGCAAGCCGTGAACTTACTCCCCTGCTTGCTGCGCTTTGCGGCGGGATAATCATGATCGGCACCGTTCTTCCCGGCGTGAGTACATCGTTCATTCTTATAAACATGAACGTTTATAAGAGTTTCATGGAAGTATTCACCAAGTTTCTCAGCAATCCCGGGCAGAATATCGTCCTCGGCCTGTCCTCTATTGCCGGAATTCTTGTTGTTGCAATTCCGATGCTGCTGATTGTTCGGAAGGTGCTTAATCGTTTCCATCGTCAATCCTTCTATACACTGTTCGGCATACTGCTCGCAACAATTGTTGGTTGTGTGATACAGGAAGTTATGCGCAACCAAGCCGGCATCGGTTTCCTGAGGATTGTGGTTCTTGTTGTTCTTTTTTTGCCGGCGGTGTTGCAGCATCCTATGCTATGGACAGTGCAACGAAAAACTCGAACTGAACGAGGAAACTGCCAAAAGATCGACTGCGGCTGAGTGAGTTTTTACACTGTCCGCTCAGCACTCTGTATTTAAGTTTGGAGGTTCGAAAACAGACTTTACGTTTTCGAACCTCTTTTTATGTGTAAATTAACAAAACGCCGGTAAAACACATCAATGCATCCTGCCGGCGTTAATCGTACACATATTGTCAACCGATACCGGCGGATACGTTTTCCCCCGCTGTCGGTTTTTGCTTTACGGATTATTCATTCGTTCAGCTTTTCAACTGATTAATACATTCCTGCGCCGCCCATGGGAGGTTCGGGTGCTTCGGGCTTGGGAATATCGCAAACGATGCTTTCGGTGGTCAGAACCATTGCTGCAACGGAAGCAGCATTCTGGAGTGCGCTCCTTGTGACCTTGGTGGGATCGATAATGCCCTTTTCAACCATCATGCCGTATTCATTTTTCGCTGCATCGTAGCCATAGCCGAGCTTGCCTGCACTGCGGACGTTTGCAACGATAACGCTGCCTTCAAGGCCTGCATTTGCACTGATCTGGCGGATGGGCTCTTCAAGAGCGCGGACGATAATTGCAACGCCGGTGCGGAAATCGCCTTCGTTTTTGTCTCCAGCGCCTTAACCCTGTCGATAACGCTGAGAAGCGCAATGCCGCCGCCGGGCACGATGCCCTCTTCAACCGCAGCGCGTGTTGCGTTAAGAGCGTCCTCTATGCGCATTTTAATCTCCTTCATTTCGGGTTCGGTTGCAGCACCGACGGAAATGACGGCAACGCCGCCTGCAAGCTTTGCAAGGCGTTCCTGGAGTTTTTCTTTATCGTATTCGGAAGTGGTTTCCGCAATCTGAGCACGAATCTGCTTTACGCGTGCAGCAATAGCTTCCTGATTGCCTGCACCCTCGACAATGGTGGTGTTCTCTTTGTCGACACGAACCTGGCGTGCCCTGCCGAGCTGGTTAAGCGTGGTTTCTTTAAGATCCATTCCGAGTTCTTCGGAAATAACCTCACCGCCGGTAAGGGTTGCGATATCCTTGAGCATTTCCTTGCGCCTGTCACCGAAGCCGGGGGCTTTTACCGCAACGCAGGTGAAGATGCCGCGAAGCTTGTTCACAACGAGAGTTGCAAGCGCATCTCCCTCAACATCTTCCGCAATGATGAGCAGCTTTTTGCCCTGCTGTGCGATAGGTTCGAGAACGGGCAGAATCTCCTGGATGTTGCTGATTTTTTTCTCGGTAATCAGAATATAGGGGTCATCAAGAACAGCTTCCATCTTGTCGGAATCGGTTACCATGTATGCGGAAGCATAGCCTCTGTCAAACTGCATACCCTCAACAACGTTGAGTTCGGTTTTCATTGTTTTGCCTTCTTCGATGGTGATAACGCCGTCATTGCCGACTTTTTCCATTGCATCGGAAATAAGTGCGCCGACCCTTTCGTCGGAAGCGGAGATTGAGGCAACCTGTGCGATCTCCTGTTTGCCGGAAACGGGTTTGCTGATTTCCTTAAGGCCTGCAACAGCTTCTTCAACTGCTGCTTCAATGCCCTTGCGGAGAACCATGGGATTTGCACCTGCCGCAACGTTCTTCATGCCCTCGCGAACGATCGCCTGAGCAAGAATTGTTGCTGTTGTTGTGCCGTCGCCTGCAACGTCATTTGTTTTTGCAGCCACTTCGCGAACGAGCTGTGCACCCATGTTTTCAAATGGATCTTCAAGTTCGATCTCTTTCGCAATGGTAACACCGTCATTTGTGATAAGCGGTGCGCCGTATTTCTTTTCAAGAACAACATTGCAGCCCTTGGGTCCGAGAGTGATTTTAACCGTATTTGCAAGAGTGTCAAGGCCCGCTTCAAGAGCGCGGCGTGCATCCTCTCCGTGTTTTATCTGTTTTGCCATAAAAAAATACTTCCTTTCAGTAAAGTTTTAAAAGTTGCTGCGACCACTGAGCAGACAGAAACGGGTGCATCCCGAATCAAATTATGCTCAGCGTCTTGTCGTGTTACTCAACAACGGCAAGAATATCGCTCTGGCGAACGATGATGTATTCTTCGCCGTCAAGCTTGACTTCATTGCCCGCATACTTTGAATAGATAACTTTGTCGCCGACGTTTACGGACATCGTGACGTCCTTGCCGTCAACAACACCGCCGGGGCCGACTGCGATAACTTCCGCCATCTGGGGCTTTTCTTTTGCGTTTCCGGTAAGGATGAGCCCGCTCTTGGTGGTTTCTTCAACTTCGCAGCTCTTGATAACAACTCTGTCGAATAAAGGTCTGATTTTCATAACAATACCTCCTGTATGTGGATAACACTTCAGTTATGCTGATGCACCCGTATGTGTGAAACTAATTGTGCAAAAGCACTGCCCTGCCTCCGTTCCGACGCAGAAACCGTGCAGCAGTACGAAGTTTGATGCATACTTGATGCAATGCAATAACATTGTGTTGAAATCGAATTCAATGTCGGATGAGAATCACAGTCTGCCGTAAGGAAGCGCGGCACCCGGGATATTCCCCGAAGCTCGGGCTTTGCCTATGCCGCAGGATTGCTCACGCATTAAACCGATCGGTGTACATAATCATTATTACCGATAATTGGTATTATATTCAACTGCTCCGCATTGTCAAGCCCGGTCACGGGGTTGACGCAATATATAATCATTATCCGGGCATTTAGTGTTGCATTTTTTGAAAAATGGGAATATAATGTCAGCATGTTGCCGGGCATCCGTTCCGATCAGCCGCATCGTTGTTTAAAATCAACCTTGCAGGCGTTATGTCGGATCATGCGGCGGATACCCGTAAACAGAGTACCATCAGATGAAGGAGGTTAAAGCATGAACAGGATTATCTCAGGAATCAACGGCTTCGGTGTATACCGTTTTCCGTTTGTGCAGTCGGCCGCCTTCGGTGCATCAATGCCTGACTTTTGCTGCAAAAGCAAATAACAGGGGTTTGATGTTATCAGCCTTATCCGAGCCGCAAGCACGATTGCGGCTCGTTTTTTTGCCGCAATCGCTGCAAGTCAACGCTTTTTCGAAACTTGAAAACAGAAAAGAGCATTCGAACACACGCTTGCGCGTCGGCAGATACGGTTTTCGCCCATAAACCTTATCATTGCAATTCATATATTTAAGCGCAGCAGTTCACTTCGGCGAACAGCCCAAAGCCGATTTCCGTTACTCGGCCTTGTTTAATAAACGCAGGCTCGCACGCTCTTTTCAAAACCGAAATCTGCTTCAAAGCCGCTTTTCCGAAAAGGCATATATTCAACCTTTTCCGGAACATGCTTTCGTTGCATTTCAAATTTATCAATGTTTATTTCGGTATGCACCGCAGTTCCGCTTTCTGCTCCGTGCGGAATTCATGTGTGCCGAACGAAAAAGCTCTTCACCCGCTGCGGCATCACAGGGCGCACATCCGAACCGGAACAGCGGCTGCATGTTTTCGATTCAACCGACAGTTTTGGAGGAACTATGGACAAAAAGACTAAGAAACAAAAAGAAAAGATCAAGCACCGCGCAATCAATTGGAAGCTTGTTTCGGAATTTTGCCGCGGAACGGCGGGGCATTTCATTCTCGGAACGCTCGGCATAGTTTTTGCGGCTCTGTCCGCATACTGCATACCGCTCATAACAAGCTTTACCATCGACTATGTTCTCATCGGCTATGCCGAAGAAGGGTACAGCGGCGGCATTGCGGTTGCCCCTTGGATCGAACGCCTTATAGATTCAATCGGCGGAATCCCTTTTCTTGAACAGCATCTCTATATCATGGGCATTGCTTTAATAGCTGCAACAGGTGTGAATGCGCTTTCTGTTTATATTCGCAGAAGTCAGATTGCCTACGGCGCGGAAACAATGTCCTACAACATGCGCAACAGGCTCTATTCGCACCTCGCGAACGTGCCTTACGACTATTATAAGCATATTTCAAGCGGCGATATCATTCAGCGCTGCACATCGGATGTTGACACCATCCGCAGGTTTGTTACAAATCAGCTGCTTGAAATCATTCGCACAATCGTCATGATCGTTGCCGCTGCAATAATCATGTTCACGCTCAATCCGAAGCTTGCAGCTTTTTCTGTAATGATAATGCCGTTCCTTGCTGTTGCATCGTTCGTGTATTTCAAGTTTGTTAAGGATCAGTTCACTCTTTCGGACGAGGCCGAAGGCAAGCTTTCTGCCGTTATTCAAGAGAACGTTTCCGGGATGCGTGTTGTGCGTGCGTTCGGGCAGCAACGCAGCGAATTTGAAAACTTCACGGAGAAGAACGCTGATTTTCGCAAAAAGAACGATAAGCTTCTTATGATGCTTGCCTACTACTGGGGCTGCACTGACGGCTTTGGCTATCTGCAAATCGGCATCAGTCTTGTTGCAGGCATCATTTTAGCTCTCCGTAAAGAAATATCGGTTGGTGAAATGCTTGTTTTCTCAAGCTACACATCAATGCTTGTCTGGCCCGTTCGTCAGCTTGGGCGAACCCTTGCCGACCTTGGCAAAGCAAGCGTCTCTCTCGGCAGAATCGACGAGATTCTTGAAGTCCCCACCGAAAAGGAACCCGGGAAAGCATTGACTCCGGAAATTCACGGCGACATTGAGTTCCGCCATGTTGATTTCGGCTACGAGGACGGACAGGAAGTCCTTAAGGACATCACCTTCACTGCAAAGCGCGGCGAAACCGTTGCTATTCTCGGCTCCACCGGTTCCGGCAAATCCAGCCTTGTGCAGCTGCTGCAAAGGCTGTACACATGCCGCAGCGGTGAAATTCTTATCGACGGCGTGAATATCAACGACATAGAGCGGCATCATCTGCGCCGCAATATCGGCATCGTTTTACAGGAACCCTTCCTTTACTCCAGAACGATCATGGAAAACGTTCGCATTGTCAACCCTGAGGCTGCCGTTGAAGAAGTGTTTGACGCCACCCGCGTTGCATCGGTGCATGACGTTATTCAGAGTTTTGAAAACGGTTACGACACTGTCGTCGGCGAAAAGGGCGTTACATTGTCCGGAGGACAAAAGCAGCGCGTTGCAATTGCAAGAATGCTGATGCAGAAAGCCCCAATCATCGTGCTTGACGACTCGATGAGCGCAGTTGATACCGAAACCGATGCGGCAATCCGCGATGCACTGCATTCGCGCCGCAGCAGCTGCACAACATTCATCATTTCGCACCGTATCACAACGCTCTGCCGTGCAGACAAGATTCTTGTGCTTGAAGGCGGCAGGCTTGTGCAGACGGGAACACACGAGGAGCTGCTTAAGCAGGACGGACTGTATAAACGCATTGCGGATATTCAGAATCTGCTTGAAGATGAGCTCCGATCCGAACAGGAGGAAAACTAATGTCAGAAGAACTTACCACCACTGCTCTTAAAGAAGAGGAGTTTAATAAAAAAGTTGACATGAAGGTCTGGAAGCGGCTGCTTGCTTACGGACTGCGTCAAAAAAAACTGCTGATTCCGCTGATCGTGTTCATGTTCATAGTTGCGGCTATCGACCTTGTTTACCCTCAGCTTAGCAGATACGCAATCGACAGCATAATCATGCAGGGTGATATTAAGCGGCTCGTTCCGTTCGCCGCAGTGTATTTTATTGTCATTGCGCTTCAATCCTTCGGGACTGTGATGTTTATTTCACGCGCCGGAAAGCTTGAAATGGCGATCGCTTATGATATTCGTCAGGACGCATTCAAGAAGCTTCAGGAGTTGTCATTCTCGTACTATGACAAGACCGCAGTCGGCTACATCATGGCGCGAATGATCGGCGATATTCCCCGCCTCAGCGACATGATCGCATGGAGTCTTACGGATATTCTCTGGTCCGGCGGCTTTGTTATCGGCTGCACCGTCATGATGCTTTCAATGAATTGAAGCTCGCCCTTCTCGTGCTCATTGTTGTTCCGCCGATTGCGATTCTGTGCGCATGGTTTCAAAAAAGAATTCTTCAGCAGCACCGAATCGTACGCAAACAGAATTCCCGCATTACAGGTCCATTCAATGAGGGCATTATGGGTGCGGTCACGACGAAAACGCTCGTTCGTGAAGAACGTAATTTTGAAGAGTTTAAAGCAGAATCCGGCAAAATGCGGAAAGCCTCGATCCGGGCTGCCGTGCTTTCGGCAATGTTTACCCCCATCGTTATGACTTTGGGTTCGGTAGGAACCGCTCTTTCGCTTTACGCCGGCGGACGCACCGTTATCGCCCCCACTGTATTCGGTGCGGCAATGACCATCGGTGTGCTTTCAACCTTCATTTCGTACACCACCAACCTGTTTGACCCGATTCAGCAGCTTGCAGGTATATTCGCGGAAATGCAAAGTGCGCAGGCGAGTGCCGAACGCGTTGTTTCGCTGCTTGACACCGAAAGCGATATTACGGACACTCCCGAAGTTATTGAAAAATACGGTGACTGCATGAACCCCAAACGCGAAAACTGGGAGGACATCCGCGGCGATATTGAATTTCGCAATGTGAGTTTTGCATACAACGGCGGCGAAAAAGTGCTGAAAGATTTCAGTCTTGTGGTTAAACAGGGCGAGACCATCGCACTCGTCGGTGAAACAGGTGCCGGCAAGAGCACAATTGTGAACCTTGTTTGCAGGTTCTATGAACCGACCGAAGGGAGCATTCTTATTGACGGTACGGATTACCGCGAGCGCAGTCAACTCTGGCTTCAGGACAGGCTCGGCTATGTTCTGCAAACTCCGCACCTGTTCTCCGGAAGCATACGGGACAATATCCGTTACGGCAAAAAGGATGCAAGCGATGAAGAAGTCCGTGCTGCCGCAAAAACGGTTCATGCCGATGAATTCATTGAACAGCTCGAAAACGGCTATGATACCGAAGTCGGCGAAGGCGGCGCAAGGCTTTCGACAGGTCAGAAGCAGCTGATTTCATTCGCAAGGGTTATCCTTGCCGACCCGCGTATTTTCGTTCTTGATGAAGCAACGAGCTCCATCGATACCGAAACCGAAGTGCTTATACAGAGTGCGATCCGGACCGTTCTGAAAAACAGAACAAGCTTCATTGTTGCGCACAGGCTTTCCACAATCCGGTCAGCGGACAGAATTCTTGTTATCCGCAACGGAAGAATCACCGAATCCGGTACGCATCGCGAACTGTTGAAACTCAAAGGTTATTACTATGATCTTTATACCACTCAGTTCACGGAAACAAGCACGGCGAGCCTGCTTAAATAAAGCACACGGCATTGCAGAACGGGTGCACTGCATGATATAATGGCTGAGGCGTAATCGCCGCACTGCATTTTCTCTTTGAGAAATCAAACCCTGCGGCGGTTTGCGCACGGCACAGAATGAACCCCGTTTCGGAGCATTCCATTCCCAAGCCGAGCCTGACCGCCGCTTTTTGACTGCTCGGCAGCGAAAGCGCACCGGTTGATCTTTGCGAACAGATTTTTTAATTTCAGATTCAGATATTGAAAGGAATGCGAATTTTGGATTCAAACAATACATTTTCGAGCGAGACTTTCTCCGATTTGTCCCATGACGCACAATGTCCGCACAAGATTTGCAGCGGCAGCGGCATCGAAAGCAAGCTCCCTCACGCATTCATCAAAAGAATGCGCAGCGATTTCGAAACCACGGCTGAGTATGAGCGTTTTATTGCCTGTTATTCGGATGCACCCATCCGCGCAATGCGTATAAACACACTTAAAATCTCAAAGGAACGCTTTCTTGACCTTTGTCCGTGGCGAACCAAGCAATCGGAGCTGCTTAACGAAGGGTTGATACTTACCGAAAACCCGGAGCATATCGGAACGCATCCTTATCATATTGCCGGGCTCTTTTATATGCAGGAGCCCTCCGCCATGAGCGTTGTCGAAGCTGCCGAAATAGCTCCCGGAATGCGCGTGCTCGACCTTTGTGCCGCGCCCGGAGGCAAAAGCGGAGGAATCGCCGCAAGGCTTTGCGGCCGCGGAATTCTTGTTTCAAACGAAATTATTCCGAATCGCGCAAGACTGCTTGCCCGCAACCTTGAGCGGCTCGGAATCGTGAATGCCGTTGTAACATCCGCTCATCCCGATGCCGTTGCGGAAGCCCTGCCGCAGTATTTCGATCGTGTTGTTGTTGACGCCCCCTGCTCCGGCGAAGGCATGTTCCGAAAGGATCCGACCGCAATTGCCGAATGGTCACCGGAACATGTTTCGGCATGTGCCAAGCGTCAGCAGCAAATTCTTGAAAGTGCATGCCGCTGCGTTGCGCCCGGCGGAAAGCTTATCTACTCCACATGTACATTCTCACGCGAGGAAAACGAAGATGTAATTGAGGAGTTTTGCCGTATGCATCCGGAATTCACTGTTGAGATGCAGCACAGGCTTTATCCGCATACATGCTGCGGAGAAGGGCATTTTGCTGCAAGACTGCAAAGGAACCGCAGCAGCTTTCCCGACACTTCCGCATTAACGGCTTCTGCGGAATCTGCCTGCACCGCACAAAAAAAAGCAGGGACACGCAGCGGACGTGCAAAACGTTCCGACTGCATACCGGATGCTGTTGCCGTGCTGCGGATTAAGGATAAAGCCGAAATTGCGGCGCTTACAGAGTTCCTCAGGGATTCCTTTCTTGATTTCAGTGATGAATCAAGGTTAAATGAATTTCTTCATGAAATTCGCCGTATGTCTGACGGCAGAATTGTTTATGCACCGTTCACCTTTCATGAAAACCTGCTCAGGCTGCGCATACTGTCCCTCGGGGTTGAAGTCGGTGAATTGCTTAAAGGCAGATTCAAACCCTGCCACTCGTTTTTTGTTGCGTGCCACGGGCTTCATTCCCGCAATGAAATTGATTTTCTGCCGGAATCGGATGAACTTCGCCGATACCTTTCGGGCAACACTGTCCCCGTTCCTGTCAATATGCGCGGTTTTGCGGCGGTTTCCGTTGACGGCTGTACACTCGGTTTCGGCAAGGCTGTTGACGGCGTGCTTAAGAATCATTTTCCCAAAGGACTTGCGGTTGCCGCATTTCGTTGATGCAGCCGACGGATCTTTTGGCAGCCGGTTGTTTTCTGTGCGGATTTTTGTGCCGTGCGACTATGTATTGACAACAAATTGATCGGATTATGTCCTTTTTTGTGTTGCATTCCGCGCCATGTTGTTATATAATTATTGGGTTGGGATATACCGGTTCGCAATACTGTTCAACTTATACGGAGGTAAAAATATGAGAAACGGAAATTCATCACTTATTCCTTCAATGAAGGCAAACACGCTGGCCTCGTTGGTTTATCTTTTCACTGCCGTGTTCGGCATTCTGAACGGTTTCTGGGGCTTTCTTGCCCTCGTAACGTTTGTCTGCGCTGTTGTGCTGATTTTCATTGAAAAGAACTCATTCGTGCGCAGAGCGTGTGTTCAGGTTATCTTTCTTCATATTGTCACATTTGTGTCCTCGTTGATATTCGGAATCCTTCTCGGAAAATTCGGGTTCTTCAGGACTGTGCATTGGATCGTCTGCACAATTGTTGCGCTGTTCACGCTTTACTGCTCCTACCGCGCTGCAATGGGCAACAGATCGGATATTCCGTTTATCGGAAACATTGTTGATTCTGTTTGTTCCTCCTTGGGCATATAATTTGCCAAGGGCATTGTTCACGGGGCGCCGACGGTCTCCACGGCGTTATGTTTTTGTTCGGCAACCCCGCAAAACAATGTATTTCCCGCATAAACGTATATAAATGATTTAATCGGCGCATTACTATGCAGGCACCGATTAAGAGTTCGGTAACACGCGCACAATATAAATAAGGAGGTTTCAAATGGCTTTTTTTGATAAAATCGGCGACAAGGCGAAGGGTCTTGTTGATTCCGCAAAAATAACATACAAGGTTTCTGAAGAAAAGAGCAAGCTTTCAGAGCTTTATGAGCATCTCGGGCTTTTGGTTTGGGAAGCACACCAAAACGATGCCGAACCGCCGGCAGAACTTGTTCCCGTATTTGACAGGATACGCGAGATTCATGCCTCCATTGAAAAGCTTACAGCAGAGCTTTCGAGCGTTAAGTCCAAAATCAACACTAACACTAACGGCAACAGCGACAGCAACGGAGAATGCTGCTGCGGCTCGAATGATTCCTCCACCGAGTTCGCCGAGGATTCGTTCGACAATCGAAGCGGTGATGCCGCAAATGAGTATGAATGCAGCCGCGAAGATTTTCATGCCGTTGACGGCACAATTAAGTGCCCGAGCTGCGGCCGTCAGATTGATAAGCTTTCCGCTTTCTGCCCGTGCTGCGGCAATAAGCTTCCCGCCGATGACTCCGCAAAACCCGATTGTTCGGCAAAGCGTTATTGCGCTGCATGCGGTTCCGAGTTGAATTCCGCTGCTGCATTTTGCCCGCACTGCGGAGCAAAAAATTGACGATTTTGATATATTACCGCATTGCTGTTGACACGGCCTTATGCATCGGTTATAATTAAGTTTGTTTAATATTGCGTTGACGAAGAGGAGTAGCATTCTGTCGGCAAAAGAGATTTTTCCCCTCGGCTGAAAGGGAAAATTGCAGGGACAGTGTGTGAAGGTCGCTTCTGAGCATTCGGGGGGTAGCAACCCGAACGGCACGCCCCGTTACGGCGATTCAAGTGGAACGCATTCGTTCGGCATTCTGCGCTGCGATTTTCTGTTTTTGATGATTGCCCGCACCGACCGGCCGCTGTGTTCAACAAAGGTGGTACCGCGAGCGCACCTCTCGTCCTTTGAAGATGAGAGGTGCGATTTTATTTTTCGGAGGTACTTAAAATGTGCGATCATTGCAGCAATCAGGGCATTGAAAACGCGGAGAGAATTGCAGACACCGCAGCTGCACCCGACGAAATGCCCAAAACCTACGACCCTTCTTCGGTTGAAGAAAGGCTGTACAAAAAATGGGAAGAGCGCGGATATTTTCATTCCGAGCCGAATCCCGATAAACCACCTTACACCATTGTGATTCCCCCGCCCAACATCACGGGTCAGCTCCACATGGGACATGCACTTGATGAAACCATGCAGGACATACTGATTCGCTACAAGCGTATGAGCGGTTTTGAAACACTCTGGCTGCCCGGCACGGATCATGCATCCATTGCAACCGAAGTTAAGGTTGTTAACAAGCTTGCGGCCGAAGGCATTTCAAAAACGGATATCGGCAGAGAGGGTTTTCTTAAACATGCTTGGGCATGGAAAAAAGAATACGGCGGACGCATAGTTACTCAGCTTCGCAAGCTCGGTTCTTCCTGCGATTGGGAGCGCGAACGCTTCACAATGGATGACGGATGCAGCAGAGCAGTTACGAAAGTTTTTGTTGATTTATATAAAAAAGGTTTGATTTACCGCGGCGACCGCATCGTCAACTGGTGTCCGCATTGCAAAACGGCGATTTCCAATGCGGAGGTTGATTTTGTTGAACAGCCCAGCAATCTTTGGCATGTTCGCTATGATGCACCGGACGGCAGCTATTCCATCATCTGCGCAACGACCCGCCCGGAAACCATCCTCGGCGACACAGGCATAGCCGTTAACCCCAATGACCCGCGCTATACGGAAATTGTCGGCAAAACCGTTGTTGTGCCCATCATCGGCAGGGAAATTCCCATAGTTGCGGATGAATATGTTGAAATGGACTTCGGCACCGGCGCCGTTAAAATCACTCCGAGTCATGATCCGAACGATTTTGAAGTCGGGCAGCGCACGGGACTCCCCCGCATGTGTGTGTTCACGGAGGACGGGCATATCAACGAACTCGGCGGGAAATACGCCGGACTTACAACCAAAGAATGCCGCAAAATATTTGTTGAAGATCTCAGGCAATGCGGCGCACTGGTTAAAATCGAGCCCTACAGCCACAACGTCGGCACATGCTACCGCTGCGGCACAACTATCGAACCCATGGTCTCCAAGCAATGGTTCGTTGCCGTAAAGGATCTTGCGGAACCCGCCATTAAGGCGGTTGAAAGCGGACGAATTCGCTTTGTTCCCGAAAGATATGCTCAAACGTACTATAATTGGATGTACAACATCCGTGACTGGTGCATTTCCCGCCAGCTCTGGTGGGGACATCGCATTCCCGCGTATTATTGCGACTGCTGCGGAGAAACCATTGTTGAAGAAAACGCGCCCGAACGCTGCCCGAAATGCGGCAGTACAAACCTGCATCAGGATGATGACGTTCTTGACACATGGTTCTCCTCGGGCATGTGGCCGTTCTCCACTCTCGGCTGGCCGGATAAAACCCCCGAGCTGAAGTATTATTACCCAACATCCACCCTTGCCACCGGCTATGACCTTATCTTCTTCTGGATTGCAAGAATGATAATGTTCGGATTGTACGTTATGGGCGATGTTCCGTTCGACACTGTCTATATCCACGGCATGGTTCGCGACGAGCAGGGACGAAAAATGAGCAAGTCCCTCGGCAACGGAATCGACCCGTTGGAAATAATCAAAGAGTACGGTGCCGATTCCCTGCGTTTCAGTCTGACTTCCGGCACTGCCGCGGGCACCGATATGCGCTATCAGCCCAAAAAGGTTGAGGCTGCACGCAATTTCTGCAACAAGGTTTATAACGCTTCCCGTTTCGTGATGATGAACCTCGGCGACGGTGAGCTGCAGCCCGTTGACATGGGCATAACCGACATTGCGGATAAATGGATCCTGCATCGTCTGAACGAAGTTGCCGAAGCCGTGACGGCAAATCTCGACTCGTTTGATCTGAATCTTGCCGTTGACAAGATTTACAGTTTCATTTGGACGGAGTTCTGCGATTGGTACATCGAAATGGCGAAACCGCGCCTTTACGGCGAGGATGAAGCGCAAAAAGCAAATGTTCGCGCCATCCTTGTTCATGTACTCAAAAACAGCATGAAGCTGCTGCATCCGTTCATGCCTTTCATCACCGAGGATATTTACACCCGTCTGCCCGGCAGCGAGGAAACCATTATGCTCTCCGCATGGCCGAAGGCTGATGCTGCATTCAGCTTCCCCGCCGAAGCCGCCGCTGCCGACGGACTTATGGATATGGTTCGCGCAATCCGCAACGTTCGCGCAGAGATGAATGTTCCCCCTGCAAAACGGGCGCATGTAACGATCGTTACAAATGCAGCAAACGAGGCGGCATGCCGCGCAGCAGCACCGTATCTGAATAAGCTTGCCGGTGCAAGCACGGTTTCCGTACAGCTCGACAAGTCCGGCATTGACAGGAATGCAGTTTCGGTTGTTTCAACGCTCGGTGAGGCATTTATGCCGATGAATGAGCTTATTGATATTGCAAAGGAACTCGACCGCCTTGCAAAGGACAGGAAGCATTGGCAGAGCGAAGTTTCCCGCGCCGAAGGCAAGCTGAATAACCAAGGCTTCCTTGCGAAAGCCCCCGAAAAGGTTGTTGAGGAAGAACGTTCAAAGCTTGAAAAGGCAAAGGAAATGCTTGCAAAACTTGAAGCACGCATTGCCGAAATGCAGAGCATGTAATCTTGCCCTAAGCATTAAGCTTTAAACAGGCCATGACCGGGCATGATATCCCGTCAAACAGCATTCGCTTAACAACGCCGAAGGATTCCCGCACGGGGATCCTTCGGTACGCATAATCCGCAAATATATTGCAAAACACGCAAATGCTGAAAACCAATGTGTTTACAACGCTGATTTTTTATGCTATAATTAGGAATAGTGTGTACGCTTGTGCGCGTTTCGCTTCCGATTCCGTGCACAGCGCAGCCAGGATTGATAAACAAATGTTTAATTATTAATTACCACGAGAGGGGAAATAAACAACGATATGAAAAACTATCAAGCTGACAGCATCCGCAATATTGCCGTCCTCGGCCACGGCGGAGAAGGCAAAACCACTTTGACTGAAGCAATGCTTTTTAATGCAGGGCTTCTCGACCGCATGGGCAAGGTTGACGACGGCACGACCGTTTCCGACTATGATCCCGAAGAAACCAAAAGACACATTTCCATCAGCGCAGCTGTTGCTCCCTTTGAGTGGAACGGAACCAAAGTAAACCTTATTGACGCTCCCGGTTTCTTTGATTTCTATGGCGAAGTATACGAAGCAATGGCTCTTGCCGATTCCGCAATTATCGTTTGCAGCGCAGTTTCCGGTCCCGTTGTCGGCACCGAAAAAGCAATGAGCATGTGCAAAAGGCAAATATGCCCCGCATGATCGTCATCAACCAGATGGATCGCGAAAACGCTAACTTTGACAAGGCAATCGAAGGCCTGCACGACAAGTTCGGCGTTACCTGCGTTCCCATTCAGCTCCCCATTATCGAAAAAGGCGCATATGTCGGTTACGTTGACCTGACCACCATGACCGCAAAGAGATTCGACGGCAAGGGCGAAAAGGAAATCGACATTCCCGCTTCTCTCGCAGGCCGTGCCGAAGAATTGCGCGAAGCTCTTATGGAAGCAGCCGCAGAAGGCGATGAAGAGCTCATGATGACCTATCTTGACACAATGGAACTCAGCCAGGAAGAGATCATTCGCGGTCTCAACCTCGGTATTGCAGAAGGTGCCGTAACTCCCGTTTGCTGCGTTTCCGCACTGCTCAACACCGGCGTTCACACCCTCATGAACAACCTTGTTCACTATATGCCCACAGCTGACAAGGCACCCATCCGCCCCGCTGTCAACGCCCGCACAGGCGAAGCCGTTGAAATCAAGCGCGACGGCAAGTTTGCCGCTCAGATCATGAAGACCGTTGCTGACCCCTTTGTCGGTAAGATCTCCATCATGAAGGTTTATGCAGGCTCCATTGATGCAACCTTTGCAGCATACAACCCCAACGCCGAAAAAAGTGAAAAATCCGGCGCGGTTTACATGATGCGCGGCAAGAACCTCATCAACGTTGACAAGCTCTGCGCAGGCGACATCGGCGCAATGGCAAAGCTTCAGTTCACAAACACCGGCGATACTCTGACCGACCCCGCAGAACCCGTCAAGTTCGCACCCATCGAGTTCCCCGCTCCCCTGCATTTCTCTTGCAGTTTCCGCAAAGAAACAGGGCGAAGAAGATAAAGTCTTTGCAGGCATCAACCGCCTCACCGAAGAAGATCCCACTATGGAGATCGAGAAGAATGCAGAAACCGGCGATGTTCTTATCAAAGGTCTCGGCGAAATGCATATTGACGTTATCTGCGCAAAGCTCAAAAACAAATTCAAGGTTGAAGCAAGCCTTGCAGATCCCCGCATCCCCTACCGTGAGACTATCCGTACCATGGCAGAGGCTGAAGGTAAGCATAAAAAAAGCAGACCGGCGGTGCAGGTCAGTTCGGCGTTGTTCAGATGCGCTTCGAACCCTCCCCCACGGGTGAATTTGAATTTGTTAATGCAATCGTCGGCGGCGTAGTTCCCAAAGGAATTCATCCCCGCAGTTGAAAAGGGTCTCCGTGAAGCAATGGTCAAGGGTGTTCTTGCAGGCTATCCCATGGTCGGCATCAAAGCTACTCTTTACGATGGCAAATACCATCCCGTTGATTCCAAGGAAGTTGCGTTCAAATCCGCAGCCCGCCTTTCCTACAAGGCTGCCTGTGCAAAAGCTTCCCCGTGCTTATTGAACCGATCTATCGTTACGAAGTTCTCGTTCCCAATGAATACATGGGCGATATCATGGGCGATATGAGCCGCCGTCGCGGCCGTCTCATCGGCACCAACCCCACTTCCGAGGGTACCGTTGTTATTGCGGAAGCTCCCTTGAGCGAAATGTTCAAGTATGCAACCGACCTGCGCAGCATGACTCAGGGTCGCGGTTCCTTCACCAGTGAGTTTGTTCGCTATGAAGATGTTCCCGCAAACGTTGCTCAGAAGATTATCGAGTCCGCAAAGAAGGACGACGAGGACGACGAATAATTTTTCGTTGCAGGCTGATTTATGCTCAGCCGAATTTAAATCAGCTTAATCAGTAATTCACACACAGGGACATTGCACACGCAATGTCCCTGCCTTTAAAAAAGAAAAGGAGCATGTTCTAAAAATGAAAAAAGCTCTTGTTGCATATTTTTCCGCATCCGGCGTTACCGAACAGGTTGCCGAAAAGCTTGCGTCCGCAGCACATGCCGACTGCTTCCGTATTCAGCCGAAAATCGCTTACGCAAAGGCTGACTTGGACTGGACAAACAAAAGCTCACGCAGCTCAGTTGAAATGTCCGACCCTGCATCGCGCCCCGAGATTGTGAACGAAAACCTTGATGTTTCGTCTTATGACACCATATTCATCGGCTTCCCCATCTGGTGGTATGTGGCTCCGACAATAATCAATACATTCCTCGAGAGTTTTGACCTTTCGGGAAAGACAATTGTTCCGTTTGCAACTTCAGGCGGAAGCGGAATGGGAAAAACAAATGCCGGGCTTGCACCGAGCTGCCGCGGCGCAAAGCTGCTTGACGGCAAAGTCTTTAAAATGAACGTTACAGCCGAAGAGCTTGCAAACTGGGTAAAAAGCCTTGGAATTTAATGATGATCACTGCATTGCAAACCGGGAGCACGGCTTTGCAATTGAAACCGAGCGTTTGATTCTTTATCCGACAGCAAATGAATCGATGGCGCTCCTTATTGCAGCGGAGCACGATGCGGAAATGAAGCAAGCCTACTCCGAAATGCTTCAGGGTTGTGTTCAAAACCCGAACGAGCGGATATGGTATGCGGTATGGTATATCGAGCTGAAAAACTCTCCGCGTACCATTGTCGGTGATTTCTGTTTCAAAGGGTTGAATGCGGACGGAACGGTTGAAATCGGATACGGCCTGTATGACGGCTGCTGCGGACGCGGATACATGACCGAAGCTCTTGAAGCCGTCTGCAAATGGGCCGTTCTCCAACCGCGCGTAAAGCGAATCGAAGCCGAAACTGCTCCGGAGAACACTGCTTCCCAGCGTGTACTGTTCCGCGTCGGCTTTATGCCGACGGGTGCCATCGGGGAAGAGGGTCCGCGGTTTGTTTTTTTGAGTACACCAAACAATTAAACCGTATACAATAAAGAGAGCATTGCTCAATAGCTGGATGTACGTAAGACAGTATTGCGCTAAGATTGCCGAAGCGGCACGAAACCGCATGAAGCTGATCGTGCGGTCACTGGCAGAGCAAAACGGCGTGACCGAGCAACTGAAAGCTGAAAACCAAATGGAATGGGTGCGGCAGATGAACGCTTGCAAGGCACAGGCAGAGGAGATTGTGAAAGCGGAATTGATTTATGATTGAGCGAGAAAGTCCGGGCAGAAAACTGTTCGGACTTTTCTCATATATCCAAATGACGGTAGAATTGTTCACAATTTTATGGTATAATTTAAATATGAAAATTGTGCAACAAATCGGGATTTGTGGAGGTGCCTTATGCTATTAGCAATTCATCTTGTAATGATAATGGTGTTTGTTATCCTTGGAGTTATCTTTTTAACGGAAAAGGTGCTTTTTGATTGCCGGTTACAATACCACCTCAAAAGCCGAAAAACAAAAAACTGATGAAAAGAAGTTGTGTAGCTTCATGGGAAAAATGATGTTTATATTGGCCGGGTGTTGGCTCGTCATTGCCTCCAGCGAGATTTTCAAAGCGATGTGGTTGCTCTGGGTAGGTCTTTGTCTGTTTTTTGTCGTATGTGTCGGTGCGGTCATCTATATGAATTCCGGAAACCGATTCAAACGATAAATTCCGATTTGTCGAACTGATAAAATCCCTTTAGGAACTAAAGGGCGCACTTCTATCTCTCCTATCGGGGTATGTGCGTCCTGCGGAGCTTCATTCCCGGTCAGCAGAAAAAAACTGCCCGACCGAGAATGTTGCGTCACGACCTTCCGTCAAGGGAGCTACACCCCCCTTGCGCCGCTTATGCGGCTATCCCCTGTGGACTTGCCGTCCGCAAACGGTTTTGACAAACCGTTTGCCGCCAGCAAGTTTGAAGATTAGACATAAACAAATCCTCCGCATGGTCTAAGCCATACGGAGGATTAACTGTTTTACGGACACCCGTCTATGCGGCAGTGCTCCCTTTGTTTTTTCAGTGTTCAACAGCAAAAACGGCTGACACAGCTTCTGTTGTTTTTGAATTCATCTCAACCCGACGCGCCTGTAAACAAGATCCAACGTTTTTTCTGCGGCTTCGGAAGCGCGGCGTGCACCGTCCTTTGTTATGCGCTCAAGCTCTGCCTTGTCCGCCAGTATGCGCCTGTACTCTGTCTGCACGGGTTCAATCTCGGCAATAACCGCATCCGCAACGGCGGTTTTAAGCGTGCCGTAACCGCAGCCTTCAAATTCCGCAACGGTCTGTTCTATTGTTTTTCCTGTCATCGCACTGTAAATGGAAAGCAGGTTGTTCATGCCGGGGCGTCCTTCTTCATATGCAATTCGCCCTTCGCTGTCCGTAACTGCGCGCTTAAACTTTTTTGTTATCACCGCCGGTTCATCGAGAATCGAAATATACGAATTCGGGTTAGTGTCCGATTTGCTCATTTTCTTTTCCGGATCGGTAAGGCTCATTACTCTGCCGCCCACTTTCGGAATGTACGGCTCGGGAAGTTTGAATGTTTCGCCGTAGGCATTATTGAAGCGTGCGGCAATATCGCGTGTTATTTCAACATGCTGTTTCTGATCGTTTCCGACGGGAACCAGATCCGCCTGATAAAGCAGAATATCCCCCGCCATCAGCACCGGATAGGTATACAAACCGGCATTGATATTGTCGGCATGCTTTGCACTCTTGTCCTTGAACTGAGTCATCCTGTTCAGCTCGCCCATATATGTGTTGCAGGCAAGCACCCAATTCATCTCAGCATGTTGATGCACATCACTCTGGATGAAAACGGGCGAAGTTGTCGGATCAACACCGCATGCAATAAGCAATGCGGCCATCCCGAAGGAACGCTCAAGCAGGAGCTTGGGATCCTGCCTGACGGTCAAAGCGTGCATATTGGCAACGCAATAATAGCAGAATTTGTCATCACTCTGAAGAAGCTTCCAATTGCGCAGCGCCCCGACGTAATTGCCCAAAGTTGGTATGCCGCTCGGTTGAATGCCGCTCAGGATAATCTTTTTTCCATGATTCCAATCCTCCTTGTTTTTATTTCTATAATTATACATAAACGGACGGTTATTGCAACCGCCCGTTTAAAATATATCATTCAGGCAAATCTAACTGCTCGCATCGTCTACAGATGAAGCATATCTTATTTCTGCCCAAAAATCAGGCCGCTATGCGCAAATTGTCAGATGCCCATTTCTTCTTTGACCTCTTTGAAGCATTTTACTGCGAAATCGAGGTCTTCTTTTGTGTGACCTGCGGAAACCTGCGTGCGGATCCTCGCCTTGCCCATGGGAACAACGGGATAGCAGAAGCCGACAACGTAAACTCCCTTTTCAAGCATGCGCCTTGCAAATTCCTGTGCTACCTTTGCATCATAGAGCATGACGGGAACGATGGGATGGGTGCTTTCGGGAACATCGAAGCCGAGCTTGCCGAGCTGCTCACGGAAATAACGTGTATTCTCGTGAACCTTGTCGCGGAGTGCAGTGGATTCGTTCAGCATATCGAATACCTTGATGGATGCTGCGCAAATTGCGGGTGAAAGCGTGTTGGAGAACAGATACGGACGGGACTTCTGACGAAGCATGTCAATAACCTCCTGACGAGCTGCCGTGTAACCGCCGCTTGCGCCGCCGAGTGCTTTGCCGAGGGTGCCGGTGATGATATCAACACGACCCATAACACCGCAATGTTCGTGAGTGCCCTTGCCGTGTTCGCCCATGAAGCCGACAGCATGGCTGTCATCAACCATTACAAGTGCGCCGTATTCATCCGCAAGATCGCAGATTGCGGGCAGGTTGGCAATGAAACCGTCCATGGAGAAAACGCCGTCGGTTGCAATAACCTTGATTCTGCAATCCTTTGCTGCTTCAAGCTGAGCCTTAAGGTCTTCCATGTTGTTGTTCTTATAGCGGAATCTCTTTGCTTTGCAGAGGCGCACGCCGTCGATGATGCTCGCGTGGTTCAGCTCATCGGAAATGATCGCGTCTTCCGCACCGAGAAGAGTCTCAAACAGACCGCCGTTTGCATCGAAGCAGGAGGTGTACAGAATGCAGTCATCCATGCCGAGAAAATCTGCGATTTTGCGTTCGAGCTGCTTGTGGATCAGCTGAGTGCCGCAAATGAAACGTACGGAGGAGAGACCGAAGCCCCACTCATCATAGCTTGCCTTTGCTGCTGCGATAACCTCGGGATTGTTGGAAAGGCCCAGGTAGTTGTTCGCGCACATGTTCACAACGCCGTGCGCGGCGGTGGTGTCGATGCGGCTTTTCTGCGGGGTGGTGATGATGCGCTCATCCTTGTAGGTGCCCGCTTCTTTGATGGAATCAAGTTCGCTGCGAAAGATTTCGTATGCTTTTTTCATTTTTTTACCTCCGAAAAATCAGTTAAAACATAAATATTGTCCGAATCGGCAATGCGGCGGTTACTTTGTCCAATCGAGAACAACCTTGCCGCTGCTGCCGCTGTTCATTGCTTCAAAACCCTTTTCAAAGTCACGATAGTTGAACCTGTGAGTTACCATCGGGGTGAGGTCAAGACCTGCCTGAACCATTGCGCCCATCTTGTACCAAGTTTCGAACATTTTCCTGCCGTAAATGCCCTGAATATTGAGACCCTTGAAGATTATCTCGTTCCAGTCAACAAAAGTGCCGGGGCCGGCGATGCCGAGAAGAGCAACCTTGCCGCCGTTGCGCATGGAGTGGATTAGCTGGTTGAGTGCTCCGCCGTTGCCGCTCATTTCAAGTGCAACATCGAAACCTTCGACGATGCCGAGCTCCTTCATGACATCCTCGAGCTTTTCCTTTGCAACATTAACGGGACGATTTGCGCCCATTTTGCGTGCAAGCTCAAGGCGGTATTCGTTTACATCGGTGATAACAACGTTGCGGGCGCCGTTGTGTTTGCAGATGCCGGCGGCCATCATGCCGATGGGACCTGCACCCGTAATCAGAACATCTTCACCGACGACGTCGAACATCAGTGCGGTGTGCGTTGCGTTGCCGTATGCGTCAAAGAACGAGATGAGATCATCGGGAATATCGTTTTTATCCATGGGAATAACGTTGGTTGCGGGAATGCAGAGATATTCCGCAAAAGCACCGTCACGATCAACGCCGACACCCTTGGTGTGTGCGCACCACTGTCCGTTGCCGCTGCGGCAGTTGCGGCAGTGACCGCAAACGATATGGCCTTCGCCGGAAACACGCTGGCCGACATAGAGTTCTTTTACGCCTTCGCCGAGCTGTGCAATTTCACCGACATATTCATGACCTATCGTCATTGCGGGATGGATATGCTGCTGTGCCCAGGGATCCCAGTTATATATATGAACATCCGTGCCGCAAATTGCGGTTTTGCGAATTTTGATGAGGACCTCGCCCATTTTGGGTTCGGGCACGGGAACCTGCATCAGTTTCAGACCTTTTCCTGCTTCTGTCTTTACAAGAGCATCCATCATTTTGTCATTGTTTTTTCCTCCGAAATAGGATTAAAATTATTTGCCGAGCAGCTTTTCTGCGGCTGCGAGCTTTACGCATACACAAAGCACCTGCATCGCCTGTTCAAGTTCGTTAAGCGGCGGGAAACTCGGAGCGATCCTGAGGTTGCTGTTCGCAGGGTCATTTTTATAAGGATAGGTTGCGCCCGCATCGGTCATAACAACGCCTGCATTTCTGCAAAGTTCATGCACGCGCTTTGCACAGCCTTGCTGAACAAAAAGACTCACGAAATAGCCGCCCGTGGGCTTGTGCCAAGACGCAATGCCGAGCGGAGCAAGTTCTTCCTCGAGGCATTTGTTGACGATATCGAATTTGGGTTTCAAAATCGCGGCATGTTTTTTCATGTGTGCAAGCACACCGGCTGCATTCTTGAAATAAAGCACATGGCGAAGCTGATTCAGCTTGTCGAAGCTTATAACCTGTGCCGCCAAAAGCTTTTTCATATAAGCCATGTTGGTTTCGCTGCAGGCAAAACATGCAACCCCTGCACCCGGGAAAGTGATTTTTGACGTTGAGGCAAATTCAAAAACTCTGTCGGGATTGCCCGCTTTTTCACAAATTTCAAGCATGTTCGCGAATGGAACAAAATCGCCCTCAAATTCGTGTACACAATACGCATTGTCCCAAACAAGAGTGAAATCGGGAGCCGCAGTTTTCATCGAAGCAAGGCGTGCAATCGTTTCATCGGAATAGGTGATTCCGTCCGGGTTTGAATACTTCGGAACGCACCACATGCCCTTTACAGCCTCGTCATTGACAAGTTTTTCAACAAGATCCATATCCGGACCGCTTTCAAGCATCGGAACGGTTATAAGCTCCATGCCGAATGTTTCTGAAATTCTGAAATGGCGATCATAGCCGGGCGACGGGCAGAGGAATTTGACTTTTTCAAGCTTGCACCACGGCTTTTCCGAATGCAGCAGGCCGTGGGTATATGCCTTTGAAATAAGGTCGTACATCAATGTGAGGCTTGCATTTCCGCAGGCAAAGACCTGTTCGAAACGCACACCGAGCAATTCGGCGAAAAGTCGGCGGCATGCGGGCAAACCCATAAGCTCGCCGTAATTACGAGCTTCAACTCCGTCGGGCCTGGTGTCCGCAGGATCGATATACATGTTTAACAAGTCGTCGGAAAGTGCAAGCTGCTCAAGCCCGGGCTTACCTCTTGACATGTTGAGGTTCAATCCCTGTGCCAAACAATTCTGATACTCGGCAAGCACTTCGGAATAGAACTCCTGAAGCTGCTGCTCGGTCATTTCATTCAGTTTCATAATCTCCCCCAAAAGGCGAATAAAAAGTTGATTTCAGAAGCCCGCAGCATCGTTCGGATTTCGGCAGCGTACATAAAACTGTCCGCCGCGCAAAAAGAGATACCCCGTTTCTGAATTTCGGCAATGCTTATTGTGCCGGGCGAATCGGCGGAAAATGAACGCCGCCAAACATCGCCATAATATGAATTATAGACCTATCCGCAAGCTAAGTCAACCTATATATTGAGTTTCCCGACAAAATTTTTCCTGAGTGCCTTGTTTTTCGCCGTCTTATTATACGGAAGTGAATCTGCGGAGAGTGTTTCCGTTTTCGGTATTGCTTTCACAGACAAAAATGATATAATTGATTTCGGAAAAGCTGATCCGAAGGCGCCGACGAAAATTTTTTTGCAGGATGCGTTAAGCTTAAGCCTTTATCAGCAAAACGGAAAGAAAAGGATCGGAACGGAAGAAATGAACGAAATAAAAAATACGAAATCAGATTTCGAACAAAAAATCGATAATCTCAAGCAGATGCTCCAAAGCAGCAGGCGCGTTGTTTTTCTCGGCGGAGCCGGTGTTTCAACAGAAAGCGGCATTTCGGATTTTCGCAGTGAAAACGGAATTTTTAAAGCCATTCAGCAATTCGGTTATCCTCCCGAAGAACTGCTTTCGCATACATTTTTCGTACGCAAGCCCGATATTTTCTTCAGATATTATAAAACGCTTCTTCTGACAACTGACGCAAAGCCGAATGCCGCGCATGCTGCACTTGCGAAACTTGAGGCGCAGGGCAAACTAACAGCCGTTGTAACTCAAAATATCGACGGGCTGCACCAGCTTGCAGGCAGCAAAAACGTTTATGAGCTTCACGGTTCAATTCATCGCAATCACTGTATGCGCTGCAACAGATTTTTTGATGCCGAATATGTAAAAAACCACAGCGGCATTCCGTACTGCCCCTGCGGCGGCATGATAAAACCCGATGTTGTGCTTTATGAAGAATCTCTCGATCCCGATGTTCTTGCGGGCGCAGTCACGCATATATCCCGCGCCGATATGCTTATTGTCGGCGGCACATCGCTCCAAGTCTACCCCGCCGCCGGACTTATTAATTATTACTCCGGCAATAAACTCGTTTTGATTAACAAAACCATTACTCCGTATGACAGCTATGCAAACCTTGTTATCAATGACTCGATAGGCAAAGTTCTTTCCGCAGCTGTTGAATGAGACGATAAATCCCGCGGCAATTCACGGACAGTGAAACGACCCGCCGCCGCGGTTTTGCGGCGGTGGGTCTTTTGTTCAGTTTGCCGTAAGGAACATCAATGCATTATCAGTTTGGAAAGGCAACAGTGACGGGTGTGTCGCTGTATCCTGCCGTTCTGCCTTTTCCAAAGACTCCGTAGTAGTTCTTGCCAAATGCATAAAGCTGACCGCTTGTGTCAATACAGAAATGTGTTCCGCAGTCGTTCTCCACAGTCACAGAAGAAAACGCAAACGCTGCAATATTATCTGCAATCTTTTTCAGTTGGAGATTGCCGTCACCATCAATGTAATCCAAGTAATACAGCACGTTGTCGGCATCAAGCAGCACAAACCCTGGCCATCCCCCATCGTAATCAATTTCGAAGCTTGCAACGTCTTTGTATCCGTGAGCAATTTCAGTTCCGGAGGATGTATCATCTTCGGAGAACATTTCAGTCAACCACAGCGAATGATCTGTTTTAATTACATAACAGTTTGCTTCACCGTCTTCACATGCACTTATTGCATCATCCGTTATATAGTAGTCATCATATTCGACTGAACATGACCAAAGCGAGCCATCGGTCATTATTGCGAGACTTCCGTTCAGAATCCTGCTTACTCCTGTCGCCGCCTCTGCAAATCCATTGCCGATTTCAAGCATTCTTCCGTCGGTCGTAAGTGCATAGTATGCATTCGTATCCGCGATTCCGTCTGCAACCTTCACCGGTGACAAGCGGTCGATCGCGGTGCCGTCGCCGAGCTGCCCTCTGTCATTTGCGCCCCATGCCCAAAGTGTTCCGTCCTGCTTCACGGCAAACGCGAATTTGTCCCCCGCCGCCGCCTTTGAAACATCGTCCATAATCTTGATGTATTCAGCAGAACCTTGGGTCGTGCCGTTGCCGAGCTGTCCTCTGTCATTGATGCCGCAAGCCCAAAGGCTGTGATCGGATTTCACAACGAGAGCAAAACTTCCTCCCCCGCCGACAGTTACGGAAAGCGCATTATTCATTCCGGTTACGGCGACGGGCTTTTCGGTTTCAAACACCGTCACCCCGCTGCCAAGCTGCCCGTATCCGTTGCTGCCCCACGCAACAACCTTTCCTTCCGTTGTTACGGCAAGCGCATGAGTTCTGCCCGCGGACACGGAAACAATGCCTTCCCGCACAACCGAAAAGTTCTTCAGGTTGGAGTCAACCGATTTCAAAAGCTGTCCCGCTTTGTTAACAACGTAAAGAGGCTTATCTTCATATTCCAATAAATCCCGCGAATACGCAGCGGCTGAAATCACATCGTTCATTATCCTTGTTGTCTGTGTGTCATCACCGAATTGACCCGATTCTATCAGCCACAGCGAGCCATCCTTCTTCAGTGCAAGGCATGACGCATTGAATCCTTCTACACCGTGAATTTCTTGAACGCCGTCCATAACTTTTTTTGCAGACCTCGTGACCGCATTCATAACCTCAACCGTTCCGTCAGGATTTAGCACAAACAGTATTTTGTTGATGCCTGAACCGACTTTAACCGCAGCAACGTCAGTCTTAATCACCCTGCTCGACGGACCTTCTTCGCTATAAGCTCCTCCCCAAACGATAAGTGCTCCGCTTGTGGTTACCGCAGCAGAGACCTCCTCCGGCGGAGGCCTGTTTAATGTTACCTATCATAAAAAGTCGGCTCGCCGATATTAGTGCTTTCTTCATAATTTGACGGAGAAGTTCCGGTTATCTGTCCGAAACCATTGAAGCCCCAGCCATACAGTGAGCCATCCTTTGCAACCGCAAGCGTATGCGTCCCTACTTCCGGAGTTGATTCATCAAATGATTCGTTACCACTTGTGCTTACGGAAACGATGTCGCTTAAGATCTTTTTCGGAGCAGCGTTTCCCGCAAGTCTTGTTCCGCATTTTGCTCCCCATTCCCAAAGCGAACCGTCCTCCGTTATCGCGTACGAAACGGAATTGCCCGCAGCGACCTGCACGTTCGTATCAACCGTTATCTCCGGACTCACCGTTCCGTACATTGTATAGAACACAAGTTCGGGCCTGCCATTGTCGGAATCTACCGACAAAAATATCTTGTACACTTCCGAATTTGAAGCTTCCTCTCCCGAATTTCGAATTTCAAGCAGGAACAATTCACCGCCGCTGAGATCGACCTCGGTCGGTTTGTTGATGGTGCCTTTCAGTATGATCTCAAGCGGCTGCTGCGAATCGCCGGCTGCATTCCCGTTTGCTATCTTGCTGAGTTTCACCGTGCATTCGCAGTTCGTCAAATCCAATCCGCGAATGTCGAGAGTGCATTTCGGCTGCACGTTAACAAGGCTGCCGTCACGCACCTCGCCGTTTCCGACATTCTCAGGTTCCGGTGTGGTCGGAACTTGCGTAATCGGCACCGGTGTAGGTGTTGAGCTCGGTTCTGTTCCCGAACCGACTGAACAACCCGAAATAAAGAAGACTACGGCAAAAAACAGAGCCATTGCAGCTTTAAAACAACTTGAACGGGAAGACTTCTTTTGCATAAAACAAAACTCCTTTGCTTTTAAATCGAAAACCATGCAAATGCGTTTCTGTTGAAGATATGTTGACTTGCAACGTGTATATTTACATTATACTCATTATTTGAACGAAATCAATAGGGCAATTAATATATTTGAGCATTTTTTGCTCCGGCATCAATGCGCATGACAGCATCGTCGAACTCATTGACAACAGCGGCAGCACTGTTATAAAATATACTCAGCAGTCCAAAGTGACAGCAGCCGAACCGCCGAAGCATTGAAACCGATTGGTTCTGCTTGAACTGCGATTTGGCGGAAACCCCACGGTTTGAATGGCACGGTTCCGGAGAATATGCGCACTATCATGCTGCAGAAAACAAGTTTGCGGAAAAGTATAAACATTTTCATGTGTGGTTTGGAGAGTTAGCATATGAAAGTTCTTTTTTAACTCGATTATCAGGACGATGTATTCAGGCTGTTATTACAAAAAAGGCAGCAGAGTTATTTATCTGTACGATATAAAGCAGACCGGTGACAGTCAAACGGTTATCTTTTTCGAATGCGAACATATTTCTCGCCCAAAAGAAATAACTGTCCTGTACAATGAGTTTCGTCCTGTCGGCGAGCCCAAATCCGTCAACCTCGTTGATTTTGGGCTTGAGTTTAGATATGCGAACAATCTCAATCAGAGATGCCTCGGCTGCATTTATTGCAAAGCAACCGATATGTTCACAGATGTAAACAAACGAGCCGACTCCTGCGATGTTCGTTACGCAAAATCCTTGCTTTGCGAGCTGAGGCTTGCATTTGTTACGTTATCCGCAGTAAGCTTGCTTACATGCAACTGCGAATACAGGAGGGCTGAACCGCCTGAGTTGATAACATGCAATGCGGGCATAATTGACTTTAAAGAATCAATCTTGAAGATTGTTGAGGAATGCAGCAAACCTATCGGCAGTTCCGATCTCCTTTGGCAATGTCACCGGAGCTTTTTGACATATTATTAAAAAATGCTGCACCCGGATGATGTGATTTTCTTCGGAAGCGGAGATTCTGCCGGTAATTATTGCCCTGTGATGCATGAAAGTGTTTGGGATTACCTTGCATTCCCCGGAGAAGATGCTGACGTCATATGCATACGCGCAAAAAATGCGTCAAAAGAACTGTATGCATATATGATGTCCGAAACATCTGAAACTCCGCGATATGCTTTACTTTTTCCGTCAATCAGCACTGCATATTACGGAGACGATTTAACCATTGGCGGTTCATGTGCTTACAGCTATGGTTATGCTGTTTATGCACCTCAAAACATTGCTGAGCAAATTCTTGCGAAAACGCAGGAGTGCAAGCCCATACAGCTCAATAACGATTTGAAGCTTTAAGCGCTGAGCGAATGAAACTGCTTGAAACCCCGTAACCGTCTATAACTTTGAAGTCGAAGACTATCACACATACTATGTCTCTGCAAATGCAGACTCGGATGAGTTTGTGTTGGTGCATAACAGGTGCGGGTATAAGCCTTTAAGGCAAAACGATTATAAAGCTGTTATTAATCCCGGCATGTTCCGGTGCCAATGAGTGGTTGCACCCGGCATACAAATTCTTGAACTGTGTCGCTGTCGACGTTCAAATTTTGATATAGTCATTGCAGAAAATTGTTAACAGCGGTATAATTAAGCTGTTTCCTTTAAAATGAGAGGTGAAATGATGGAGGATAAAGATGTTCGTAATCCCTTTGTGGCTCGGATCATGCTCGAAAACGAGAAGTCCAAAGCAAGGCTTTATTATAAAGAGAATCCCGGTTCTTTGATTCCGCTTTTTGAAAAAAGAGTTGAAAGATCTGGGGTTCGAATTCAAACATCCAGTCAAACATTTGGATTTATGCCCAAATATAAAAATGTTATAGTTCCAATTGCGTTCAAATATTATCAGCTTGCAAAAGAAATGAATATGCCGAATGAGCAGAATCACTTTATTGGTTTCTTTCGTATCAAAGGACTTGATGAAATTGTTCCTTTGCTGCTCAGCGACTTTTATTCGGACAAAACAACAAATTTAACTCGTTGGCTTATATCGGACTGTATTTACCAAATAAAGTCCAAACAGTTTATAGAGGAATATTTGAACATTGCTTCAAATAGGGCTTTCGGAATAAATAGGCAAATGATTATTCTGCTTCTTGGCAAACTGAAAACGAAGGAGGTGCTATGAGCGGCGGTGACACAATCAACACAAGGCTACTGGATAAAGGTCTTGATGCAAGAAAGCTGCTGAAGAAAAGTGCTGCTAAGAAATTGACAAAATGCGCTCAAAATGCAGCAGTGGCTGCTGATAAACGTGCAAAGGTATACCTGCTTAAGGAATTCGGAAGCGGAGCAGCGGAATCAATAGGGATGAGTTTTTTAAGCTGGTTTACGAATAAGCGAATTGAATTTATCGTAAAAAACATGGGCTTGCCCTCGCTGCCCGGAGGTGAACAATGAAAATTAAACGTTTCCTGAAAAAATTGCTTAAGAACATATTTTCATTGCTTATTTGGGAAATTCCGATTGTTTTGTTGTTTCTGATGATCTATCCCAAATCTCCGGACAAAGCAATTGAAATGCAAGTGCCCGGATATGCCATAATCCTATACGACCCGCCATACATTTATACGAGCAACCAAGGAAAAAAATTCTTAATCAACGGCGAAGAGTATACAGTCACCACTGATCAAACCAAAAATATGTACAAATTGTTCGATATGCTTCAGAAGGAGGATAATGTAAAATTTAAATATTTCCAGATAGGCGGAATTAACGGCAAATGTATCGTTGACATACGCAGCGACAGCACGGTATACTCTAATTACGACAAACGGTACTCAACTGGGAAAATTGTTGCGTTCGTTTTTTGCGGATTAGCTCAGCTGGCATTTGGTATTATACAATCCTGGACATTGCAGGACATATACTTAGACTTTCTCGACTTAAGGGACGCTGATTAGACCTATCATCTTGCATAGAACCGTCATTCACCAATTTCGGCATATGTTTATGATTCGGCGAACCAGCTCGTAAGGGAGAACCTTTATTACGGCAGCGGCAACAGCAGCAACGCTGCTCCAATTACATATGAATACGACATTTGGGGCAATCTGCTCAACAAAAAGATCTATGCTTACACTGTCGGAACGCTCGGCACGGCTCGGGAGACCGTTCCCTATGCCTACACAAACTCGGCATGGAAGGATCAGCTCACTTCGTACGATGGCGAAAGCATAACATATGATGCTTCCGGCAACCCGACGAACTACCTTGGTGCAACTCTGGTTTGGGAAGGTCAGCGGCTGAAGTCGTATACTCCAAAAGACGCATCCTCCGGACACGCGAATTCGTATGTCTACAGTTACGATGAAAACGGCATCCGCACAAGAAAAACCATTGGCAGCACCGTTACGGACTATTACTATAACGGCACGTTGCTCATGGGCACCGTCAAAACCATAACGCACAGCAACGGAAGCACAACGACTTCAAAGCTGCGCTTCAGCTACGACGCTGACGGCAAAGTCGTTGCCGTGAACTATAACGGAAATTATTACTATTACCTCCGCAATGCCCGGAGCGATATCCTCAAACTCATTGACAAAACCGGAGCAACCGTTGTAGATATCTTTGGTAGAAAGGTGGAAAAAATGGTTTATCATGCATTGTTGAACGACAAAATTGCTTGTGAACAAAATGGAACGGATTTTTTCTTTTGTCCCTCAGAGGATAGGCGGTTGTTGCACAAAATGTTTGATGAAATAAACCATCAGACAGGATCAGACATTCATTATCTCGCGCAAATCGATTCGTTTATTATACCCGGCGCAGGAAGAATTGTTGAAAAATACATTCTTGATTTTACTTCCGAAAGTGTTAAATGTTACTTAATTCCCCAGATGATCGCAGATAAAATTACTGATTGTGACAAATTATTGCTGCAATTATATTTACATTTTAGGCAATCTAAGGAATACATTTCCGAACCCGGGCAGCCTGCGCCTGCGCATATTTACGTTAGGTACGATAATGCTTTCAAGACGCTAAGATCACGGCGAATCGAAAACGAATTAATAACTGTTGTTTGTAATCCTCGTGATGCATTCTACCTGCCTCTGACAGTGAACATGCTTGCTTCTTGGAAAAATCCGGAAATGTTTAAGGTATTAACCTTTTATTTGACTGAAACAGATTTTGTTGGGCTTGATATCGGAGATACCGAAGCTCCTATTTATCCGCCAAAGCAGGCTATGATTCGTGAATTGCGTTTCTCTGCAATTGACGGACTCAGGTATTATCCCACAAAAGAAACAGAGGAATTATTGAGCTTGTTTACTGCAAGCAAAGACAGTGATATTTGTTCAGCGGCAAAGCGTACGTTGAAATCAATATCAAGAAAGAGAAAACACTTGATAATATCCGAGCGGACAGTTACGTTCTTGCCGCAAATCTTGAACGGTAGGACCGACTGCATATGCGGTAGTCACATTTTTACCGGTTATTGCATCCATTTTAGCCGGTGTGGGTGCCGGTGTGGGTGCCGGAGCCGGATTAAGTCCGGCGCTTATACCGTAAATTTTGAATTGAGAGGTAATTAAAATGGAAAATCCAAAAACAGAAACAACCGGAAGCTATAAAGTCCGTGTCAAAAGAAAACCAAGAAGATTGCAATTATTGTGGTTATCGTTCTGTTCAGCATAGAAATTGCAAGAAATCTCACTGACTTTATCTTGGGCATGGGAGCCGAATTCATCACCTATCGTGATTTTGAGAGTCTTAAACTGCTGGATGAATTTGCGGTCGAAACAGATCCGCCGAAAGATCCCGGTCTGAAAGAGCTTGTGCCCGTCAAGAGCTACAGCAAAGAGATTGAATACGACGGAAAACGATTTGTGATTCGAGCATATGAGTTTTCGACTTTCGAAGATTCTGCTGAATATTTTAAGGCATGGGGTCATCCTCAACCCGAACCTTGAGAACCTCTTATGGCAGAGGTGCGGGTGGATCGTTTAGTGCTGAATACACAACACTTGAAGATGGTAAAGTTCTTCATATTGACTGTAAACGCTACCGATACCTGACGGCTTTGACAAACTTCCTGCTTGAGAAGTATCCGGAAGATTTTTCGGCTGCATAAATAACATTGATCAGCGTTTTGGCTGTAATGCTGAAACAAACCGGTCAGTTCATTCGGACTGCCCGGTTTGTTGCTTTAAGAGAATGAATCCGGGGAGCTTATGCTACGCATCCGCGAATACATTGAAAGCTGCTTTGACGGGAAACAACTACGGTACGGTAAACCATTCATGCGATGATTACGACAAACAGACGGGTATTACCCGACCAAAAATTGCATACAGCTTCATCTACACCGAAAAGAGCTTCACCGGAGGTTTATCCGGCAGTCCCGAATACACGGCTGTCTGTGCATCGTACAAGTACGAATATGATAAGAACAATAGCGACCGTTGGCGCAACACCGTTTCTTATGATGAAATGGGCAATCCGACCCGTTACTCCATGACTTGGGCAGGCAAACAGCTCAAGTATTGGGGCAAATCCGGAAAGTATGTCAATTTTGCATACAACGAGGACGGCATACGCACCCTGAAAAACTCAAACGGCGTTGTAACAAACTATTATTACAACGGAAACGGCGAAACGATAAAATCAACCCCGTCCCATCCGTTCTATGTTCCGCAAAAAGGCTGGACAAGCGCAATCTCACTTCGTGCGGGAGATATTCTTGTTCTCAGCAACGGTGAGTATGTCGTTGTTGAGCAGATTCAGCATGAACTGCTCGAGAGTCCGATCAAAGTCTATAACTTTGAAGTCGAGGATTTTCACACCTATTATGTTTCGGCAAACGCGGACTCGGATGAGTTTGTGCTGGTGCATAATAGCTGTAGTGGAGTAAGCAGAAAAGATCTTGATAAAGCTGCCGGAGACTTAGGCTATTCAAAAGTGAGGGGGCAAACTTCACACGGCCAACCGATATATTATAACAACAGAGCCAATAAATCGGTTAGATATATTACGCCTGATGCGGATGCACATAATGGAGGATTTTGGAAAGCAGCAAACTCGATTAAAAATCTTGCAAGCAAGGCGACACGCACAGGAACATTCACGAAAAAATATGATATGGTTAAAAGATTGATGGAAATCAGACTTTCAAAATACGATCCAAAGTATCGGAGAAAAGGCAATTATGCCAAAGACGATTGGACTGCCGTTAGTGATATTGGAAAAGTGTTTGACGATGGCACCAAGTTTACCAAGCGTCAATATCTTGAAT
>VOFB01001092.1_pt1 | contig 34001 bp, 33 predicted proteins | sample 5384141 | NCBI WGS metagenome assembly VOFB01 (sample SAMN12384721, study PRJNA508395) | human gut metagenome | isolation source: healthy gut A | host: Homo sapiens | reverse complement strand
ATCCACCTGTGCAAGAAGCTCCGGAGAAGAAAGCTGATATTTCATTCCGGTATCATAACCCTGTCCGCCGATATAAATAAAATCCATACCGGATACATCTACGGAAGCAAGTCCAGACTCTGTCACTGCCGTTACTTCCACCTTTAAATCATCCTTGGACAATGCTCCTAATACATAGTCCCGGAACAGGTTATTATTATAAAGTCCACCGGTATACCAGACAGAGCCCATCTCCACCTGACAGGACTGATTTGCGCTGTCCTCTTCCACTGTTCCCTGCACAAATGCAAATGCTCCATCCCCTGATGCAGTATATGAATATGGTTTTGCAGCATCTAATTGTGCCAGATAATGTCCATGTTCGGAATCTGCTCCAACATAATAAAAGTCCGAAATATAGTAATAATTACCACCTGTCATAGGATTTTCTACTGCTTCATAATAACCATCTGTTCCATTATCCCGGTACTCATATGGCTGGTTATATGGTGCTTCATCCCTAAGTGGTGTTCTCCGTTCAAAATTCTACTGCATAATCCCCTAGTTGCATTATAAGAGAAGGAAACTACATTGGGATTATAGTTTCCGTCATAATCCTGCCGGTAAGCATAATGTCCCTCAGCAGTAATTGTCTCATACTGTTCTTCCGGAAATACCAGCTTCTTGTAGTCCTTCTGCTGCCCCTCTGTCGGGAAAAAAAGTCTCCTCATAAGCTTCTGCATAAAGTGGTGTCTTAGATGTATCACCGGAAGCTATCTTCCTGTCCTCCAAACGCTGCTATTGATTTCCAGCTTTGACTGTAACATAAATCTCACCATCCTCAGCTGTTTCATCAATACTTATTTTTATCTTTTCATCATCTGTTCCAGAGGTTTCAAAAGTATAGGATTCCTTATTTATATTCCCGCCTTCTTTAAATTCATAACTACGTTTTGTTCCAATATCGAACCTCTTTAATGCTGTAGACAAATTCACGGTGTCTCCAGGATGTACCCAATAATCCAAACCATTTGATTTATCAAAATATACAACATCACCTGCTCCAGCCATTTCAGGCGAATCCACCACCTCTATATAAACCATATCTTCATACGGCTGACCATCTACTATACCGCTAATCTTCACTGTATATTCTCCTAAAGGTGTCCCCGGATACTCTGTTTTCACACATCTTGCATTCATCAAATCCAATGATGGATATCCTCCTGCAACTGTTACAGAATCTGCGGGATTCACCGAAAGTAAATCCAATGGATTACTTTCCCAGGTAATAGAACCACTTAATGTTCCATTCACCCTTGCATAGATATACATTGATTTTCCTCTTTGCAGCCAGTATTTCCGAATCTGGCCTAAAGACAGCTTCTTGCCATGTACTACTGTTACTTCCGCCATTCCTGACTTGGTGGTATCCTGTACCGATGTCGCTGTTACCGTTAAGGTCTTTGCCTTCTCATCCATGCTGATCCACAGCAATCCATCCTCTGAAATAGTGGTCAGGGAAGACGTATTTCCGGAAAGACTCCAGGTTACCTCCTGGGATGGTGAATTATTACCATAGACAATTGCCTGAAATGCCTTTCTTCCGCCGGGCCGCATCATAACTGTCTGTGGCAGAACCTTAACGCTGAGTACAGATGAAATGACCGGTGCTGCATCCGGTTTATAAGGCTCCCCATTTACTACAATCTGGTTGCGCAGATACACTGTAGTATCCGCTCCATAACTTTTCTCTCCACTGGCAAGTGCAACAGACACTGTTACCTGACGCAGTGAAGTTACTTTCGTCAGATCAATGGAAAAATCCGTTACATGCGTTGCCAGATCCTGTTCTTCTATATTTTCAGTTACCGTTCCTGCCGCATCAATCGTCTCCTGCTTATATGTCAGCTTCTCTGTGGATTTTGTCCACAAAACGGTCTCTTTCGTATATCCGGTATCGGTGGTCTTATAAATCTCCAGCCATTTTCTGGTCAGTCCTGCTGCTCCACCCGGATAAAGGCTGTCCTTTAAGATTTCCGTGCCGCTTCCACTCTCTGATACATCTGCATAATAACGAAGCGCACTGTCTGTATCGATAATATAATTATCCATCTGGGATAGGAGAATCTGTGCATCCTCCTGTAAGTCTGCTTCATCAGTTACTTTTCCATATGTTCTTGTGGAGAAAATCAAAAATGTGCCGATTAACCCGCCGACAATTGCCACAATCGCAATTCCTACCAGCAGTTCAACCAGCGTAAATCCTTTGTTATCATATATCCCGCATTTTCTGATTTCACAATACTTCTTTGAAGATTTCCTGTGGCCCACTTTGTTTTCCTCCTCCCTGCTTTTTGCTTACTGTATCTCATGTCTGCCGGTGGCAGCACTTATTTTTATCTGCATATCACGGTCTGACAACTTCAAATGTATACCAGTATAATAGCTTTCCACGCTGTTTACCTTTACGGTCTTAACTGCTCCGGTACTTCTGTCATAGAGAAATTCTGCCGCACTGCTTAAATTACTCTCACTGCCCTGATTGGATAATGTAACATCTGATACTGCTGTCCCATCTTTTCCTTTATAACTTAGCGTAATCGTCAGCGGTTCTTTTCCAAGTGAATACTTTTCCAGCACCTTGTCCTCAGTTACACGGTAAATATTTCCGTCCCGGCAGGATTCCTTTATCATTGCTGCATAATATTCTCCATTTAATTCATAGACAATAAGACCTGCAGTATCACTCTTACTCATAGACTGAACCATAGCTTTATCCAGTGCCGAATCCAGTCTTTCCGCAGCATGACGCAGTTTCCATCCATTCTGTGAGCCGGTAAGCAGAAACGCTCCCACAGAAATAATTGCAAGAATCGCCACGGTAACAATCAGCTCTACCATCGAAAATCCACTATTCTTTTTTTTCCGCTTATACGATTCCCTTTCTGCATCTTATCTTTACTCCTTTGACCAGTTCTGATAGGTTACAAGCTTCGTTACATCCACGGCATCCTCTCCGGTATATGCCTTTCCAATACTGCCTACATAGTACTGGCTGTTCTTCAATACCTGTGACAGAATATAGGTATCTGACCCCTTCTTATATTCGGCATTCTGAATGACTCTGGCAGCATCCTGCATATCAGATGACACTGTTGAGCTGCTGCTTCCCGGCATGCCAAAGGTCACCTGGCCACCACTTAAAATTGTGCCGGAGTAATCTGCTGTAACCTTCACATCTCCGGTTGCAATGATAAGCGGTACATTCTTTCCACCCAGAAATGAAGCATCCACCTCCAATGCTGATGCACCTTCATTATCTGTTACGTATGCCACCTGCCGGATTCCATCCCCATCGGTAAATTCAAATTCTACTGCTCCGGATGTGCCGGTAATTTTTTCAGTCCGTCTACATCCACCAGATTTTCAAACACAGTGGCTGCTTTCTGCTCCGTTGTAAGCCTCTCATAATCCTTTGTCAGTGAAATATTATAAGAAGCATACATATCCTGCCAGCCGCTCTGCAGTCCGGCATAATAACCATCCTCGTAAATATCGTCTAATCCATTACTTATGGTTGTCGGCTCAATGGTTCGATTCCTTTTGTATCCCAGACAAGAATGCTTCCGTTGGTAATCTTCTCCACAGTGCTGCTCTCCCGGATAGATAATTCTGCGTCATCCACATAAAGAGACAGGTACTGCTGCCTTGTGGCTGCATGGTCTGCATCATTGTAGTATGCAAGGTCAAATGCCGCTGCTTCCTTTGCATTCTCGAATTTTAAGAAATAATAAACCAGACCATCTTTATATAATGGTGTGATATCAAAAGCATGATAATTTTTTAACACTTCATAATTAATATATTTTTCCGGAGTTGCTGCAAAATCACTCTTTGCCATAAAATCTTCCGCTACCGTTGTGGGATTGGTAGTCTTTATAAGAAAACAGTCTGCCGGTGCAAGATATGCCGTCTGGCTGCTCTTTACAGCCAGGGACTCTCCCATCATGGCATTGCCGCTTCCGATATAGGCATTTCCTGCTAACATCAGTGTCTTTAATCCATTCATGCGGATACTTGCCTTGCCACTGTCTGCAATTCCATTGATAATCATGGCACTGCTGTATGCCGCCTTATTGGCATTGACTTCTTCTGTAACTACAGATGCCGCTGCCTTGGCAGTTTCCGGATTACCGTAGCCATAATATTCTCCACGCAAGGTAACATCACCGCTTCCGGTAATCGTCAAATCATCCGATACATATGTACTGCCGGATAAGGACAGGGCTGCGTTGCTGTAAACATTGAGATTATCTGCCCATATCGTAGCTTTGGTATCCGTTGTAAAAGAACCTTTATTTTCTACCGTAAGTCCGCCTCTGGTAATCAGCGTCTTGCGCAGTCCAAGCATTACACTTCCACTGTTATCAATGTGGAATCCATTCCGGTCACTGCTGCTTCCGGTATAATAATCGCCTGCGTATACATTGCCATTCATGGTAAGTGTACGGTTTCCATTGTTTACCCAGACACCTTCATCTGCTACCACACAGTAATTCAGCAAATCCGGTACTGATGTTGACTGGATAAAGTTTACCTGTGGATAGCTTAATACCAGATCTGTATCTACAACTGACTCATAAGCATCTGCATCCTTATAAGAAAGCTCCAGATTCATAATCACAAGACCGGACTGTGTTACCACAAAATCTGCATCTTTGCCATCCTGTGTTGTAAGTCTGGCTCCGGTACCGGTTGCTGCTTCATAACGGTGGGACGCACCGATATAATTCTCAAGATAGCCGATATCATAATGGGTGTCATCCATGGTCTGCCCGATGTTCTTCTTTAACTCCTTCCGGTACAAGGCCCGGAAGGTGCTCTGGCGCACAGCATCCTGATACCTGCTGGCAGAATATTGAGACATAACAGAAAGATATGCCTTGGTTGCTGCATCTGCTACATCCTGCTGCAGACCGGTACGTATCTCATCCATTGCTGCTTCTGCATCATAGAAATTATCCGCAGACTTCTTATATACTGACTTCATCTGTATATTCATCAGAGAAAGCGACAGTACTATAACCACCAGTATGCTTACCAGTGCCACTGTTCCAATGACCATGACCAGTGACATTCCTCGATTGTCCCGTGATTTCTTCCATCTGTTCATTGTTTTCCCGCCTTACTTCATTGCCGTTCCTGTTAAGGTAATTGATTTTTCCGAATCTACCGGTTTAACGGTTACTTCTACTGTATAAAGTCTGGCTGCATCTGCCTTTGCAGCCTCGCCCATCTTCTGAAAACCAAAGGCGCTTTTAGCTGTAGCTGCTGTAATACTGCTTCCATTTCGTTCTATACTGCCGATGTCTGTCTTATCATCTACAGAAAGATTTGTATGAATCTGTGTTGCTGCCACTGTTGATGGAGCACTTTCTATAATACTGACTGCAAGTGGTGTATCCTGCGAGCCCTGACGGATAAGATATACATCAACCGGAATCTCCTGTCTGTTTTCGATTACCACCTTCTCCTGCGTTCTGTACATATCACCGGCTGTTCGAAGTGCCGGAATATAGCACACATAAAGACTTCTGAGATCTGCTCCGGTCAGCACCGAATCAAATATGGTCAGGGTCTGGGGTGTTCCGATTGTATTTCCGGAAGCATCACTGTATGTTACCGTCTGGGTAACGGTATATCTGCCGTGATTTTCCTTTACTGCAAAGCGGTATTCCGTTCTGCATGCATTCAGCAGTTCTTCCGCCTTCATGCCCAGCGAATCCGCATTTTCATCTATTATGTCAAATCTTGCATTCTTGTCCTCTACATAAACAGCATCCCGGCTGTCATCCATAACAGAAATCTCCGGGATACCCTGTGCATTATATGCTTTTTCATCCGTACCATCCAGATAGGTCTCCTGCGATGGTGTCATTACTGCCTTAACATCATATGCCCTGCCATCAAAGCTGTAATTGCTATACTCAGCCTCATAAACCGGAAGATCCACACCATCTATCGCAACCGTGTCTCCCGATTTCACACCATAGCCTTCAACACCTGCTGCTTTTATTTCTTCCATAATATTTTCAGCCAGTGTAGTCGCATTTAAATTCTGTCTTGCCCTGGCATTGGTCTGGGCAGATGTTACAAATGCTTTCAGTAAAGGAACTGCACACAGTACGAGAATCGCTACTGCAATCAGAATTTCCACTAATGAAAATCCCTGGTTATTTAAATTACGATTTAATTTATATTTTAACTTTCTGCTATTATAACCGCTCATACTGTCTCTGCTCCTTTCTGCTTTTCACATATTCTTCTATACTGTCCGGCTTTTCTTACCGCCCGGTATCTGTTCCTGTGGTACCTGTTGTCCCTGTGGTACCTGCTGTTCCTGTGGTACCTGCTGTTCCTGTAGTACCTGTTTTCCTGTGGTACCTGCTGTTCCTGTAGTACCTGTTTTTCCTGTGGTATCTTCTGTACCTGCGGCATCCGATGGAGCTGACGGAGTAATCGTTCCCGTTCCAAAAATATCATCTGTTCCTAAGGATACCCCATCAATGGTTAATGGTTCATATGGTTTCTCACTTCCGTAAAGATAATACATATTTACCGTCATGTTTCCTTTCAGTTTCCCGGTTTCTTCATCCGGACCGAAGCTTGCTGTATCCACAGACATCTTGAAATTATTCTTCTTTAATCCACGCAGGCAGTTCTTAAGCTGTGTATAATCACAGTCACAGTCAAGATTTACCACGGTACGATATAACAATTTACCATCATCTGCCGGATTGCTTCCATCTTCATTCATTTCATAAACCATTTCGTCCGTCTGAAGACCTACGCCGGTAACATGAAAGCCATACTCTTTTTCAAGGCTTCTGGCAAACATAATCTTATCCTCCGAACGGATCTCTGATGGAATTGCATCCATTACCTCCTGCATTTCCTGTGTCATGGAATCTGTATATGCCTTATAAGTCTCTTCGTTCTGCTTCATTGTCTGCATAACCTTTACTTCTCCACGCACCTCATCTACCTGGCTCTTTAAATTTTCATTTGCCTTCTGGACATTCAGATATCCAAACTGGTAGATTAAGAAAAATAATACTATGCCGCCTAATACAAATATCAGTTTTAATTCCCTGTCGTTTACTTTCTTATTTTCCTTATTCATTGTCTGCCTCCCCACTTTCGGTACTGCCTTCCATATCCGGATAAATATACTGGTCACCATTCATATAGGTCTCGACATCTTCTTCCGGCGTGGTCTCGGTATCAATGGAATCATCTGCTGTACCATTTACATAGGTACACATCACTGAAAATGTTACCGTAATTTTACCGTTCTCATCTGTAGATTCTGTAATTCCGTTGGTCGTTACACTGCGGAAAGCATCGAAGGTTGCAAGATTCTGCAAAATCTTTGCTGCTTCTTCCTTTGTAGATACTTCAATGTCCATGGAAATTCCCTCTCCATTACTGGTAAGGCTTGTCACCTTTACACCGGATGGGAATTTTTCTTCCATTTCTTCAATGGCATCTGCCAGTGCATCACTGACTGTCTCTGTCTTGCCATTCATTTTTGTCACATCATCATACTGGCTCTTGGTATCCACATATGCATTATAAATATCCTGTATATATTTCAGTTCATCCTTCTGCTTATTCAGGGTATTCAGTTCATGGGATAATGCAATCCTCTGTACTCCGGATAATGCCAGCAATATCACAGCACATGCCACACAAAGCAGACCAATCAGCTTTGCTGCAAGCAATTCGCGTTTTTTCTTCTCTTCTATAATCTTTGCAGTCTGTGCCGAACCAAACACGAAGTCTAATGGCTGTATTGCTGCTCCATAGCAGGCTTCATACATGGCATCCAGTCTGCCTCCGGATGTACGGAAACCGTTTAAAACATCTTTTTCCTGCAAATGTACCGGAAGATTCAATTCCAGGGACATCAGTCTGTCCAGTCCCTTGATATAAGCTCCGTTACCAATCAGGAAACACTCTTTTACTTCTGCCCCATTATTTCTGGACTGATAATAATCTAATACCCGCCGGATATTGCCAATCATCGGACGCAGTGCTTCTACCGCTTCTGCCCGCATGGCATTCATGGCATCTTCCGGTGCCGCCTGGTTTGCATCCAGACAGTCTGTCTGCTGTAATATATCCATTGCTGCCGGATACTGTTCCTTCGGGAAAAGACCGGAATCCACTACAACCTTCTCTACTTCTTCAAAGCCATAAAATACTGTTCTTTGTAATACAACCATTCCCTGATTGATAATCGTAATCATGGTTGCATTATTGTCTAATTTTACAGAACAGCAGATATTATTTCCTACCGCTTTATGCATCATCTGGAAAATACTGTTTCCCACATAGTCAAGTGCGGTAAGTTCCAGGGAGCAGAAATCTGCCAACGCTTCATAAGACTGCACCAGATCTCCCGGCACAGCAAATACATATAATTTTCTCTTCTTTACCTTGTCCTGCTGTACCACACCTTCATTCCGGTATACCAGCTGGTACCGGGATAAATCTACCGGGAAGAAATCTGCCGAATTTGTATTTAAGAAATCCTTGATACGGTTTTCTTTTTATCATCGGAATCAGCACTTCACGGCTTGCTATCTTACCGGAATTAACTACGAATAAAGTTTTCCGTGTCTTAATCTTATTTGCATCCAGAAGCTTATGTAAGGCTGTGCGGAATTCCTCACTCTTACGCACACCAGCTTCTCCAATTACACCTACCGGAGTCTGAAAGCTAAAGCTTCGATATACTTTCGGATTCTTCACCCGGTAATCCATCTCCAATACATGGGTTACATCAACACCTATTTCTATACTTAATATCTTCATCCTTCACTCACCTTTCGTGATTATAACTGGAAAGCATACCTATGCTTCATACACTTTCCACTTATAATCACTCTTTTCTACATAAAAAGTCCCAGATACCAGTCTATCATCCCATTCCCCCACAGGGCGGCAATAAATATCCCGACCGATAAGTATGGACCCAGCGCCAGCATTCTGCCGGCACCACATACCTTCATCCGGAACAGATGCACCACAGAACCCGCAATACATCCCATCACAAATGCAAGAATAATCAACTTCCATCCGAGAAGCAGCCCGGCCGCCGCCATCAGCTTGATGTCTCCACCACCGATTGCTGCTCCTCTGGTAAGAAGTGATAATAACAGCAAGAACAAGCTCACTGCAAAGAAACCAATCATCAAGGTTCCTCTGTCCCCTTTTCCAAATACGCACCGGATAACCCCCAGTACAAACAGGAACACATTGATTCCAAAAGGAATCTCATAGGTGCGGTAATCTATCACACTAAGTACGATTAACGCAGAAGTCATAAGGCAGTATAAAATACTGTCCCAGCTAAAATCTGTTGCATAAAATACAACTACATAAAGGATTCCATTGAGTGCTTCGACGATAGGGTACTGCTTTGACAGCTTCGAACCACAGTAACGGCATTTTCCCTTTAAGAAAAGATAACTGAACAGCGGCACTAAATCATACCATTTCAACCGATGCCCGCAGCTCATACAGTGGGAACTCTCCCGGACGATATCTTCTTTCTGCGGTATCCGGTAGATACAGACATTTAAGAAGCTTCCGATGACAATTCCATATACGAAAATAAATACTGTGATGAGTGCAAGCATTGGTGTCATGGTATGTAGTGTCCTTTCTTAGCTCAGCGGATTATTTTGTCCACTTATCTTTATCCACTCCTTCAATGGATGGAGAAATCTTGGTATCTTTTGTAGCATCATATGCTTTATCTGCCTCGCTTGCTGGTGCAAGATATACAGCAACCGCACCCTTGCTGTCACAGCTATACATAAATAAATAGTTTGAATCTACTTTACATGTAGGTGCTGCTTTTCCCATTTCTAATGCCTCTGCAACAGCATCTGTTACTTCATGCTTGTTTCCATCATAACTCATACCTTTTGGTGCTGTTCCCTGAGAATCTGCGTACTGAGCTGCTACTGCATTGTAGATATTCTCTGCCTGCTGGATATCTCCGGATACTTTGGAGCTGCTGATGTACTTAACAAACTGAGGAATTAAGATTCCTGCTAAGATTGCCATGATGGCAATAACGATGATTAACTCAACTAATGAAAAGCCTTTGTTGTTCTTTCTGTTTCTAATCTTGTTCATAATGCTATTCTCCTTCTTGTATAAATATAAATATTTTATCTTAAAACTCCGCCCCTATTACGGAATCTTAATTCGTTTTACATGTTGCCGAGCTGGTTGTACATGGAAAGCATCGGCGCATAAATTGCTGCAATCAGAATGACTACGATAATTGCCATAACAACGATAATCATTGGTTCCATTGCCGCCATAACCGTCTGGGTAGTCATCTCAACCTCTTCATCATAATAATCTGCCAGCTTGTCTAACATGCCCTCAATATCACCGGTTTCCTCACCGATAGAAAGCATGTGGATTACCATAGGCGGGAACAGTCCGCCCTTCCGCAACGGTTCTGATAACGGAACACCCTTTGCCACTTCCTCTCTTGCTGACTGCAATTGCAGCTGGAAGTGACGGTTCTTCATCAGCTTGGTGACTGCATCAATTCCATGAATCAATGGAATTCCTGCATACATTAAAGTACTTAATGTACGGGCAAACTGTGAAGAATATGTCTTTATGTTTAACTTGCCAAACAATGGAAGCTTCATGGCTATTTTACCAAAGAACAGCTTTCCGCTCTCTGTCTTGCGCCATTCCCGGATACCAAGTACAATCAGCAGGATTCCTCCCACGAAAAGATACCAGAATTTTGTAATCACATGGCTCATGCTCATCATTGCCCGGGTGATGCCCGGCAGCTGCATACCTGCCTGTTCAAAGGTTGCTGCATATCCCGGTATTACCTTTACTACCATCAGAATGACGATTAATACTGCCACAATCAGCAGTACCACCGGATAAGCCAGTGATTTTTTCATTAAGCCGGACAGTTTTGCCGTCTTATCAAACTGCACTGCCATACGGCTGAAGGAAAGCTCGATATTACCGGAGGTCTCTCCTGCCGCCACCATATTCACTAGCATTTCCGGGAAAATCTCTCCCTGATGTCCCATGGCTTCGGATAGTGTCTGTCCTTTCTCCACTTCGGTACGCACTTCATGAAGTGCAGCGGAAAGCCTCTTATTTTCCGTCTGTTCCTCTAACATTCCAAGGGCATCAATTACCGTAACCCCGGCTTCTATCATACTGACAAACTGCCGGCAGAACACGCTTAAATCCCTTGGTTTTACTTTCCGCCCAAAGCTTAATTTAACGTCCTTTTCTAACAATCCGACTTCCTTTATGGATATTAAAGTAAGTCCGTTTTTCTTAAGCCGGGCTGCTGCCTTGTCCTGATTTTCTGCATCAATGGTTGCCTTCTTCTCTTTTCCCATGGCATCCACTGCTATATATGAATAACTGGGCACCTTCTCATCCCCCTTACAGTATATTTATCGGTTAAATTTCAAATTTGTTAACCATTTTTCTCATTCTACGGTATCCACGGAAGCTGCTGTTAACAGTTTCCTGCAGATGCTCCGCAGTTTAGAATAGCGTTACCTTCTGCTGCATAACTGCCGGCTCCTGTGCAAAACTTACGGCATCTTCTGCTGATATCTTATTCTGCATATAAAGGTCATAAATGGCATCATCCATTGCCTGCATGCCAAGCTTCTTGCTGGTCTGTATCATAGACTGTATCTGGAAGCTCTTTCCTTCACGTATCAGGTTACGGATTGCCGGAGTGGCAAGCATGACCTCGTAAGCCGCCACACGTCCACCGCCTTCCTTTGGAAGAAGCTGCTGAGCGATAATTCCTTCAATAACACCTGACAGCTGTATCCTGGTCTGCTGCTGCTGATGCGGTGGAAACACGTCAATGACACGGTCAATGGTTGCTGCTGCACTGTTGGTATGCAGGGTTGAAAATACCAGATGTCCGGTCTCTGCCGCCGTAATCGCAATACTGATTGTTTCTAGGTCACGCATCTCCCCCACCAGAATTACATCCGGGTCTTCACGCAATGCGGCGCGAAGTGCTGACGCATAACTCTTACTGTCGTAACCGATTTCCCTCTGCAATACAATTGACTTGCTGTGAGGATGCAAATACTCAATCGGGTCTTCCAGTGTAATAATTGTCTTAGCATATGTTTCGGAAATAATATGTATCAAAGACGCCAGTGTGGTAGATTTACCACTTCCGGTCGGTCCTGTTACCAATACCAGTCCACGCTTGCGGTTGGTCAGGTCAACCACAGATGGTGGAATACCCAGCCGCTTTGCTTCCGGTATCTCAAACGAGAGTATACGGAGTGCTACCGCGTAAGTACCTCTCTGACGGAACACATTAAAACGCACCCTGTGAAAGCCTGCGATAGAATACGCAAAATCCAGTTCTCCATTTTCCTTCAGCTCTGCCTTCTGCTCTTCCGTCAACAGCGGTTCTATCATTTCTTCTATTTCAAATGGTTTTATCTTCTCATATGATGCAGGAACCAGTTCTCCATCAATCCGGAACATCACCGGGCTTCCCGGTGCAAGATGGATATCGGATGCTCCTTTTTCATTTCCTTCCCGCAAAAACATTTCTATTCTGTTCATTGTAAAATCCCCAGTTCTCCTTAATCCTCAGCAGATACTCCCACCAGCTCTGACACAGAAGTAATTCCTTCTAAAACTTTACGTCTGGCTCCCGCTGCAAGAGTTTCCATTCCATTTTCTACTGCCAGATGTTTGATTTCGGCAGTGGAAGCATCTTTTGCTATGGCATTTTTCATTTCTGTGTTGATTTCCATCATCTCATAGACACCGATTCTGCCCTTATATCCTGTATTGGCACACATCGGGCAGCCCTTTGCTTCAAAAATCATCGTCTCATCCAAATCATCCAGATTCAGAAGCTTGCGCTCATATTCAGTCGGCTTATGCGGCTGTTTACAGTTCGGACAAAGTCTCCGCACCAGACGCTGGGCAATCACTCCGATTACGGAATCTGCAAGAAGATATCCCTCTACGCCCATATTTAACATTCGGGTAATGGTTCCTGCTGCACTGTTGGTATGCAGGGTACTTACTACCAGATGTCCGGTAATAGAAGCCTGTACCGCAATCTCTGCAGTTTCTTCGTCTCGGATTTCTCCAATCATGATAATATCCGGATCCTGTCGCAGGATTGAACGCAGTGCAGATGCAAAGGTCATATCCGCTTTGGCATTTACCTGTACCTGATTGACGCCGTCCAGATTCGCCTCTACCGGGTCTTCTACTGTGATAATATTAATATCCTCTGTATTCAGTTCAGAAAGTGCTGTGTAAAGCGTCGTTGATTTACCACTTCCGGTTGGTCCTGTTACCAAAAGGATTCCATTCGGATGCTTTAACATACGGTCAAAGCTTTCCAGCTCCCCCGGGGTAAATCCAAGTTCCCTCTTATCCTTGGTCAGTGCTTTCTTCTGTGCAAGACGAAGTACACACTTCTCTCCATAAACCGTTGGCAGGATTGATACACGGATATCATATTCCACACGGTCTACCACAAGGGTAATTCGTCCATCCTGTGGTTTTCTTTTTTCTGATATATCCATGCCACCAATAATCTTGATACGTGCTGTAATTGCATTCAGAAGCCGGATGTCGTAGCTCGCCTTCTCATATAACACACCATCAATCCTGTAGCGGATTCTTACACGGCTTTCCAATGCTTCTATATGTATATCACTGGCACGCTGTCTTGCTGCCTGCTCAATCATGGCATTTACCAGAAGGACAATCGGGGAATTTGCAATATCTTCATCATTCTCCTTCTCCTGTTCCCTCTGCTCTTCCTGCCGGCGCTCCAGTGCATATGCCTCAGCCACCTTCCTTGCTTCACTGCTTCCATAGAAACGGTCAAGGGTAAGCATAATATCATGGGTTGTAGCAATTACCGGTGCGACCTGCAGATTGGTAATAATAGAAAAATCATCAATTCCACGCATATCCATCGGGTCAGCCATTGCCACACGGACTTCATTCATATTATTCGGTGAAAAGCCAATTGGTACCATGACATATTTTCTCAGAACTGCCACGTCTACCAGCTTTAGCACATTTTCTTCTATCTGTATTCCACTAAGCGAGACTATTTCCAGTCCAAGCTGGCTTGACAGTGCCTTGGCAATATCCGTCTCACTGGTATAACCCAGCTCTACCAGAACCTCACCCAGCCGCTTTGTGGTTCCCTTTTTCTTCTCTAATGCATCTGAGAGCTGCTCATCTGTAATAATCTGTTCCTCAATCAGCATATCTCCCAGACGTTTCTTCTGTCTGCTTTCCATTCTCTGCCACTCTCCAAATCATTCTTCACATATCATGATGTGACAAAAATCATCATTATTTTATTATAGCCATTCTTTACATGCTTTTCAACAAATTTTCTTTTTTTTATTCGCTTTTTTTCGTTATTTTTTATCTATTTTTTGTGTTTCAAGTAAAATTCAGGGATAGACAAATGTCTCTTTTTCACAAAAAGCACTGCCTATCCCTCATATTGCTTCTATTATCAGACATTAAAACAGCTTCCACCGATAAACTCACGGATAATCGAATTATTATTGATATTATCCGCCGGTACCGGAAGGAAATAATCTAAGAACTTCAGCAGCCGCTTCGCTTCAAGATATTCCGGGCAGTCCCGTTCAATTGCAAACAGCAATGGCTCTGCATACTGTTTCAGCACAGCAAGCTCATAAATTAAAGCTGAATTAAACATTACATCAGCACCTTCCTGAAACGGGAAGATATTTTTTTCTTCTCCCCGCCTTACCGAATCCCACATGGCAATGGTCTCCCTTGCTGATGTAGCCCTGGTTCTTGCATCCCTTACAATTCTCCGGATCAGTCTGCCATCTGTCGTCGGCAGGCAGTTATGCTCATCAATATCCAGCTGGGTCAGCGCACTGATATAAATACGGAATTTACTTTCCTGTGGCAGTGAGTAGGAAAGCCTGTCATTCAGTCCATGAATCCCTTCAATAACAAGTACATCTTCCTCTCCAAGCTGCATCATTCTGCCTTTTGCTTCCCGTTTTCCGGTTTTAAAATTAAATACCGGAAGTTCTGTCGGCTCTCCATTTAAAAGACTTGTCATATCATTATTAAAACGTTCAATATCCAATGCCTCCAGGCATTCGAAATCCAGTTTTCCATCTGCATCTTTCGGTGTCTTATCCCGGTCTACATAAAAATCATCCAGCGGAACCGGATGCGGTTTCATGCCATGGGCGGCAAGCTGTATGGACAACCTGTGGGAAAACGTTGTCTTCCCGGAAGAGGACGGACCTGCTATCATAATGAATTTCTTATGATGTCCCTCTTTAATCTGCTCTGCCAGCTGTCCTATTTTCTGTTCCATCAGGGCTTCCTGTATCAGAATTATTTCCTGTATTCTGCCTGCAGAAACTGCATCATTCAAAGCTCCTATGGTTCCTACTCCCATGGTATGTCCCCACTCTGACGCTTCTTCCAGTGTCAGGTACAGTTTATCCGATGGTACAAAAATATCCACCGTCCTGGTATCTTTTCCCGGAAAGAGCAGCATAAAACCTTCTTTATACAATGTCAGGTCAAAATATTTCAGATAACCGGTAGACGGCACCATGTATCCATAGAAATAATCTTTGTAATGATCCAGCTCATAGATATTGACCCTTGAGCTTCTCCGGTAGCGGAACAGTCTTTCTTTATCGGTCATTCCCAGTCTCCGGAAGAGTTCTACTGCATCTGCCGTCGGCAGACTGTGCTTTTCAATCGGAAAATCGGCTTCTACCAGACGCTGCATCTCCTGCTTTAAATCCCTTAACATCTGTTCATCGACAGCTACCCATTCTGCCTGCTCTGATGCTCCGTTCTTTTCCTCATTCCGCTTCAGTTCGCAATAATATCCCTGGGCAATGGAATGCATGATGCGGACCGTAATCTTTTCTTCCCCATAAAGATTATGCACTGCCTTCTGCATCAGCAGCGCCGTACTTCTCCGGTATGCTTTCCTGCCATCCTTGTCTGCCGTTGTAATAAAGGTAAGATTTCCTGATTCTGCCTTTTCACGCAGCTCCCGCAGGCGATTGTTCACCAGCACCAGACAATATCATCCGGAAACTGTTTCTGATATTCCTTGGCAAGCTGCTTGTATGTGGTTTCCGGCACATACTCCCTTACGTTTCCATGAATATTAATTCTACATTTAACTTCTCCCATAGTAGTCCCCATTTCTTTGATTACTATTTATACAATATAGGAAAACGGAGATTGTAACTTCTGGCTGTATATGTTCAGTTCCGGTAATCTCTCCTTGAAATATTCTGCCATATAGGTTACAAAAATATGCTCCAATCCATAATGTCCTGCATCTAAGATACTTAAGCCTTTGGCTGCTGCGTCGATTCCCGTATGGTGGTCAATATCTCCTGTTATCAACACCTGGGCACCCTTTGCAATCGCTTCATCCACTTCACTCTTTCCGGAGCCGGGACAAATTGCTGCACGCTGTACCATGCGGCTGGTATCACCAAATACTTTTACCGCTTCTGTCTGAAACCGGCTTTTTACAATCCTGCCGCAATCCCCTAGGCTTATCACCTCTGGCAGCATTCCCACTTTGCCGATACCACAGGATTTTCCCTGCCACTCCCCGGTTACTTCCAATGGTTCTGTCTCCATTAGTTCCAGGTAATCTGATGCAAGGTCCGCCATGACGCAGATATCAAAATTCGTATGCATCGCACAGTAAACCATATCCTGCTGTGCCAGTCCGTAAATTCTTCTGCCGATAAAATCACTGGTAAGAATATTTTTTATTCCACCAAAGATTAACGGATGATGCGTCAGTATCATATCAGCCTTAAGTTCTTTTGCTTCCGCAATTACTTCATCGGTTGCATCCACCGCCAGATAGATACTGTTTATCTCTTTCTCCCATCTGCAGACCTGAAATCCCGGATTATCCCATTCACAGGCCATTGCTACAGGAGCAAGTGTCTCTAATATTTCCCGTATCTGTTCACACTTCATATATTTTCTCCCATGATACGCTCTGCTTCTTCTATCATTGCAAGTTTCTCTTGCAGTTCTTTCTGCCGTTCAAAGCGTCTTGTACTGCCATCTTCTTTCTGCTGCAATTCATCCTGTTGCGTTGCAGATTGTTGCAGCAATTCTGGTTTCTGCAATACAGTTTGCTCCGGCATAAGCTTCTGGATTTCAATTTTCTTTAAGATTTCCGAGAACTGCTGTCTCTGTTTTATTAAATATTGTTTTAATATTTCATTTTTTGTCTGTAATAAATATCCACCATAACGAAAAGCAACATCCGTCAACGGTGCTGCTTTTCCCGGTACACATCTTAACATCACGTAATATTTGCCTTCTTCTTCCACCATATCTTCTTCTTCAATGTGAAAGCCTTCCGCATAAATATAACGGCGTACCTCTTCTATTTCAGACTGTGGCTGTAACACAAGATTATTCATCTTCTTCCAGACTTCCGGATGCTCTGCAAGAATCCGTTTCGTCAACGCTCCACCCATTCCGGCGATTACCACGCCATCGGCTTCAGATGGAGCCAGTGCCGTAAGTCCATCGGACAATCTGGTTTCTATGTAATCTTCTAAATGAACTTCCCGGATATGCTCCTCTGCCCGAAGAAGCGGCCCCCGGTTCACATCCATTGCAATGGCATGCCCAATACATTCTGACTGAATCAGATAAATCGGAACATAACCATGGTCACATCCTACATCTGCAAGGCAGGTGGTATTCTGAACCAATGCTGCAACTGCCTGCATTCTTTTTGAAAGTTTATTCATATATTACTCCAGATAGTCCTTTAATTTGCGGCTTCTGCTTGGATGACGCAGTTTACGGAGTGCCTTTGCTTCAATCTGACGGATACGCTCCCTGGTTACATTGAATTCTTTTCCAACTTCTTCCAGTGTACGGGCACGTCCATCTTCCAGACCAAAACGAAGGGTTAATACCTTCTGCTCCCGCTCGGTCAGTGTTCCAAGCACTTCCTCTAACTGCTCTTTTAACAGGGTAAATGCTGCTGCATCAGCAGGTACCGGTACATTATCATCCTGAATGAAGTCTCCCAAATGGGAATCTTCCTCTTCACCGATTGGAGTCTCTAAAGAAACCGGCTCCTGGGAAATCTTCAAGATTTCACGTACACGGTCTACCGGCATATTCATTTCTGCTGCAATCTCTTCCGGGGTAGGTTCACGTCCCAACTCCTGCAGTAACTGTCTGGAAACGCGGATCAGCTTGTTGATAGTCTCAACCATATGCACCGGAATACGGATGGTACGCGCCTGATCTGCAATGGCTCTTGTGATAGCCTGACGGATCCACCATGTTGCATAGGTACTGAACTTATAGCCTTTTCGGTAATCGAATTTCTCAACGGCTTTAATCAGACCTAAGTTACCTTCCTGAATCAGGTCTAAGAATAACATACCACGTCCTACATAACGTTTTGCAATACTTACCACCAGACGAAGGTTGGCTTCTGCCAGACGTTTCTTTGCTTCCTGGTCTCCTAATTCCATTCTCTTTGCCAGCTCGATTTCTTCTTCTGCACTTAAAAGAGGTACTTTACCGATTTCCTTTAAATACATACGGACCGGATCCTCAATGGATACGCCGTCCGGTACCGATAAATCAATCTTTTCTACCTCTACCTCGTCTTCGTCATCTAAGATGATATCGTCATCGATATCGTCATCATCCATGATTCGAAGCACATCAATGTTATTGGTCTCAAGGAAGTCTAAGATTTTCTCAAACTCATCTGCATCCAGTTCCATGTCCTTGAAGAACTCGCTGATTTCCTGATACTCAAGGCTGTTCTTTTTCTTCTTTGCCAGCGCAAGGAGTTCCTGGAGTTTTTCCTGCAATTTTGCTTTTTTCTCCTCAATGCTCATCTTTTCGTCTTTTTTTTGCCGGAGCACTTTTTTTCAGCTTTGTTGTCTTTTTCGTAGTCTTTTCCATCTTTTCATCCATTTTCTTGTTCATCCTCTCATGATTCGTCATATAAACGGGACTAAATAGTATTTTGTCCTCAATCTATAGAAATATGCATTTTCTCCATATTCTGCAAGGTTCTCTTATCTGCCACAAGCTGTTGCAAGCCCTGCATATCCGTAGGTTCCAAGTGCGCCGAACGATAGGAGATGCTGTTATCCTTCACCCGCAGAATCGTCTCTTTAACGCCTTTTATCCTTTTCTGCAGCAGAATCCACTTCATGGATTCTCGCATGGAAAAGCTCTGCAACTTCCCGCTGTTCCTCTTCTTCTGCAAATAAACTGATAATCTGTGCCGGATTGACAGTACCCGACTTCTTCTGCTCGTAGAGAAGCTCTGCCACCTTACGGAAAATGTCTTCCGTAAAATCTTCCGGTGTAATGATATCTTTGATTTTATCGTACAGATTATCATATTCTATGAGCCAGGTCAAAAGCAATTTCTGGGACTGCTTCATGCCGTCCTCTTTCTTATTTCTTCTCATTCAGCCCACTCTTAAGCGGTGTCCGCTCTTTTAAGTCCTCCCTTGCCCAGCTGGTTTTCACCAGATTCCGGAGTGCTTCAAAGCTCATATGATATTTATCCGCCACGGCTTCCATATAATTGTTCCGCTCCAGTTCCGTGGTAAAATCAAGCAGTTTCTTTGCCACTTCTGTCTGGAATGCGGTCTTTCCTTCCGGGTCCTTCATATCATATTTCTGCTCTAAAATCCTGATTTCAAACATAAAGCTGTTTTCTGCCGCATCAATCCGCTTCTGGTATTCTTCCGCTCCAAGTGCCTTGATGAATTCATCCGGGTCTTTGTACGGCTTCATGTTGATGACTTTGGCTGTCAGCCCTACTTCTTTTAAAATCGGGATTGCACGAAGTGCCGCCTTAATTCCGGCGCCATCGCTGTCAAAGGTAAGATAAACCTCCTTCGTATATCGTTTCAGCAGACTGGCATGTCCACTGGTAAGCGATGTGCCAAGAGAGGCCACCGCATTGTCAAAGCCTGCCTGGTGCAGTGCAATGACATCCATATATCCTTCACATAAGAGCATCTGCGGTTTCTTGGTCTGTCTTGCAAATTTCAATGCATACAGATTCCGGCTCTTGTCAAAAATCTTTGTCTCCGGCGAATTCAGATATTTCGGTTCTCCCTCGCCCATGACACGACCCCCAAATCCGATAACCTTATTATGCATCCATGATCGGAAACATCGCTCGGTTCCAGAATTTGTCATGTCCGCCCCGGACTTCGTCAATGGACACAAGACCGGATTCCTTTAAGATTGCATCATCATATCCAAGCTTTCTTAAATAGCGGTACAAATCATCACTGTATTTATCCGAATAGCCAAGCCCAAACTTCTGCATGGTGGCATCCGATAATTCTCTCTTTTAAAATATTCATACGCCTGTTTTCCGTGTTCGCTCCGCAGCAGCATATAAAATATTTGCCGGCTGCCTTGTTAATCTCTAACAGAATCTGGCGTTTGTCTGCTTCTTTTCTTTGCCCTGGCACTCATTTCCTGCTTCGGCAGTTCGATTCCGGCACGCTCTGCCAATGCCTCCATCGCTTCCGGGAATGAAAAGTTCTCATACTGCATCAGAAAGGTAAATACATTTCCTCCAGCTCCGCAGCCGAAGCAGTAATACATCTGCTTATTCGGTGATACGGAAAAAAGAACCGGTCTTTTCATTATGGAAGGGTTTGCCTTCCAGTGTATGCGGCATCGTACTGGTCTGATGATTTAAAATGCCATCCCGCACTTCCCAGGTCAGGTTCAGTCCCTGTCCGCCTTTTTTCTTCCAATTTCTCTACGATACGTACGCTCTGTTTATTATGTTTAAAACCACCGGAGCAAAGTTCATTTAGCACCCCGCCTTGCCGGCATGACCAAATGGCGTATGTCCCAAATCATGCCCTAATGCAATGGCTTCCACCAGATCTTCATTGAGCCGCAGTGCCTTTGCAATGGTTCTGGCATTCTGTGATACCTCTAAGGTATGCGACATACGGGTACGATAATGGTCACCCTTCGGTGTTAAGAACACCTGCGTCTTATTCTTCAGACGGCGGAATGCCTTTACAGTGGAGAATACGGTCTCTGTCTCTCTGGTATACGGGACGTATATCACAAGGTGCCTCCGGATAATCCCGTCCTTTGGAATTCTCGCTTAATGCTGCATAAGGGCTTAACATCTCATGCTCCATGCGCTCCATCCGTTCCCGAATTGTCATATCCTTATCTTCTCCCTTCCTGTCACATCACCATTTCATGATGTAAATGCACTGCCATCATCTTTACCATTGTGGGACGTCATTCGACCCCTGCTATTATAATTCTGTGTCCACCTTCAAATTTCCTTTATTTTTTACAAAAATTTCATAATATTTTTTCTAATACTTTCCAATGCGCTTCGAAATTGCTCTTGCCACCTTATAAACCGGATTCTCCATCTTCTTTTGCCACCTGTTTTAATTTCTGCCGGATGGCAATGGACTGTGGGCAGTGTTTCTCACATTTTCCGCACTGACGGCATTTTGAAGCGTTGGTCGGATTTGTCTTTAATGTGGTACACATAATATATGCCTTCATGCCGGAATAAAAGCTGTCGGTATAGCGTATTATATGCTGCAAAACAGGTTGGAATATCTACTCCATGCGGGCATGGCATACAGTAGCCGCAGCCGGTACAAGGTACCTTCATATGCTGGTTAATGGATTTATCCTTTGGCAGTGCGTTGACCAATCTGCCACCCCGCAGAGGTTCCATGATAATCACCGGAAGTCCCTTTGCTGCAGCATATTTTAAGCCTTCGGTTCCTGCCTGGGTATGCTCATCCAGATAATTATACTGAATCTGGCAGAAATCCCAGTCATAGGCATCAATAATTTTTCTTAAACTGGGTGGCTCCGCCATGGAAAGAAAATCCGATATTTCCAATCTGACCGCTTTTCTTTTTTCTCTGTAATCCAGTCCTGTATTCCAAGTGCAGTCAGCCGCTCCCATGCTGCAATATCATTTAACATATGCATCAGATAATATTCCACATGGTCAGTCTGAAGGCGTTCTAACTGTTCCTAAAATACCGCTCCATATCCCCTTCTGCCTTAATATAATAATGTGGCAGCTTGGTGGCAATTTTACCTTATCACGATAGCCTTTTTGCTAAGAACTTTCCCAGGCAGGCTTCACTTCCACCGTAAGTATATGCGGTATCAAAATAATTGACCCCGGCTTCCACTGCCGCTGCCATCTCCCGCTCTGCCTTTTCCTGGTCGATTGCGGTTCCTTTCTTAGAATAACGCAGGCAGCCATAGCCTAAGATGGACAGCTGGTCTTTGTTTCCCGGATTTTCTCTATATTGCATGTTTATTCTCCCTTGCACTTGTTGTTATGGTGACTGCGAAATGGGAAATGATAATGAAGATGTCTTACCGCTGCTTTGACTGGATGCGCCTTTTGTTCACCCATAGCGAATACCACTCCGGCTGCAAGGGGCTCTAAGAATTTTGAAATAATTCTTTTATATATGGCAAACGGTGCAAAGTCACATCCATGTTCCTCTGCACCTCGCTGGTACGTCCCTGTACCAGCGTTGCCAGATATTATTAAAATTCTAAGAGCCCCTAACAGCCTGCGTAAATGTATTCGCCCATAGGTGAACAGAAGGCGGCATCTTGTCAAACATTGGGCAGACAGACATTTCGTTTTTCGTTTATCCTTTTTCCATTTCGCAGTCACCGATTCTGCATAAGTTGCCGGGTGATGATATTTTCATACCACCACCCGGCACATATACTGTCATTATAAAGCTATCGGGAAAGTTTTGCAAGAATCACTCCCGCTCCTTTAACATTTTAAATCCATCGGTCATGTCATAGGATGTAATGTTATCATTAATCCAGAGGTAAAATACATTGCCACTATACATTCCACGGACATTTTCGTAATTAACTCCGTTAATGCCCGGAATTTCTGCCTGTTTCGTAAAGGTTCCATTTTCATAGGAATATATCTGGTAGGTCTGCTTTGTTCTGCTGCCGCTATAATCCTCACAAACCAGACCGATTAAATTCTTATCTTTTGAAATGATGACACTCTTATAATCATATAATGCTTCGCTATAATCTACATCCTTTAATACCAGCTTTGCTTCTTCGGTTACTTCTCCCGGATTTTCTATATTAAACATGGAAAGCTTAATGTTTTCTATATTTCCGGTATTCTCATCTGATTCATAACCGATGCCCAGTAAATGTGTATCATCCCAGAAATGCAGATATTCGGAGAAGCCGGTCACCTTGAGTTCGCCGATAATTTCCGGTTTTGCCGGTTCTGATAAATCCACGGTAAACAGTGGGTCGGTATTCCGGTAGGTTACAAAGTAACCAGTGTTTCCCATAAAGCGGGCGGCATAGATTTCTTCTACCGGTGCAATGCCCGTCAACTGTCCGGTTAATTTCATGTTCTCATCCAGAATATAAAGTGCATTCACCTCATCCTCTGTGCTATAATCGGTGGTCAATACCCGAAGATATCCATCACTGGCATTGATTGCAAAGGTATCTCTGACATAACCACTTACTGCCGCTGCCGCCACGCCACTGATTCTGCCCTCATCCAGTGCAAATTTCGCAATATTGGTAATCATTGCTCCATCGTAATCTTCCTCATATAAATACAGGGCATCTTTGCTGATATAAGTCTGGGCATATCCGGAGATTACAAGCTTACTGTCCAGCACTTTATCCGGCTTATTTACATCCAGTGAAGAAACCAGTATACCACTTTCTCCTGATGACTCCGGCAGATAAATTTCACTGGCGGCAACCTTTTCTCCATTTACCTTTGGAATCACAGCTTCCGCCAGACTGCTGACACCATTTCCTTCCTTCAAGTCTTCTACACCATGCTTCTTTTCCACATAACTCGTCACATCAGATGTCATATTATACTGCGTAAAAGATAGACTACATCTCCGATTTTCCCGAAGTATTATAATAACCATCCTGAATTAATCTTCCTTCAAATTCCGGATTCTTACGGTCTACGATACTGTATACCTGAATCTGTGTGATACTTTTTCCGTTCATTTCATACCAGAATGCGCTATCCTCTGATGCCGCAGTTTCTTCATCTGAGTATGTTTCATCTGAGTTTTCCTCATCTTTGTTTTCCTTATCAGCGCCAGCTTTGCTGTTTCCATCTAAGGATGTCTCATAGCCCTGCACAACTAGAATCAGTTGGTCTCCATCCACATAAATTTCCATCACCCGGTCTGCCGCACCACAATCTTTTGGTAAAAATCGTGTTACTTCTTCTAATTTTCCATCCCGGATATCTGTTATAACAATATATTTATCCTCTACCGTATAAATGTAACTGCCATCAATTTTGGCAATATCACTCTCGTCTACGCCTTCCATCTGAAGATTTGTCGTAGAATAATCTTTTCCGCCTTCCTTGCTGCCCTCCGATAAATCCATATCGGCACTCTCATCCTTTGCTGCATTGCCGGAAGCCTTATCTTCCGATGTCGCAGTGCTCGTCTCTGCGCTCATTTCCCCTTCTATCCAGTTCTGCTGATACCCCTTAAGAAGAGTCTGATATACCTCCTTATAATCCGATGCAGGATGATACATTGTTCCAAGAGAAGCCACATCCACATGCTCCGCTTCCTCTGTTTCACCAGCTTCTCCCACAGTCTGCTGCGTATCCGTCATTGCTATGGAATCCGTCTGCCCTGTACCGGAATTCTTATCAACACGGGTCACTGTTATATAAATTCCGCTGCATACTACCAGTGCCAGCACTGCCACCATACTTCCAAGTCTGCGCCATGGAATTATTTTCTTCGATTTTTTCGGTTCCAAGTGCTGATTTTCCTGCTGCTGTTTTGCTTTCTGTTCCTGTAATTGTTTTTCTATCTGTTCCGGCTTCAGAGCCTCTGGTATCTCTATCTCTTCCGCCGCTTTTCTTAACTGGGTTAAAATCTCCTGTTCATTCATACCGGCACCTCCATCTCATCTGAATTTCCTGTTGTTTTCCAGACTTTTTGCATATCTTTCGTTTCTCACTTCCAATATTTCTCCACCATTTTCTTTATTCCCCGGCTCTCTTTTTGAGCGGACGGTATTTTCGTTAAGGTCTAACAGTTTTCCGATTTCCTTGCTGCTATACCCGCAGAATAAATGCATGGCGATAATCATTCGTTCCTCGGAAGGCAGCTCAAAGAACAGGCTCCTGACTGCTGCATGCTCATCCATTCCGGATTTTCCCAGATGCTCTAAAAGCTCCGGTGTCAGCTCTTCCGGCCGGGTCGCATACTCTTTTAATTTCCGTTTGCACTTATTACTTAAAATGCGGAATATCCACGCCCGGAACGCTTCTGATTTCCGAAGCTCCCCGATTTGTGCAAATGCATCCATCACGGTGTCACTGACCACATCCTGTGCATCCTGCGGATGCTTCAGCACATATAACGCAAAGCGATACAAGTCCTGATAAACGCCTTCATATAATTGTGCAAATGCACCGGTATCCCCACTTTGTGCCCTGCGCACCAGCTGCAGTTCCTGTTCCATATGCTCACCCTATACCTTCCTAAGTTCTTTCCTTTGACCGGTCTCATATATATAGTGTCGCTGAATTTCATTCTGTTGCATACATTTTTAAATTTTTAAAAATAGCAGTACTCTTCACCGAATACAGATGCTGTCTAAGTGCTGTAAAGGGCACTAAGAATTTCGAAAAATCATTTTTATATCCGGCAACCGGTGCAAAGTCACATCCATGTTCCTATGCACCTTGCCGGCACATCCTTGTGCCGGCATTGCCTAATATCTAACGAAATTCCAAGTGCCCTTAACAGCCCTTAAAATGCATCTGCACTTCGGCGAACACTCCTGCTATTCTTCAAAATTCAAAAAACATATTTATAACTGACTGATTACCAGCACATCATTTTCACGAATCACAGTATTTCCGTTCGGTATCACAACTTTCTCATTCCTCTTTAGAACGAGAACCAGCTTCTCTTCTCCCAGTTTTATTCTGGATAATGGTTTTCCAATCCACTTGCTGTCTTTTTCGATTGGGATTTCTGTCAGACAGATGCCAAGATTTTCTTCCGGAGATAAGGCACTTAAGACAATCTTGTCTCCGGCAAGCACTACCGTGTTGCCATTTGGAATGATACGCTCCTCGCCTCTTAGAATCAGCACCAGTAATAAATCCGGAAGGGAAGTAAGGTCTTTTATCCTGCGGTTCTCCCATGGATGTCCCGCCTTGATGCTGATTTTAACAAACTCCACCGGCATTTCATCGGAATAGTCACTGAAGGTTTTCATGACGTTGCCATTTTCGTCTATCATGTCAAGCTTCTTTGCCACCAGTCCAAGCAGTGTACCCTGAATACTGATAGAGAACAGGACAATGAAAATAACTATGTGGAACAAATCATTTTTCGTATATGCCGGGCTTACTGTTGCCATAATTGCAAATACTATGGATGCTGCTCCACGAAGCCCTGCCCAGGACACCAGAAGCTGCTGCTTTACCGGGCAGCGGAATGGCATCAGGATAGCAAATACAGAAACCGGCCTTGCCACAAATGTTAAAAATACCGCAATTGCCAGTGCAATCGGCAGTATCTTCGGCAGCTGGGATGGATATGCCAGCAGACCAAGCAGGAAGAAAATCAGCATCTGCATCAATCCGGTGATTCCATCAAAGAAATGCACCAGTGATTTTTTGTGATGAAGAGGAGTGTTACCAAGGATAATTCCGGCAATGTATGCTGCCAGATAACCATTTCCATTTATCATGGATGCTCCGGCGTAGGATACCAGTGCCATACTGAATACAAATATCGTATCAAATCCATCTGTTGCAAAATTCACTTTTTTCAAAATGAATGCTGCTGCCAGTGCCACAACTACCCCCACTAATATGCCAAAAATAATCTGTGAGAATATCATGACAACCAGTGAAGAACCACTTAATTCTCCGCTCATTATTGTTAATATAATTACGGTCAGCATATAAGAACATGGGTCATTACTACCGCTTTCCACCTCCAACATGGATGCAGTATTGTTCTTAAGATTCAGCCGCTTGGAACGAAGGATTGAAAAGACCGATGCCGCATCCGTAGAACTGATTACAGAGCCAATCAGCATACTTTCCCAGAAATCCATTCTCAATATAAAATGACAGAATGCTCCGGTTGTTACTGCGGTCAGTATAACACCTACTGTTGATAATAATACTGCTTTACCAGCCACCGGCTTTGCCTGTTTCCAGTTGGTTCCAAATCCACCGTAAAACATGATAAAGATTAAGGACACCGTACAAATCTGTTCGGCAATCGTAAAATTATCAAAAGGAATCTTTAAAATTCCATCTGTTCCAAACATCATGCCAAGAAGAATATATGCCAACAGCATTGGAATTCCCAGTTTGTTGGACATTTTATTCAATGACAGGCACAATAAAATCACTGCTGCTACCAGTAAAATATAACTTGTCATAAATACCTCTCTTTCCTGTTTTTATTTACCTGTTGCTCTTACGTCTTCTTCTATCCCCTTTTCTTTTATTACTTCTACCTATTCCTTCTTTTCTTCTGCCTCCATGATACTTCCAGCCTTTACCAGTCCTCTCTGCAGTGCATCCCTTGCATTCTTCCAAGGCTGCTCCTTATAACGGTAATCATTCTTACAGATGAACCATTCCAAATCATCCCGCACCCTCTCATATCCGTTAATAAAAGTCTCATTTAAAGTCATCAGAAATTCATTCAGGTATTTCTTACCCATATATTCCGGGGCACCGGAAAACAGAACTTTATAATGGTTTACACAGAAGCCTTTGGATGCTGCAAACTGTCTGCGGAAGTCTTCTTCTTTTTCATATAAATAGTAAATGGTATTGATATAATTTGTAAAGCTGTGATTGATATAATCACACACAAAGCACTTTTTCTCTTTTTCTTCCACAAAGGTAATCACCGGATGGACTGTCTGGCTCTTTTTCCTGAAAAGTCCGGCCGACTGCGGCAATGGCGCTTTCATTGCTTTTTTTAACTCCTTAGCAGTCTTATCCATATGGGTCTTTAACATCATGGCAAGCCCTAATTTATTCGGATATTCATATAACATTTCCAAATGTTTCTGACAGAAGCCCTGTTCATCACTCTGCTCCCGGATATCTCCCTCCATGTAACTTGCACCCGGTCCAATGGTATAATTGATGGCATTTTCTTCTAATTTCTGATACATTCTGCAGACCGGACATTCGCTTTCCTCTGCAAATGCATCCTGTATTGGTATCGTATAAATCTCTGTTTTCATTTTAATCTCCTTAAAGATACACAAAAGGGTATTCCATATGCACTCCTTCGGCCTGTGGAATACCCTTCTCTTTGCAATTGTATACCGTTTATTACATCATGTTTTTCGTTACTTCTTCTTTCATGGAAGAAACGTTAAACTTACGGATATTTTCATCCAGTTCTGCTGCTACAGAAGTAATTCTGGCAGTTGTATTCTTACATTCTTCTACCAAAGCTTCAAACTCGTTCATTGCCTCAGAGGTGTCTCTGGCACTTGTTGTATTTGTCTCTGCTGCTGCAGCAAGCGAATCCATTTTCTCTTCAATGGCACTCTTATGTTCATTCAAGCCACCGACTTCTGAATTGATTCCCTGAATAGAAGTGCTGACACTTTCAATTTCATGATTCAAGGCAGTAAAGATTGTCTCTGTCTCACGAATCTTTGTATTCTGCTGTTCAAATGCTTCTGATACTTTTCCGGTAATCTCTACACTGACATTAGAATTATCAATCAGTTCATTAACAATTTTATTAATCTGCTCTGAAGACTCTCTGGACTGGTCTGCCAAGGTACGGATTTCTTCTGCAACTACGGCAAATCCTTTTCCCTGTTCTCCTGCCCGTGCAGCTTCAATACTTGCATTTAAAGCAAGCAGATTTGTCTGGCTTGCAATTCCTGCAATAATCTCTGTTGCAGTACGAATCTGTAAGGCAGACTGATTGGTTCTGTCTGTCTGGCTCTGCACTTCATCAATAGACTGCCTGTTCTGTCTGCTGATTTCCACCAGCTGCTGCATAATCACCTCTGCTGATTCATTGCAGTCTTTCATTTTTAATGCACTGTCTGAAAGAAGTGTAATATTGCTGGCAATTACTTCAATGGCATTGCCGATTTCTGCTACTTTCTGCTGTACATGCTGTGTTTTCTCTGCCTGAGAAACGGTATTATCTGTAATGGAAGCAACTTCACCGCTCACCTGATCCAACGCTTCATTCATAGTGTCAAAGGACTGGCTGAATGTCGTAGACAGTTCGCTTAATTCCCTGCTGGCTCTACGGATTCCGGTCACAATCTGTGCAAAGCTTCTTACCATATCATTGGCAGAGCCTAACAATTTGCTGATTTCATCATTTTTTTCATTATGTTTTGGTTCTTCTAACTGAAGGCTTCCATCCGCAATCTTATCCATACTTCCAATTACTGCTTTCAGTTTTCCGGCAATTGCTACTGCAAGCCACAGGGAACCTGCCACAAATACCGCTAAAACCACAATTAAAATAATCGTTCCCACACCTGCATTTAATGCTGTATTCTGTACCAGATGCATTATGATAATTCCGGCAAGTCCAACCAGAAGAATCGGAAGTGAAATTACTGCAATTAATCCAAGTGCCAGTTTCTTTCCTATATTATTTTTTTCTGAAGATTTACGTTTCTCTGCCATTACTGCTCTTCCTCCTTATAGCTCTTATCTCTTATTCTTATGTATTGTCTTTTTATCCGGTTATCTTTAAATAAGCTACGGAAAATGCCGGCATATCGAGACCACCCTGAAATACCGCTTTTTCTCCGGTCAGCAGGTCAACTGCTTCTGCTGCTCCTGCATCAAAGGATGCATGGAAGGGATTCTCTTCCAGATTGATTGCCACAAGAATCCGCTCACCATCAAAGCTTCTCTCAAATACAATCTGCCGGTTTGTTAAGAATACCTTGCGGTAGCTGCCATAGCAAAGTGTTTTTTCCGATTTATGAACCTTCGCCAGTCTGGAAATATAATCGGTAAGTTCATTCCATTCCGGTGCTTCAAAAAACGGACGGAGTGCTTCATCCCCACCATTTTCTTTCTTTCCTTCTGCAGCCCATTCACTTCCATAGTAGACACATGGGATGCCAGGAATTGCAAACAGCATTGCATATACCAGTGGAAGATGTTCTTTTTCCTTTAAAGTGCTTGCCAGACGGTTCACATCATGATTATCCAGGAAATTCAAAAGATGCCTGCCCTGATACATTCCGCAGAAATGCTGCTCCAGGGTATAATTGATTTCAAAGAGGTTGCGGTCATTAAAGCTGGACCACATTCCCTTATATGCCTGATAATTTGTTACACTATGCAACATATTCTGTTCATCCAAAAGACGGTTATAATCACCATGAATCATCTCGCCCAGGAGATAAAAATCATCCTTTTTCGAATCTACGAACTGACGTAATCTTCTTACAAAATCCATATCCAGACTGTACGCAACATCCAGACGCAGTCCGTCAATATCAAATTCTTTTATCCATCCTTCTACTGCTGAAAAGATATGCCGGATTACTTCTTCATTCCGCAAATTCAGTTTTACCAGCTCATTATGTCCTTCCCAGCCTTCATAGGAAAGTCCGTCGTTATAATTATTATTCCAGCCAAAATTCACATTTGTGAACCAGTCCTTATATGGAGAATTCTCTCTGTTTTTCAGTAAATCCTGAAATGCAAAGAAGCCTCTTCCCACATGGTTAAACACTCCGTCCAACACTACTTTGATATTGTTGTCATGTAATTTTCCACATACTTCTTTAAAGTCCTCATTGGTTCCAAGTCTTACATCTAACTTTGTATAATCCCTGGTATCATAACCGTGACGGTCTGATTCAAAAACCGGACAGAAATATATTGCATCCACTCCAAGCTTTACCATATGCGGAATCCAGTCTTCCACTTTCTTTATCCGATGAGCCAGAACACCATCATTTTCTGTTGGTGCCCCGCAAAATCCCAATGTTGAAATCTGATAAAATACACTGTCATATGACCACATAAAAACTGTTCCTCCTGTCTGTCCATCATGTGCTGTGGTTTTTCCGCTACTCGCAGAATAAAGAATGTGCCTTGGCACATTCTCGCGCCTGCGGCGGTCGCTTGCGACATCTACCTTATACGCCGCAGTGCGCATCCTCGCGGAGCGTTTTTTACTTTACAGGAAAGCAATTTCCTGTAAAGTAAAAGAGGACGGTTCCTTTTGCGGGAACCGTCCTCCTAACTTCTTCCCTCTGCCTTCGCCCATGTTGTTTCAATTACACTTATTATAACATAATTTTATAGCATAAGGGAATTTTTTTCTTGCATTTTTCCTAATTTTTTTGATTTTTATAACGTTATTTTGTTATTTTTCAACACCGGTAAGCTGATATCCTGCTTTTTCAATCACTTCTGCAAATGCTGCATCCGGAATCTCTTTGTCCATGGTTACTTCAGCACTCTTTGTCTCAAGGTTGACAGCTGCCTTTACTCCTTCCATGGCATTTAATGCTTCTTCCACATGTTTCTTACAGTGTTCACACATCATTCCTTCAATTTTAAGTGTTTCTTTCATTTTATTATCCTCCTTATCATTTTCATTATTATCTGTCACTTTTTCTGCTGTCTGCTCTATCTGACTTCCTGCTGCTTTTTCCGCTATCTGTTCTGCCATATTTCCTGCTGTCTGCTCTAATCGCTGCGGTTTAAAAAGCTTTAACCGGAGAGCATTGCATACTACACAGACGCTGCTTAAGCTCATTGCTGCTGCACCGAACATCGGATTTAATTTAATATGAAATGCCGGGTATAAAGCGCCTGCTGCCAGTGGAATTCCAATGCTGTTATAGAAGAATGCCCAGAACAGGTTCTCCTTGATATTGCGGATAACCGCTTTACTTAACCGGATTGCTGTTACGGCATCCATCAGATCATTCCGCATCAGTACCGCATCTGCACTTTCGATTGCCACATCTGTTCCTGCTCCAATGGCAATTCCTACATCGGCTCTTGCCAGTGCCGGTGCATCATTGATTCCGTCTCCAATCATGGCAACCTTATGTCCCTGCTGCTGCAGTTTGGCAATATGCCGTTCCTTATCCTCCGGCAATACTTCTGCAATTACTTTTGGAATTCCAAGCTTCTTACGAATGGCTTCGGCGGTACGTTTATGATCTCCGGTCAGCATTACTACCTCAATGTGCATCTTACGGAATGCTTCAATGGCATAGCGGCTGGTTTTCTTTTCCACATCTGCTGCTGCAATGATACCCAGAAGGCTGTTATTTTTCGCAAAGATTAATGGAGTCTTTCCTTCTTCTGCCAGCTTGTCCAGAGTATCTCCAAGGTCATCCAATGACACTCCCTTTTCTTTCATAAAGGCTTCGTTTCCCGCATAATAAGATGCATTTTCGTCTTCTGCCTCAATTCCTCTGCCCAGAATTGTCTTAAAATCTTCATGGCAAGGGGCATAATCTCCTGCTCTTTCGCATACTGCAGAATTGCCTGTGCCAGCGGATGCCCGCTTCCCTGCTCAATGCCTGCTGCAATTGCCACAAATTCTTTTTCGTTTAATTCTGTGGTTCCAACACTCACATCTGTAACTCTTGGCTTACCTTCTGTTATGGTTCCGGTCTTATCCATAACTACGGTGTCGATACTGTGTGCCGTTTCCAGCGCTTCGCCGGACTTAATCAGGATTCCGTTTTCTGCACCTTTTCCGGTTCCTACCATAATAGCTACCGGTGTCGCAAGTCCAAGGGCACACGGACAGGAAATAACCAGTACTGCAATTCCAATAGAAAGTGCAAATTCAAAGGTTGCCCCACTGATGAGCCAGATGATTGCAGCAATCACGGCAATTGTAATAACCACCGGCACAAATACTCCTGCAATCTTATCTGCCATCTTGGCAATCGGTGCTTTACTGGAGCCAGCTTCTTGCACCAGATGAATAATCTGGCTGATGGTGGTATCTTCCCCGACCTTGGATGCACGGATTTTCAAGAAACCATTCTGGTTAATCGTTGCGGAAATTGCAGTATCTCCCACTTCCTTATATACCGGAATGCTCTCCCCTGTAATGGCAGATTCATCGAGGCTTGACTGTCCCTCTTCAATCACTCCGTCCACCGGAACGGTTTCACCGGGACGAACCAGCACCAAATCACCTTTTACCAGTTCCTCTGCCGAAACCGTAACTTCTTTGCCATCTCTTAAGACCTTTGCCTGCTTCGAGCCAAGTCCATCAGCTTCTCAATAGCTTCACTGGTCTTTCCTTTGGAACGGCTCTCTAAATATTTTCCAACAGTAATCAAAGTCAGAATCATTCCTGCAGACTCAAAATAAATATCCATGCTGTACCGGCTTACCAGTGCAATATCTTGATGTCCCAGGCCATAACCAATCCGGAAAATGGCAAATACACCATAGATAACGGAAGCCGATGCCCCAAGTGCAATCAGCGAATCCATATTCGGGCTTCTGTGTACAAAAAGATTCTTAAATCCTACAATAAAATATTTCCGGTTCAGATACATAATCGGAAGCAGCAATAAAAACTGGGAAAAGGAAAATGCCAGTGCATTCTCATCTCCGTGAAATGCAGCCTTGATAAATCCCGGTACCGGAATTCCAAACCATTCATAAAACATATGGTGCATGGAAATATACATCATCGGAATCAGAAAAATAACAGACCAGATCAGACGGATTTTCATCTCACGAATTTCCTGCTCTGCCTTATTTATCCTTTTCCCTTTGCCGGTACGTT